>Ga0157363_1001264_pt1 | contig 20953 bp, 14 predicted proteins | sample AttsexASBM1_FD_111477 | JGI IMG/M metagenome (GOLD analysis project Ga0157363, IMG submission 111477) | Fungus gardens microbial communities from leaf cutter ant in Ribeirão Preto, State of São Paulo, Brazil - Atta sexdens ASBM1 | ecosystem: Host-associated > Fungi > Mycelium > Unclassified ... | reverse complement strand
TTTTTTTTTTAATATTAAACTAGTATCAGCTCGGATCCAATTTATTTCAATTCATTTAATCCATTTTTATGGATTTAAAATACGCATTAAAAAAATTTTATTCCATTTTAATCTATTCTCGTTTGCTGGGACATTGTGATTCGGAAATCTGTCACACCGACTTAATGCAGTGCTATATACACGTATTTTAGTCTATTTAGAATCGTTACTTCACCTCCAATTTTAATGAAATTAGGCTCGTTCGATGCATTTTTATTTAAAACGAAAGCGTACTCTGTTTTTGTTATGTGCGAAAAGTTATAAATCCCTAAATGAAAGGAAGACGATTTGAATATTAATAAACAAACGTTAATATATCGCTGTAGAACAAGTTAGTAAAAAACTTATGCACATGTAATCATAAAGCATGAAAATGTGTCGTAGCACACGCTTTCAGTGCGATATTTCGCAGCTGACAAATTTCCTAATTTCCTAACCTTACAGTCATCAACTTCAATGCTTAATATTTCAGTTCGTGGGACTAGACACAACATTTTACTGCCAGATTCTTTCGTTTTATACAAAAATATGCTAAATGAGCATAATTTCACTGAAATTGAAGGTGAAGGGTGTTTTCTAAATAATTAACAATTCTCGCACTATTTATACAAGGTTTCCTTAAGGTACTGTTTTCTGTGGCTGAACTAGTGTATACTAGGGCTATGTTTCGTTTCACGCATAATGCACATGATGCATCTTTTATCCTTGTTATTCACGGAACGTTAAATAAGGATAAATGATGCATTATATACATCATGCGTGAAACGGAACGCAGCTCTAGTGCAACCAGTACAGTGAACTCGTGCAATGAGTTCTATTGTACTGGAACAGAAACATCATCACTGACATCATTTTGAGAATAGAAAACGTTTTAGTGTATACTTTTTGAACTAGCGCAATCAGCAGGAACAGAAAATAAACTTCCAATTTTCACGAGGGTTTAAACCAGATCAGAGTATAAGAGCCAACTACAATCGAGCATTCTCCTGTCGTTCGACTATAAGGCTGGGTTCACACCTTGACGAAAAAGCGGAAAGCGGAAAAGCGGAAGCCAATTGGAATTCGCAGTAGTAGTAGGGGATACATTTCGTTTATCTGCTTTATAGTCCTAGATATAACAAAGAAGCGCAACCGAGCATATTTAAAGATTATAATTAATCTAAAAGTAAATCTAATTAGTCTGAAGAAAAAATGGCGATCTGCGTTCAACTGTCATTCCGTAAACGGATTGCGATTCCTATAACAATAGTTTTTACTGACTACAAAGAAATACCGATTTTCTTTGGAGACTACAGTATACATATCAAGATTTAAAAATCATACTGAAATTAGAATCCTAGAAGTCTATCCGTAGAAAAAATGACGGAATCAATCAGAAATTGGGACAGCGGTTGCGCTTCTCTGTTATATCTATTAGGTTTGTTCGCGTCGCATGCTCCAACATGCCCAAGACGCTCCAATATGTTCACGTCACTGGAACCAATATGACGACTAGATATTCACGTCGTGTTAGAGACATATTGCATGGATCAATTAAGAGCTCCATTTCCCTTACCTCAGAAAGTTGTACGATTGAGACAACACATGTACACATGTTACGCACGCATACGTAATAGTTGAAAACATTTTGTATTGAAAAAAGTATTTCAGATTCATTTTGTATAAAACCCATTTAATAAATGCGTTTTTGATATAAATATAAAAATATAATATAAGAATATAATATAATATTAATAAAATAAAATAATAAAATAAAATAAAATAAAAAATAAAATAAATGAAATAAATAAAATAAATAAATAAAATAAATAAAATTTAAAAAATTAACAAATAAAATAAAATAATATTAATGCAATAAAATAAAATATAATATAATATAAAAATATAATATAACTTTTATATTTATTAAAATTTATTTTTGTATAAAAACTTTTAAAATAATAATTGAGGTAACAAAATACTTGAAACGAGGCATATCCGTTTTGTTCGTGTGGTCTCACGGATTAGATTAAGTGATATGCTCACTTGTCTAAATCCATTCGTGTCATTGAACATTAGAGCACATGAATACAACTGCTCTAACCGTCAGTCACCTTATCAGTGATCTAAGTGCTCTCTGAGTTAATTTGATGTATGCAACGCGAACTTAGGACTCTAGTTCTGTCTGCTTCTGTCTTTCCGTGAATTCTGATTGGCTTCCGCTTTTCCGCTTTCCGTTTTTCCGTCAAGGTGTAAACCCGGCCTCACAGGGGAATACTCGAATGTAGTTGATTGGTTCTTACATTAATCCGGTTAAATCCTGAGTGAAAACTAGGCCAGTAACTATAAGACTATGGTGGAAATATAGATGAACCATTGCGCATAATGGCGGCATTGAGTGTGGCTTAAAATTTCGACCAATCAGTTGTTACCCAGCGGACACGCTTATGATTTTGTTTTTTTTAGAAACAATTTAATTTCAATGTAATTTTTGAAATTAACGGAAATAGTACTTATTACCATGTGTAACTTTAAAATTATCATCTCTGCGATAAGCCATTTCCAACCATTTCAATCGCAACTCTTGATCTTTCGGAAATGAGAACTATATTCTTATTAAACACATAATTTGTGCGACTTTTACAATTTTTTACGAAACAATTTGGCATATTGACATTTTATTGATTCTAAAATAGGACGATACGATACGTACAATGGCAACACACGACAACACTCAATGTCGACCATACTGAATTTTGCACTTTGGGTAAAAGCTGATTGATTCATTGCTTCTCACTACTTTTGAACGACTGCGCATCCACCGGAATGATTCATCTATATTTGCACCATGCATAAGACATACAGAGAATAAGAATTTCAACCTATTAGAAATCATGTATTGTGAAATACACATTTTCTAATATTGAAATTCTTATTCTCTATTTTCTGTTTCCTGTTCCTTTTATTATGCGGAGCCTCTAAGAATCAAGCAATTAGAATTAGAACACCAAAAAAATTCTTGACTGTAATTGGTTGATTCTTAGGAGTTAATCACATACATTTTCCGTAAAGGCTGTTCCACACAAACTTGCACAGCCACATAACCATATGCATAAAGAAAATTATCCAATTACATTTCTGTATAAAGATAAACATAAAATACGATTGAATGATTTTCTTTATGCATATATTGCAGCCTATGCAAGTTGTGTAGAATAGCCCTACAGCCGGAATCAGATTACGCATTGAAAAATGAGATTGAAGATTGAACATTGAAGTTTGACCAATCAGAACAAAAGGAGCCAAAACTTCTTTGTTCTCATTAGTGAAATATCAATTTTTAATCTTCAATGCATAGTCTGATTTCGGCCTAACAGAAACGTAACATAGGTTTTCGATTAATCGCGTTGTTCAATTCGATTACTATTATGGAAAGTTACTATTATGGAAAGTGTGTGTGACTAACTTTATGATACGTCTTAGGCTGGATTTTCACTTAACGCTACGACGCTCATTTTCAGCGTTAAAACAGATCACATGAAAATTGACAAATATCAAGTTAAAAATGAGCGTTGTAAAGTCAAGTGAAAACCCTGCCTTATAGTTACTGTTACGAAAGGTGTGCCACGGCCTTTAGTTTCTGTACCGCGTACCGCGCTACATGTAATCGCACCTTGCAACTGTTGTTCTTAGAGCTGCCGCACACAAAATTCTGTAACAGTATGCATACATTTTCATGTGCTGCTAAAATAAGCAATTGGAGCGATAGATTTGTTGCTCGTTATCCAGCAGCTGAAATTTTGAAACTTTGAACTTTCAACTACAAACATCAAACGTTTAAATGCTATTGACAATGCTGTCATACCGTATCGCCGTGTTGACCATTGTTGATGTAATATACATAACCTAATTTATTCTTCTCTTTTATTGCTGATCCAGATAGAGGATTCGATGCAATCAGCATAATCTAATAAATGTTTAATTCAGCGTATTAATTGTAAATGATACATAAAAAATATGGACATATCGAATTTGTCGCTCAAATATCAAATTTAACGTATCTTTTGCCCTTTTTCATTGTAAAACTGTCGTTTTAATAATTTTGCAACAAAAGTCGTTACGTGATCATTTTTGTCACTACAAGTTTGAGCAGCTCGTGAAAATGCACCTTATAACGTAAACTTAAGCCAATGAATCAATCAAGATACTGCTTCAGATTACATAATCTAACGGAAATGGAACAATAAACTTATCTATAACGCAATAAGACGAATTTTAACTGGTTGAAACTCGCTTTATGGATAAGTTTACTGCTATTTCTATTTCCGTAAGGTGCAAACCCATGCAGCGGAATAGCAGAACGCGGAACGAAAGCAGAATCAATCATGAACGTTCCGCAGTTTTCGTTACGCGGTTTCGAATCCTTTCATCATTATGGAACGCAATGAGCGTAAGTGGAATTAAGGCACTATAAAATGAGTATTCGCCAGTTTTACTTCTTTCCCCACTCCTTGCTCTGTTCCCACTCCACCGCTGAGCTGAGAAGGTTATGGTCGTTACGGTTGTTACAGGTTATAGCTTCTAAATTGTTGGAAATTTTGTAGCTTCGTATTTATGTATTTCCGCACTTCGAAATTTTACCATAAGACTAAGAGACGAAAAGAAGGATATAAAAAAACTGAAATATTATATATTAACAAAGGCAAAAGAATTTATAAAATATTGTGTTGCAGTAAACTATATCAATAGATCGGAAAAAGATATTCGATTATTTAAATTTCCTGCGGATAACATTCGTTGACAACTTGATGTAAAATAAATGACTTGTGAATCAACATCACTACATTTCCTCGCAGATGAGAAATTTCTTCAATCCTTTTCTTTAAATTGACATACATATTTGGCATCTTATCTAGAAATAACCTGAACACCAGACACTCTTCAGGTCCCGCACTAGTATTACGATAGATATTCAACTGATTTTGAGAGCAAAAATGAAATGAAAGGAGCTACAAAATTTCAAGCAGCAAATCTTAACTTGTAATGACCATAACCCATCACAGCTCAGTGATGGAATAGGGACAGAGCAAGGAGTGGGAGAAGGAATAAAAATGAACGCGAATACCTACGTTTAGTGCTCTAGCGGAATCAAGTCCATAAATAATGTTTAAGGCCGGTAGATTGTCTTAAGAAGTTACGAACCAATCAGAAGGCTGCATTAGCATCTTGAGACATTACTTAAGACAGTCTTGAAATAAGATTCGACTATGAATATCGGCCTAAATATTGTATTTGTGAATAAGAAATTAGGAATAAGGAATAACAATACCAATTTATCAGAGACCGTGTATTCCGGTGTATCCGATTTCTAATAGGCTGAAACCTTTATTCTTTATTTCTTATTTTTTCTATTGTGGCTGCACCTTCATTCATCACATACACACACACATACACACACACACATACACACACACATACACACACACGCACACACACACGCACCACGCACGCACTCACGCGCCCCCCACACACACACACACACCACACACGCGCGCGTATAAACGTATGCATAACGAAAATTATAAAAAAATCACATTTTTACGTGCGTCTTTATAAAAGAAATCCGATTGGATAGTTTTCTTGCATACGTTTATGCAGCTACGTTTATGCAGCTATGCAAATTGTATAGAATGGCCTTTAAGGAGCACAGACTCTTGTTGATTGATGAAAAACGGATGATGAAGATATAATTTACCTCCACAATCGACTTTTCATCAATTAGTGCTCTGTGTCAAAGCGCTGTTGCTCGTATGAGGATCCGGGCACATTGTGTCGGTGAAAAGATATCTTTAGTACAGATTGATTTAAAGCGCTGATGTCGCTGGATATCGATATAAATACTTGCGATTCTCGAAAAGTACTTGAATATTTCCGCGGTGAACTGGAGGAATATGTTGATAACCGGCGACTGATTGTGTAAATTGTTCCCTTTAAAAGTTTTTAGGAGAAGAATAAGAAATACGTATGATGGACATAAGCGTACATTTTTGGATGCAGGTAACAGATTTAAGAGTAATATCATATCGATATACATAATACGTACTGTACGAGAAACTATGCAGTAAGAGATATCGTCTTACTGAAGGGAAGCATATAACAGAGATTGAAATAATCCAATAGTCATTTGCTTTTTGTAATATAATATTCTTTTAGTGTAGTCCTTTCTTATTAAATTAGTTTTAGTTTTTTGAATGATCACGTATAATGTTATCGTCTCTTTATTATGAACTTAACGATTTATCTCTATGTTAGGTTGATTTTGCAATACTGCCATGCAGCTTGGCTAAAGTGTGAAGAAAAATACATAATGACGTATTTCGAAAATCTAGATTCATGAAAATATACACTATCAAGTTGATGCATAAAGAACTTTATTACTGTCGACAGAGAAGAAATTTGAAAATTTTTGTTAAGCATTAGCAATCAACGTATGTATAACTAATTAATCAGAATGGCAAAAATAAAAAACAAGAGAAACATACAAGCAAAAAATAATAAGTTAAAAACATTGAACAATCTTCGTATGTGTAAGATTGTATTACATAACATTGCTTTAGATAGAAATTTAGTTCAACTTTACCAATTGCATTTCTCTGAAAAGAAAACTGTGGAGTTAGAACATTCATCACCTTGTATTAATACATCTAAAAAGTCTTCTAATAATGTATGGATGTTAAAGGAAAATATGCGACAAGATAATACAGAGAATGGGACTTTTCGATTAACAAGAAGTCGTTCAAAAAAATTAATGAAAAAGATAAATGAAGAATGTAAGAATGTTGAATTTTTAGACGATATATCATACAGTAGAATAATTCGACCAGGAGAAATAACAGGAAATCATATCTTACCTACAGCACAAAAGCAGCAATTAAAGCATGATAGTAGTGTTAAATCATTTTCAAGTAAAAGTAATGATAAAACATCTCAATACACATTCTCAAATATGGAGAATTGTAATCATACACACAAGAAAATTATATCAATAAATAATAAAAAACATCGTAATAATAAAAAATCAAATACACAGAAAGACAGTAAATTAGGAAATTGTAAAAGAAAACTACAGTTTAGTGAATCTGGTAACACACATACACATACACATACACATATATTTATATTGTATTATGTATTATGCATAAAGTTTTGTTTTGCCTTTTTTACGTAAATAGGTACTAGTATGGAATCAATGAAAATTAGTTCTGACAATGAAAATTTAAATGTTACTAATTATAACAGCAAGATACAAGAGATATCCAGTAAATCCATCAAGAAATATAATAATAACAACTTATGTATAATTAGTAGTGTTATTAATGGAAGAGTTTGTAATGTAAGATCAGAACAATGCGAAACAAATCAAAACAGTAAAGGTATGTATATATCATTAATTATATGTTTAATAATATTATGAAGAAAGAAGAATCTAAAAAGCCTTTAAACAATATTTGATCTTTTTAGCTATATTGTCAAGTATAATTAACACAGACATAGAAAATAAAATTCCAGATGTCGATAGTATACAAGCAACAAGTGTTCCAAAATCATTCTCTTTAAATGTGACACCAATTACTGTTAGTAAAATATCTGATGTTACTGAAATACCTGATTTTCTTACAACACATAAAAAACAATGTGCATATAAAACAAATAATAAAAGAATAATTAAAAAAAATTTGCCAAAAATAACAGGAAATCATATCTTACCAAAAGGTACAATAAAATTTGTGAAAGGAAATACGAATGACGAAAATTTACAGAGTAATATTTCTAATGATTCTAATAACAGTACAAAGCAAGTTTCTTATATTAATGATACATTTAAATCCACAGAGAAAGACTATCATATACCTGAAATAGATAAATCAATTGATATATCAGAAGTATCAGAATCTACATCGGTATTTAATAATAACATTAATTTAAAAAATAAAAGTATAAATAACAATGAATATCATAGTTCAAAAATTAATAAGAACGTAGATTCTTTGAAAATAAAAAATAACGTACATAATAATATTAATGATGCTGACAATATAACAACAGAAATATATGAAAACTGCATTTGGAATCGCCAAAAGCAATTGAATAGATTAAATAATAGAGAAAAGCATGAGAATAATATTTTACAAAGTGATAAAAAATGTAAGAAAATTAGTTCTGATGAAAACATTTTAAACAAGAACACTTCAAATCTTGTTGATGTAAATGAAAACTGTAATGCTAAATCATTAGTATTGGTTAACAAAAAAGAAGCTATAAAACAGAATCGAAAGCGTATTGCAACAGAAGAAAATACTATAAAGTTGAACAACAAAAAAAAGAAATTAAATAGAACCCTTTGGTTGCAAAATAATGTAACACATATTAAATTATTAAATCCTCAAGAATTTGACTTTCCAAATATCAATACAGCAGCAGAATCAAATATATCCGAAGAAAATATTTCCATACAAAAACTAGATGTACGTGAACATTTAAATAAAAAACGATCAAAATCTCCCAAACTATTTGAAAATAAGTTTAATAATAAAACTAGTATAGAGTTTGAGCAAATAGACTTAAATAATAAAAATGACATAATTACTCCAACAATGAAAAATGAGAAATTTTACAAAAAACTTTCTTTCGAAAAAGAACCCACTTTTAATAAAACTTTGTGTAAAGAAATAGATATCCAAACAGATTCCATTTGCAGCAATCGTATGCATAGCATGTTACAAAGTACATCAGAAAAAATGCAACATTTAAATCAAATAGATAGAAGTATTCATGAAAATATCAATATACAGAAGGAACATATGAACAGCGAAAATGAAGATAATGATGATTGCATTTCTCTATTTGCAGAATCATTTGATACAAATCTGTAAGTATAAATTAGAAAAATCTAACGAAATTTAATTTTATAATATTAAAGAAATTTTTAAACATTTATAAAATATTTACAATTTAGATAGATATATTTTACAATTTTTAATGTAACAAATCAATGTATTCTACAAATTATGATTCGCAATAATTAAAAATTTAATTGTTCTTCTAGTTGTGAAAATACAGTTTTATGTGAACAAGATAAATTAAGCAAATCTCTACATTCTGATGTATCATATATCATGACTGCTAGCAGTTTTAATAAATATATGAAACAAAATGTAACAGAATTTAATAAGGAGTATGCTAAATGTGTAGAAGACAATATAGAAACATCAAATAAAACTAATAAAACTGATAAAAATGAATTCAATAATCAATCCGAACAAATTACACATACAGATTGTATATCTGAAACTAGAACTACATCAAAAGTAACATTTGAAACTAAAAACATGAAAATATCAAAATGCCAAGGATTAGCAAAAATTAATCTTAAGAACTTCCTCAATGGATACTGTTTTTCGATATTAAGGAAAGGTACCTGTTACAAGCAACAGCTTTGTAAATTCAAGCATGAGGTAATATTTATTCATTATTTTGCTTTCTTTAACTTCTATATAATTATTTGTATATAACTTGATATAAAATTACATTTCTAGTTGCAGAATCTTCTTAATACAGTTTGTTCAGAAGACCCGACAGCGATGCTAAATATAATGCAAAATGCATTTTATCTTGGCTATAATTTTTTTTGCAGAACGATATATGTAATATCAATACAAAAATTAACTGTTGATCAGATCTTAACAATTTACAAAATATTTCATGATAATCATGTAAAAGAAGAAATGACACTTTCATCAAAGAGATATATTATTCAGAATATTATTAAAGAACTGTTAAACCGGCAACTTTCGTTAAAAGCTATCGTGAATCATTTGGTAGAATATATACCCATTAACGATTCAAATAATCTTATGAACATTTTAGAATGTATTGAAAAATATATCAAACGTGGTGAATATTGGAATACTGTAAGAACTTTAGTCTTGAGATTGCCACCGGATAAACGTATTATCGAAAAAATATTATATGATTGCATAGAGAATAAAAAATTATTTGATGTTCAAGATATTAACAACAATTTAATAAGTAAACTTCCTCCTAAGTTAATATCAATATTGGATAAAAACATATTAGAACGCTTTAAAAATATATCGACTGCAAATAATTTTCATTCTACGGTTCAGAATTTTGGAGAAAGCTTATCCGAAACTATTGCTTCTCCCGATGGAAGTATGAGTTTATCGCAAGAATCTCCAAGAGGTGATAATATTTTTGTAGATAAAAATAAGGATTATGTAAATATCGAAATGAATGGAGAAAATTATATCATGCAACCTATCGGTAATTATTTATTGTTAACTATGTGAACTATGAGAAAAAAGAGTAATTGTGCGTGTTGTATATTTACATGCATGCATATATGCATATGCGTACACATCGAAAAGTTTTCGGACATGGAACTTAAAATTGCATAATATTCAGATCATCGTAACTCAGTAAAAAATCATCGCAGACAAAAAAATAAAAAAACATTTTAAAACTTGAAACTTATACTTTTAGCATGTTTTTCACTCCTTTTCAAAAAAATTTTACATTCTACAGTTCTGTATCTCAACAAATATCACGTTGTATTTTTTAAGATTACATTTAACGTGCATTTAACAGTGCGCAATCTAATAAAAATTTTTTTTTAAAGTTTAACATTTTTGAAATAGTACAAAGACCTCAAATGCTTTTAAAAAATTTTCTTATGCTTTTTCTTGACTGATTTACGCGTTATCAAAGCTAACATAGCTCACAACCAACATTAAAAGTTGGTGAAATACCATCGTAAAAAATTAAAGAAACATTTTGAACCTCGAACTTTGTATTTTAACAAGCTTCTAATCGTTTTTAAATTTAATTCTACAGAATTGACATGGTAAATTGACAGAATTGAGATGGTAAAAAATTTTTGTGATTTTTTAAATCAAATTTTACTTTTGATTATTTAGCAATGCAGGTTTAGCTTCATGTTGCTGTTAATTTAGTCAAGAAAAATCAAAAATTTTTTTTAAAGTATTTTGGAGATAAATCTTTGTTTTTCAGAAATATTGAACTTTTTGAAAAAAGCTTATGCAAACTGTTAAATGCACGTAATTTTAAAAAATACAACAATGTAAAATTAATTTAAACAATGTTAAATTTAAAATGCTTTTTTATTTTTTATCTGCGATGATTTTTTTAACCGAGTTACGATCTGAATATTATGCAATTTTAAGTTTCATGGTCGGAAACTTTTCGACGATAGTGAACATTTTTTATAATGTCTAAAACACATTTGTATGTATGTATGTATGTATGTATATATATATATATATATATATATATATATATATATATATGTATATATATATTTTTTTGTAGATGATTTACCCGATGCACAATCCGTTTATAAAGATCATGAACATCTCTGGAAATTTTATGTGGATTTAGATCGATTTAAAAAGGGACTTTTACACCATGATTATGATTACGTTATTGATATTTTTAAAAATTACACAGAAAAAAAACAAGATGAAAATCCATTATTTGTTTACTCTTGTTGTAATATACTTCGTACAGAGATAAAACGTTCAGAATATCACTTAAAAAACATCATACGTCGCACAGGTAATAAATATTTTAATAATAAATAAAATACTTAAAAGCTATTAGCTGAAAAATATAAGTTGTATTATAATATATACCATATGTACAATCTTTCTTTACTGACATCGTTTTCCCTTTATTATTCATATTTGATATTGATGATCAAGTAGTCACAATATGAAGATTTCTATATCTACGAACTGTTATTGCTATGTATATACAGCAAAATACAATTTATATATGAATTATACGTAATATATTGCACGTAATATATATCGTAGATTTTAGTATCAAGAATTATATATGACGAAAGATATAATTTTATATCATAACAACCAAAACTTTCTACATATTTTTTTACTTAATAAATTCTAAAATATTTTTTCATTTAATGTATAAATTATAAAAGAATATTTTTTATTAAATAACGTACGTTAAATAACGTTATTGAATAACGTACGATGTATGTATTGCATATATTTTATGTATCACATGTAATATAATAAAATAAATAAAATAATAAACTTTAGACTAAAAACTTTATTTATAATCTTACCTAATTCACACATTTTTGGATTTTTCAGTCCAAATGGATATCTTCGATATTTTAGGTAAAATCTCATTTGACATAAGATTAAACATTTTAATCAATTTAATGGACAACGAAGCCTGGGGGCTTGCATTAGATTTGATTCAAACACTTAATATGCACGATTTACAATATAATGCCGAATATTTCTTGCTATCGGCCGAGATTTACTTGGCTAACAAAAAGACAGTAAAAGCATATGATTTACTTAAATGTGAGTTTATTTTACAGAGATCAATTTTTTTTAAATTTTAACATAATAGTACGTTAACGTAATAAATAGTAACATTGTTATAAAAAATATTGATAATGAGTACAAAAACATTAATAAATATTTTGAATATAAAATTCTTTAACAGTAAAAAACACATAACTTATTTCTAACATTAATTTATTATCTATTATAAAAAATCGACATGAAATAAATTTCAAATTATCTTTTTTTTCTTTTATTGTTATTTATAATATTAATACATATTATTTATTTGTATTAATTTTTCAGACAAAAATATTTTACGTACTAGCCGTGATAAGTGGTTTGTTAAAAGCACCGTTAATGATGAACCTGTACGAATCAAAATAATGTACATGTTATTGGATTCATTTTGTAATGAATTTGTTGAGTATGCTTTCTTTCTTTTTCAATTTTTATTTAAAGATCAAAGCAGTCAGTATTATCCAGTAGGTAAAGTAAAATTTTACAGCCATGTTCTTGTCATTATATATTTATATCATAAATTAATTTTAATTGTATTGCATTCTTAAAAACATATATAAAAATTCTAAACTATATTGTACTCTTAATAATATTTAACAAAATTTATCTTTATCGTTTTTAGATTTATCTCGTTATGTGGACAAGTTAATAATGTTATCTTTGTCAAAAAAAGATTCGAATTTAATCATAGAGATGGCCAACCTAGTGCTTAAATATACTTTTGCATTAAGTACCACAACGTGTCGCGCACTAGTTTCAACATTAATTTATATGAACGAGAATCTAGCGAAACAGATGTATAATTATGCAGAAAGAATAGGTATCTATCCAACAGTGAAGGTAAATACATAATCAACTTTATTTACAAATTAATACAGTAAAAAGAGAAACTATATAATCAATTTATAAAAAATAATTTTCTTATGTATTTAATATTTTTATATACTCTTTCTTAACATTAGTAATTCTTAAAAAAATAATTAAAATATTCTGACTCAAAAATTTTTTAAAAATAAAAATTGCCAGAAGAGAAAGGCTACGAGTCGTACAATATATTCTTAATTTTTCTATTAAAAAAAATAACAGATACTTTTAATATTAATGATATCATAAATATTTTACATTTAAATAATTACTTAATATGTGTAATATGTGATATTGCGATCCTTTTATATTTATTTTTATTTTCAATTAATTATTATATTTTAAATTGAGGATGATCTGATGAAGGTTAAAATGTTTGTATATCTAATGATTATATCTAATTTTTATATTAGGTATTAAAGATAAATTAATCATCAGCACTTAACAAGTAGTTTTGACTCGTAGCTTTCCTCTTCTGGCAATTTTTTTTTAAATAATTCTTAATATATATGTATGTATATTTATTATTTAATATATATGTATGTATATATATATATGTATATATATATATATATATATATATATATATATATATATATAATATATATTCACACAATATAGTTGTGGCCAGTAACAAACGTCATTATAAATACTGATTTAACAGAAGAAGAAATATATCTTACATTTTTGCAATTGTTAAAACATCTTATAATAAATGTTGGACATGCGATTGTGTTTGCTAAACCTTATCAAATCAAAGTATATCTTATCCTGGAGGTAAGCACATTTTTATAAAGATTGTTATAAATTACAATATTTATTTAGAATATTTTGGACACATCTGGCTGGCTTATTATCGGTATACTAGTAATAATATTCTTTCTATTTTCTAATTATTTATATTATATTTCAATCACAATCTTATATTATTACTTTCCAGATAAAATCGCTTAATGAACAGTTTCATTGCGTAAATTTGCAGAAGTATAATAATAATAAAGCTATTATGAATATAAAGGCATTAATCAGAAATGTTTTAAAACGATTTGATCCACCTATATTATTAATGCCAGGTAGTAAAAATAGAATATATAAATTACAAAGCAAAAGCATTATAAATTATTTGAAGACCAAACATTGCAATTAATATCATACTTCTGACTTTCGGATACTAATACATTATAAGATCAAACAATAGATAAATTCCTTAATTAATAATATGAACTGATATTAATTATTTAGTACAAGTACCAGAGAGAGAGAGAGAGAGAGAGAGAGAGAGAGAGAGAGAGAGAGAGAGAAAGAGTACTGAGACAATATTGAAATATTGTTCTATTATTTTAAAATGAAAAAAGATGTTATTTTATTTTATAACTTTGAGCATTTATACTTTATACATATTATATTTAATTTAATTAAAAGCTCAAAAATTTTTTAATCGTTAGGCTCTGATATTAATAAAAAATATGCGCATAGTGTTTACAAAATATATGTGACTTTCATATATTTTATTTATATTTTATTTTTATATTACGTGAACGTTTAAAATGACATATAAGGACAACATTTTGTTAATTCATTTTCGTTTTTTTTATCTTACAGATATTTATATTTTGCAACTTTATTAATCATTTTATCTTGCAAATATTTTGTTTATTTACTGTTTATATATATATACACATATATAAATTTTTATCTAAATTTTTATCTCATCTATTTACTTTGTATGTATAAAATTATATACAAAGATATAATACAAAGATACAAATAAAGATATAAACAAAGATATAAATAAATAAACTTATGAATTTTTACATGGATATAATAATTAATTTACATTTGTGTATATTTATCAGGCTAAGAAAATAATGTAAACGTATAATGTAAACGTATTATATAATCGCATAATTTCGTAATAAATACTGTTTCAATTATAACTATTTATATATAAATTATTTTTATATATATATTATTTTTATATAAATATAGACGAATTTATTTTAAAATTATTCTCTCCATATTTTAGATATTGAATATTGCATTTTAGTTTTTTAACATTTGTGTAAATGTAAAGAAGATATTTTAAAGAAACACGATAGTAATAATCGTAAATCCAGAAATGTGTATCATATCTCATTATTTTCACTATATAAAATGCTATTACAAAAATATTTTATTTTTAATGCGATTTAGGCTGCGGTCCACTTAGCGCTTCAAACGCTATAAAACATTTGTCCATTTCATTCTTCTTCATTGTCATTAATATATCCATTTGATTCGAAATGCTCTCAGCAATTCTGATTACATCATTAATATGTTGTTTTTGCTCCCTCTTCACTCAAACTACCTCTTCTCGGGAGCGTTCACACCACGTAGCAATTGTAACATTTAAAACAGTAATGGATCAATTGGAGCGTAGCATTTGGAACGTAACGTTTAGAACATTTGGAAGAAGCAAGTGAACCGCAGCCTTAATCTCTATTGTATAAACAAATGATTTCTCATTATAAAATGATTTTTTCAAATAGAATCAATAAGTACTGTGTACATATACACACACACATATATATATATATATATATATATATATATATATACATACATACAAATTTTAATCAAACTCAGGTATATCATCAAAGGAATAGCCAGGTACTTTCTGATATGCTAAAATAGCTACCCTCATATGATAAGCTCCCGGTATGAACATCAAGGCTCCTAAAATTATCACTGGCCATATCCGATCTGAATACTATAATGTAACAGAATTTTTATAAAAATATATGTGATTTCATCAGGTGCTAGAATAATCAGTTAATATATCCAGTGTTGTAATATAGTAGGTATAAATATTTAAGTACTTTAGCATTAATAGGTATAACTATTTAAGTTACCTAGATTCTTACATTACCTAGATCCTTATAGACGATACCTGTACGTGTATTTGAGTACTTATTTGTAGGATACCTTTCAAGTTTAATTTCCATGGAATTGTGATCTTTTCTCTCTCTTGGATCGGAAGTCTATCTAGGGACTCTGAAGAAGTTTAGATACATAAGTACAAGATATTTATCTACATGTACTAATGACATATATACAAAACCAAACATTCCCGTGTTTTTCAGTAAGAGTTTAGTAAAAGACAAAGCCAAAAATTGTTTAAATTATGCACCGATATCCGTAAAATATCAGGTATCCGACATTATCTGGTATTTTTTTGCTATTCGATCGGATAGTCGAATATCATTAGTGGTAATAATATATCCGACTAAAATTTTATGTTACTATTAAAGTTTGCGTCATTAAATGCAGAATTTTTATTTTTCTGCGGAACTTTTTGCACGGTTCATCTTTCCTCGTTTTCTTTTCACAATTATAGCTATTTTTTAGAAGTGTTATTCCACACATTTTTGGATATCCGATATCTGATATCCGGTAATTTTACGATTCGATATATCCCTAATTTAAATGATCATCCATGATTGTTGAAGTTCTATGCTTTCTTTAAAGATAGAAAGAGGTACAACGGAACCACAGACTCTGTCATTTTCCAGCTTTAAATGTAACAAAATGTAACAAAATGCTTGGTCTATCCCTGATAGCAAAAGCATATTTGCAATTTGCGCGCAAATTGGCAGCAAACTCGATTTGACTACAAAATCATATCATCTATATCCGCATTTGACTATGGATTTGTCGACAAAGCTTGTTGTTGACATGTTTTGCCAGCAATTTGCAGACAAAAAGTGCAGAGTGCATAATCAGACAGCAGATTGTGAGCAGAACCGAGCAGAGCTTACTGACATAACTTGATAACAGATTGATAACAAAAATCGAGCAAGATCTGTTCAGTTATCTTCATTTAAATCGACCTAACCTAATTTCTTTTAAGAAATTTTGCGTACATATTGTATATAAACGGTTATATATGATTATACATAATTGTATTATTATTATTTTATTTATTTTAATCCTTATCACGCTGCTTAGAACTTCCAGTTTATATTCCACAAAACATATATACATTATAATCCATTTCACTATATTAAATAAACTTTAATAATTTCAAATGAATATAAAACTACTAACTATCTATTTGAGTTACTATCCTACATTCTAATCTAGCTCATTATCACAAATTAACATAACCTATATACCCGCCAAGTCTAAGGCTTGATACTCTTGCACCGATTAACTAGCTGTGTATCAAAAACTTCTACTGAATTAATCGCATTGACCGATTCGCCTCATCGTGATACAATTATTGTCATAATTATTGTCATAAAAAGTCCTATTACATAACATTCTCCTTCTCTATTTCCCTTCTCTTTTTCGCCTCCTTCCTTGCCTTTTTATCATCTTCATTGTTTCCAGACCACTATCTTCTTCCTAAAAACTTCCATCAGCAGTTCATTCTTTGTCGCTTCACTTCTTTAATATATGGAGTATGCTTTCTTTCTCTATCAGGCATATTCTGGAACTCCTGTCTTCAACCTCTTTCCAGTACTGGCTCCTCTTCGTCTCACTTCCACATCTGTATCTGGCTATCAGATTTCTGTTCTTCCGTTTTCTTTTTCCTTCCAGATACTTTGATACTTTCTCTGACATTATGCTTTTACAGTTGTAATTCTAGATTCTTCTCATTTATCTTCAATCGCCTTTCTTCCTTCTCCTTATTCTCTATTTTCTTCACTATGTCCTTAGCTATACTCCTATCTCCGTCCTCTCTTTTTAACCTTACTTATTCCTTAGTCATCCCTGCTTTCTCCAGCCTTTCCCTCCTTGTCTTCTCCCAGTTGCTTTTTTCCTTTAATGGATGCTCCTTTTCTAAATCCTTTATACATTTCTGTTCAACTTCTTCTTTCTACTTCTTATTTTTTCTTCGTAATTGATTGCTCTTCTAATTGTTTTCGTTTCTCTTATTTTCATTTCTTTCGCTAGTATGTAGTTTCGGTGTTCTCCAATTCAATCCTAAAATCTATTTACCTATTACGTATTTTCTTTTTATTCCATTCAGTCTCCTATCCTCTTGCCAGCCCCATACTTCTGCTCCGCATAGCGCTATACTTTCCACCAGTGAATTAAACATCTTCATTCTTCTCTTGAAATCATCTTTAAATAATCTCTCTCCACATCTTCATTGCTACTATTGTTTTCTTCATCTTTTCTCTAATGTGCTTTTCTGCCCTTCCATTTTTTTGCAGAGTATATTCTAAGTATTTTATTTCTTTGACTTCCTTTATATCCTCTTTTTCCCATTTCCATGTTCTTTTTTTCATTCTGCTTTTTCCTTTCTCGAACACCACTTTCGATTTTTCCGGATCCAGTTTCAGATCTTTTTTTCCCAAAAACATCTTGAATCTCTTCAACATTTCCTTCAGCTCTGATTTTCTATTAGCCAGTAGAACCACATCGTCAGCATTCATAATTGACATTTTTTCTTTCTTACAAGGGCCCCTGCCCTTTTTCCATCTCCTCTTTCAAATCCGACACACACATGTTAAACAGATTTGGACTCAAGGGACATCCCTTATACATCCCTTATATATTCCTTATATATCCTTTTATTATATATTTATTGTATATTCCTTGTATATACCGCATCCATCGTTCCTCTCTCTTTTCTAAATCCGAACTGCTCTCCCTTCACAGCTTATCAGTTACTTCTTTCTCTAACCTTTCATTTAATATACTCACATAGATTTTATAGGCCGTACCTATCAATGTGATTTCTCTGTAATTTTTAATCTCTCTCTCTTCCTTTTTGTATATAGGGCTTATGCCTTTGTTTCAGTCTGCCGGGATTCCCTCTCCTTTCAATACTTTATTGATTTGCTTTCAAAATTCTTCTCCACTCTCCTTAGACATGAATCTCCATGCCTCGTTCTCTATTCTGTTTTCTCCTAACATCTTCGCTTTCTTCAATTTCTTCAGCACTTCTATCAGCTCTTCTTTCGCGATATCTTTTGTCTTCCCTCTTCTTCTTTTCGTTCTTTCTTCTTCACTCTATCCAACAACAATACTCTTTTCTCCTGTGTTTCCTCTAACAACTCCATTCGTCCATTTGTATGTTCTCAATTACCCCTCTTACTTTTTTCTTTGTATACTTATTAATGTATTTCCAGACTTCACATCTTATATTTGTACCTTTTTTTTCGTCCTCCTCTTTATCCTTTTTTTGTCCTTCATATCATCCCTTATCTTTTCCTTTTTCCCATGTAAATTTCTTTGTTGATTCTTCCTTTTTTTCAAATCTCTTAGTATTCTTCTTAATTTTCATTTCATGCCTTTCTATATGCAGTTACTGAAAGCTGCATTTACTGAAGACAATTTAATTGGTTTGAAGTTAGAAGGTTTTCGACAACATTTAGAAAGATTAAACTTGTTAGAAATAGATTTTTCAAGAGTTTATAACTGTGATGAATCTGTTTTTCTTCTATCTTCAAAAAAAGAATATGTACTTGTGAAAAAAGAATCTAAATCAGTCCACAAACTTGTAAATAACGATAAAGAATATTTGACTACGTTATTTATGGTTAATGCTACTGGTGTATTAGTATCTCCTAATGTTTATGTACAAACGATGCATAGGATTTCTAGTCAATTTCCACAGATTGGTCAATTGGTCTATCTGAGAAAGGATGGATGCAGCATATCTTTCTTTGAATTTATTAGTAATAACTTTTATCAATGGCTTGTTTCCAATAATATTAAATTTCCTATTGTTTTATATGTTGATGGATATTCGTCACATTTAACTTTGCTATTACTGAAATTTTGCCGCAGTATTCAAATTGAATTAATTGCCTTGTAGCTAAATGCAATTCATATATTACAATCTTTGGATGTCTCTGTTATCTACTCTCTAAAAAAAATGCTTGGAAAAAAGAAGTTTTTAATTGAAGACTAAAAAATGAAGGGAAATTTATAGGAAAAGAAACTTTTGCTCTAGTTTTAGAAAAAGCTGTAACATCAATAAATTTGGAAGATGCAATACAAAATGGTTTAAAATTGTTGTGATTTGATGCTATTTTCGGCTAATGCAATAACTTATTCAAATTTAACAAGCAAAAAGATACAAGTGTACCCTGTTGTAAATCCATTCCATGGATTTTTTTATGGGTTCCTATAGAGGACTATAAAATTCTGTAGGAGTTTGTAGGAATTACCTATAGGATTTGCGCAGCATGCATAAGTATACGTAGAACATTCATAGGAATGTAAATAGGATAATAGAGGTATCTACAGGAATGTGGACAGATGCCTCATGAGAACTAAAAGGTCTATAGGATATTAGTTTGACGTATAGTAACATGTAGGCGTACGTAAGATAAAGAAGAAGTGTCCCATAGAAACTGAAAATGCCTATAGGTTACCATAGGATGACGTATGCACATCTCCTACGTGAACGTCCCTATTTTTCTCTGTTGTCATTAATTGTTTACACTATACAAGCTCCTACAGAGGCTGTGTTTCAAAATTTACTGTCAGTATTGAAAATGTATAGTGCACATAACGAAATATAGATTTTCAGTACTGGCAGTATTAGCAGCCAAAATCTTGTAGTCCTCTATAGAAACCCATGAAAAAATCCATGGGAATTTATAGCAAGATAAGAGCTTTCTCTCATGGGG
>Ga0157363_1001263_pt1 | contig 20953 bp, 17 predicted proteins | sample AttsexASBM1_FD_111477 | JGI IMG/M metagenome (GOLD analysis project Ga0157363, IMG submission 111477) | Fungus gardens microbial communities from leaf cutter ant in Ribeirão Preto, State of São Paulo, Brazil - Atta sexdens ASBM1 | ecosystem: Host-associated > Fungi > Mycelium > Unclassified ... | reverse complement strand
GTCATCAAGGGCGCCTACGGTCGCGCCGTGGCTGCACTTGACGTCGTCAGCATAGATTTCCAGCTCGGGCTTGCTGTTGATCTGCGCCTTTTCAGACAGCAGCAGCGCCTGATTCATCTGATATCCATCGGTTTTCTGGGCCACGCGATCCACGAGGATCTTGCCCTGAAAAACACCCTGCCCGGCGTCGGACAGAACCGTCTTGACGGTCTGGCGCGAACTACCATCAGGAGCCGCATGGTGAATCATGGAGGTGAGATCGTTTAGACGCTGGCCGTCCACGATCTGCACCCCATTCACATGCACCATGGCATGTGGAGCGTTCAGCGTCACGACGGCTTCATGCCGGGCGAGGCTCCCGCCCTGATTCAGGGTGAAGCTGTCATACTCGCCCTTCTCCGACACATCAGCGGACACGATCGCAAAATGCGTACCGCTCAGGCTCTCGCGCTGCAATTTGATGTGACGCAGCGTCGCGCCCTTGCCCACGACAATATCGAAACGCGGATTGGCGATATACCGCCCTTCGCCTGCATTGACGTCATACAGCGTCAGAGAAGCGCCCTCTTCCAGCACGATACGATGCTGAAGATGCGTCGAAACAGTATTGCCGCTGGACAGGCTGATAAGGGTCAGCAATCCTGCGTCAGTTCCTGCCGGAATGCGAAGATCAAGCCCCTTTTCGCCCAGCGCCATATTTAGCGTTGCGGAAAAGACGCCTTTGAGCGGAGAAACATGGTCCGAAGCCTGCTGGACAACGTCTAAAGGAGCAGACAGCCCCTCTAACAGCCTGCCATTGCCATAAACCATGCGCGCGCCGCTTTCCGGCAGCGGCAAATCGTTCAGAAGCGCACTGACGGATTCGGCCGCCAGAGGAGCAGCCTGTGTCCATGCCGTGTCCGCGATCGCCCGCAGCGGTGTATAGCGCCATGCTTCGACGCGGCGTGTCGGCAGGCCGATTTCAGCAAGAGCGGCCCCGCGTCCGGAGGAACGCTGGATGAACGCCTCCAGCGCCGGAGCGTCTGACGCTACGGGGGACTGTACGCTCACGCTGCCGCCTCGAGAAACTGGGTATAGCCCTGCTTTTCAAGCGTCTTGGCAATATCGGGGCCGCCGCTATGGATGATGCGGCCATGCGCCATGACATGCACACGATCCGGCACGATATAATCGAGCAGACGCTGATGATGCGTGATGACCAGAGCGGAAAAATCCGGGCTACGCAGAGAGTTCACACCTTCTGCCACGATGCGCAGGGCGTCGATGTCCAGACCGCTATCCGTTTCGTCGAGAATGGCGAAGGACGGCTGGAGCAGACGCATCTGGAGCACTTCGTTACGCTTCTTTTCACCACCCGAAAAGCCAACATTGACCGCACGCTTGAGCATGTCGTCGGACATGGACAGGTGTTTGGTCTCGGCACGGACAGCCTTGAGAAAGGCCACGGCATCCAGTTCAGCTTCACCACGCGCCCTGCGAACCGCATTAACGGCCGTCCGCAGGAAATTCGCGTTGTTCACACCCGGCAGTTCGACGGGCGACTGAAACGCCAGAAACAAACCCAGAGCAGCCCGTTCTTCAGGTTCAAGAGCCAGAAGATCCTGCCCCTTGAACGTGGCCGACCCACCCGTCACTTCGTAATCGTCACGACCGGCAAGCACATAAGACAGCGTGGATTTACCCGAGCCGTTCGGCCCCATGATGGCGTGGACTTCGCCTTTGGGGACTTCGAGATCGAGCCCCTTGAGGATATCCTTGGGCGTGCCGTCGGCGTCGATGCGGGCCTGAAGACCCTGAATTTTCAGAAAATCGCTCATATTAACCCACACTTCCTTCGAGGCTGATCTGCAGAAGCTTCTGCGCCTCGACCGCGAATTCCATCGGCAGCTCTTTGAGCACCTCGCGGCAGAAACCATTGACGATCAGACCGACTGCATCTTCTTCCGAAAGGCCGCGCGAACGGCAGTAGAAGAGCTGGTCCTCAGAGATTTTCGACGTGGTCGCTTCATGCTCCACGCGCGCCGTCATGTTACGGCTTTCGATATAGGGCACAGTATGTGCGCCGCACTGATCGCCGATCAGAAGACTGTCGCACTGCGTGAAATTGCGCGCATTGCGAGCCTTCGGCTGCATACGAACCAGACCGCGATAGGTGCTGTCCGACTGACCGGCCGAGATCGTTTTGGCGATGATCGTCGAGCGCGTGTTCGGCGCCAGATGGATCATCTTAGTTCCAGTATCGGCCTGCTGATGATTGTTAGTCACCGCAACCGAATAGAACTCACCGACCGATCCCTCACCAGCCAGCACGCAGGACGGATACTTCCATGTGATCGCAGAGCCGGTTTCGACCTGCGTCCACGAAATTTTGGACCGTGCGCCACGGCAGATGCCACGCTTGGTGACGAAATTGTAGATGCCACCACGACCTTCATCATCGCCCGGATACCAGTTCTGAACGGTGGAATACTTGATCGAGGCATCTTCCATCGCGATCAGTTCCACCACGGCTGCATGAAGCTGGTTTTCATCACGCTGCGGCGCCGTGCAGCCTTCCAGATAGGAAACAGTCGCGCGGTCTTCAGCAATGATGAGTGTGCGCTCGAACTGACCCGTATTGCGTGCATTGATGCGGAAATAGGTGGACAACTCCATCGGGCAACGAACGCCCTCAGGGATGTAGACGAACGAGCCATCGGTAAAGACAGCGGAGTTCAGCGCCCCGAAGAAGTTGTCAGACACCGGCACGACCGTGCCCAGATATTTCTGGACCAGTTCGGGATGTTCGCGGATAGCCTCGGAAATCGGGCAGAAGATGACGCCGGCTTCCGCAAGCGTCTTGCGGAAGGTCGTTGCGACGGACACGCTGTCGAAAACGGCATCCACGGCAACAGGCAGGCGCGCTTCTTCAGCACCTTCCACACCGGCCAGAAGGGCCTGTTCGTGCAGGGGAATACCCAGCTTGGCATAAGTCTTAAGCAGTTCGGGATCGACTTCATCAAGACTTTTGGGGCCGGGTTTCTTCTTCGGCTGGGCGAAGTAATGCGCGTCCTGATAATCGATCGGCGGATGATGGATGTGAGCCCAAGTCGGCTCTTCCATTTCCAGCCACGCGCGAAAAGCCTTCAGACGCCAGTCCAGCATCCATTGCGGCTCGCCCTTGCGCTCGGAGATCAGGCGGACCGTTTCCTCATTGAGACCCTTGGGCGCGATATCCATTTCGATATCGGTCTCGAAGCCCCATTCGTAGCTGGATTTCGCGAGTTTTTCGACCGTCTCGCGGGTTTCCGTCACGGCTGGCATGGTATGTTGTCCTTAACTGACCGCTTCGGTCACGGAGGGGGCCTCCGCTCCAACGGTGGCGACAGGAGCCAGAACAGGGCCGCGCCTTGGCAGGCGCTCCGCATGTCGGCCCATATCGGCCAGTGTAATGCTGTTGAGTGTGCTGAGGATGGCATCGTTCACGACATCCCACTGGCCCGACAGGCCACACAGGGAGCTATGTTCGCACTCGCGCCCGTCACAGCAGGCCGTAATGGCGATAGGTCCGTCCACGGCCGCGATAACGGCGGCGACGGTCACTTTTTCAAGCTCGCCCGCGAGGCGATAGCCACCCCGTGCGCCGCGATGGGACAGAACCAGGCCGCTGGAGGCCAGCCCCTTGAGGAGCTTGGCCACGGTGGGTTCGGGAACGCCGGTTTCTACTGCAAGGGCTGCGGCTGTTGCCAGTCCTTCATGACGACCGAGATGGGCCAGAAGGACAGTGGCGTAATCGGCCAGTTTGGAGAGCCTCAGCATCGCTTGCACACTCGCATCTTGTTCTAATTCAAGACTTGCTAAGTCCTGATTTGTTCCAAATGACCCATACCGACGCAAAGGTCAAGGCTTCTGTGCCCGACCTTTGGCTGACATGGAATGTCACACACCAAAAAACAGTCGGGAAACCCCGTCAAGCGCCGCTCCGGCCAGAAAACCGACTACCGTGCCATTGATACGGATGTAGGCAAGGTCACGCCCGACACGCGACTCCAGTCGCGTTGCCAGATCGTTTCCGTCCCATCCTGCCATGACGGCGGCGATGAACCCAGACAGCTTCTCGCGTAGACCCGGCAGGATACGCTGGACCGTACTCTCCACAGCCTGATTGACTTTCAGGCGCAGAACATCGTTGGAGCGCAGAGCCGTCGCAAGCTGGACGACCGCAGCATCAATGACCGTGGCGCTCCAGCCATCTTCACGACCGCTGTCTTCCTCCACCATGCGCCGCAGACGGTCCCACAGTTCCGAACTCCATCCTTTCAGGCTGGTATGGGTCAGGACGGAGGTGATGGTATCGGCCATATCTTTGCGGCGGACGGGATCGTGTTCGATCCGGTCGATTTCGCCGCGGACCCATTTCGTAAACCCGTGCCGCAGGTCCGAGTCCATCGGATCGACGCGCTCGAACTCGGCATGCAGCGCCATGAGAACACGACTGGCGACGGAACCGCCAATCGCCCACCCCAGAAAACGGCCGCCCTGCTCCCTCACGCGCTCCTCAACGAAGTGCCGCAGGTCCGACTCCCGCGACGTTACGGTGGTCTTGATGCGCTCAAGCAGGAAGGACAGGACCTCCTGATGCATCTCACTGTCCACCATGGCGCGCATGCCGCGGGAGACGAGAGGCGCCATTTCCTCTCCATTGAGCAGGACCGGAAGGGCGCGTGAAATGGCAGCTTTGGCCCACCCGTCTTCAAGATGGTCGAACATCAGGGGAATGGCGGAGCGCATGCTGTTGACGAGGGTCTGGCGCGTCGCGGGCTCGCTCAGCATATCGGCGATCAGGCTGGAGAGATCGATTTTCGACAAAGCGCGTCGAACGTCATCTTCGGTGAAAAACTGTCCTGAAATAAAACGGCCCAACGCCTGTCCGAGGCGCTCTTTCTGACGCGGCAGAATGGCCGTGTGCGGAATGGGGAGGCCCAGCGGATGGCGAAACAGCGCGGTCACGGCGAACCAGTCGGCCAGACCACCAACGACGCCGGCTCTTGAGCCCGCTCTCAGAAGCCCAAACGCCAGACTACTGTCGCCGATATGACGCGCCGCCGCCAGCGTCGTGCCCGCAGCGAGCGCCCCCATGCCAACGAGCAGGCCCCCCGCCATGAAGCGTGGCGACAGACCTGAAGGGCCGGATTTTCGTGAAACGGGATGAGGCGTGTCCGCGTGCATCCACACACGGATAGCATCATCCGGACGGGCTGTCGCGCTCAGAGCAAGGTTGCACTTGGCGGCAGGGCGTGAAAAGTATTGCGGCCCGTTTTTCGGTCCATTTTTCTTTTTTCGCAGAAGCGAGACTGCTCCCGATGTCTGACTGCGCCTCCCGGCTCGATCCGTCTCTCCATGACCGTATTGACGCGATGACGTCCCGGCTGCTCCACGAACGCGACGGTCTTGAAAACCTGATTGCGTCTATCGGGCAGGATCTGTCCAACGACGATCCGGAGACGTGCAAGACGCGGCTGACCGAGATCGGGAATGTCGTACGTGCCCTGCGTGACGAGCATTTCGTCGATCGCGCCGCCCATCTGCGCGCCTATGTCAGCCTTGATGACGCGGCCCCGCAGGAGCGTCTCGAAGCCGTGGCGAAATCTCTGGTGGATCAGGCTGCCGACGCGGTGTCCCTGACCGTGCCGAAAATTGCCGCAGTTTTCACCGCGCATCCGACCTTCGCACTGGCGGACGGCGTGTATGACATCCTGACGCAACGGGCTGAAAATCCCGACATGCCGATCCCGTGTCTCAAAACGCATCGACGTCCGGGGCCGCCGACACTGGCACAGGAACAGACTCTCGCACTGGCAGCCATTCTGCGGGGCCGTGATGCGCTTGATGACCTCACAACAGCGCTGCTGCGGGAAATGTCCCAGCGCTGGTCAGGAGAAAACAGCCATGTCGATCCTGCCCCTGTCGTTCTGGCAAGTTGGGTCGGTTTTGACACGGATGGACGCAACGATATCGGCTGGTGGGACACTCTTCGTATCCGGCTTGAGCTGAAGTCGTCCCAGCTTCATCGTCTGACGGACGGGCTGGAACGGCTGGGGCTACAGGAAAGTGCGCTGGCCATGCGAACGCGCCGGGCTAGCGAAGCCGTCAAAACACAGCACGCCGCCTGTCCGACCGGACGGGATGCTGCACCGGAAACGATCCGCGATTTTGCCCAGACGCTGATTTCGCACCGTGACAAAGCGCTTCTGGACGCGGCTGAACTTCTGCCGCTCTTTCAGGATGCCGCCGCCGGTCTTGATGAAGACAGTCTGCTACATCTGCGGACGCTCCGCGCTGGCTTCATGAGCCACGGCCTCGGCATCGCGCGTATCCATACCCGACTGAACGCGGCACAGATCTATAATGTCGCGCGCACACGACTGGGCCTGACGGATGACCCCGCCCTGCCCTCGCGCCGACGCGTCCTGCTGACGAAAATCGACGAGGCTCTGTCGGACCTGACGCCCCGCGCCGTGGATTTCGGCTCACTGCTGGTGGAACCTGCATCAGCCGCGCGGCTAATGATGACCATGGCGCAGATCCTCAAGCACATCGATTCTGGATCGCCCATCCGCTTCCTTATTGCCGAGACGGAGAGTGGCTACACGCTGCTGGCGACGCTCTGGCTGGCACGACTGTTCGGAATCAAAGACCACCAGATCGAGATTTCGCCGCTCTTTGAGACGGAAAGCGCGCTCGAAAACGGCGAGACCATTCTGGAAGAAGCGTTCCGCTCAAGCCATTGGCGCGATTATCTGAAGGCAAACGGGCGACTGTCGCTCCAGTTCGGATATTCCGATTCGGGACGCTATGTCGGACAGCTTGCCGCCACCAATCTGGTCGAGCGTCTGCGGATGCGGACCCTGACTCTCCTGGCAGAACACGGGCTTGAAGACGTCTCTCTGACCCTGTTCGATACGCATGGCGAGAGCATCGGACGCGGCGCGCATCCTTTCAGCCTGCGTCAGCGTCTGGATTATTTCTCCCCGGCCCGCACACGACTGGCCATGCGCGAAGCCGGGATCGGCTGCCGCGTCGAAACCGCCTTTCAGGGCGGCGACGGCTACACGCTGTTCGGAACGAAGGCACTTGCGGCATCCACGATTGCCACTCTTGCCGAACATACGGCTGAAATTCCGCAGGACACGAAAGATCTGGTCTATACGCGCCCGGACTTCGCAGCGGACTTCTTCTCCACCATCGCGCTGGACATGGGCGCGCTGGTCGATGATCCGGGATATGCGGCCCTGCTCAGCGCATTCGGGCCGTCACTGATCGACAAGACGGGCTCCCGCCCCTCCGCCCGTCAGCCTGACGCGGCGACCGTGACGCGCATCACCCATCCCGGCCAACTTCGGGCCATCCCCAACAATGCGATCCTCCAGCAGCTTGGCTGGTGGGCGAATGTGCTGCACGGACTGGGCAATGCGGCGCAACGCCATCCCGATACGTTCGAGCAGTTCGCAACAGAATCATCACGCTTCCGCGAAGCCATGGATTTTGCGCGTCAGGCACTGGCTCATTCCGATCTGGATGTTTTGCGGACAACGATCCATCAACTCGACCCCGGAACCTGGCTGGACCGCGCAGCCGATGCGCGGAGCGACGAGGAACGACAGAGCCTGCTGAGCATTTCACACGGGCTGGAGCTGCTGCGTTTCTGGACCAGTGGCCCCGCGATGTTCCGGCGCATTCAGGCGGACCACATCGCCCTGCGCACCGCATGGCCCGATGCGCCGCGTATGGCCGCGCGTGAAAAGCTGCTGCACGCAATACGCTTTGCCCTCATCGACCGTCTGTGGGGCCTCTCGACGCGCATTCCCTATTTCGGGCCACGTAACAGCCTGACACGGGAGTCGATTACGAATCTGATCCTCTGTCTGGATGTCCCACGCGCGCTGCATCTTCTGGACGATCTGTTCCCCCTCACCGTTCCCAGCGTTGCCAATCTCGATTTCGCAGAGCCGGGGGATGCGGCGGAAGCCGGTGGCTTCGCGCGGGAGCATCAGGAGATTTTCGAGCCGCTGTCGCAGTGTTTTGCGCTGTTGCGCGAAGTCGGGATCGCGATCATGCACGCCAACCGCGCTTTCGGCTGAGAAATGATACGCGGCCGGAACTCTTGTGGTTGCTGGCCGCGTCCGTTTAAAAAGCTCGCGTAACACACCCTAACCGGAAAGTTCCTCTGCATGCTTCGCAAGGCCCTTCTTCTGGGTGCAGCCATGATGGCTGTGCCTGCTCTGGCCGCAGGTCCCGTCACACCGGCACCAAATGCTGACAGCGTGACGAACGGGACAGTGACGGTCAATGGCGCCACGATCCCCTACCGGGCCGTTGCGGGAACCATTCTGGTGCATGGTGCCGACTACAACGATTCCAGCGACATTCTGGCCAAGCGCGGCACGAAAATTGATGGCGGCAAGGACGACGACACCAAGAATGCTCCGGTCGCGTCTATGTTCTACACCGCCTATTTCAAGGAAGGCGTTCCGTCGGAAAAACGTCCGATCACGTTCCTCTATAATGGTGGGCCGGGATCAGCGTCGGTCTGGGTCCATATGGGCACGTTCGGTCCACGTCGCGTCAATACACCGGGCGACACACACCTTCCGGCCGCCCCCTATGCGCTCATCAACAACCCGCAGTCTCTGATGGACGTGTCGGACGTGGTGTTCGTCGACGCACCGGGAACAGGTTTTTCGCGGATCGCGGGCAAAGATGCCGACAAGGAATTTCTGGGCGTCGATGGCGACGGCGAGGCGTTCACGCATTTCATCTCAAAGTTCCTCGCCAAGTATCATCGCTACAACTCGCCCAAATACCTGTTCGGCGAGAGCTACGGCACGATGCGCTCGGCCGTGGTCATCAACGACCTTGAGCAGGACGAGAACATCGACTTCAACGGCGTAATCCTGCTGTCGCAGATCCTGAACTACGACAACAGCGATGATGGCCCAGAGTTCAACGCTGGCATGGACGACCCGTATGTGCTGGCGCTGCCAACCTATGCGGCAACAGCGTGGTATCACCACTGCCTGCCCGCCGAACATCCGGACCTGAAGGCGTTCCTGCACGAAGTCGAGCATTTTGCGATGACCGACTACACACTGGCCCTGCGTCAGGGTGCTGATCTGCCGGAAGACCAGCGTCAGGCGATTGCGGCAAAGCTACATGACTATACGGGCCTGCCCGTCGATTACATCCTGCGGGCGGATCTGCGCGTGAATGGCGGCGAGTTCGACCAACAGCTTCAGGCCAAGACCGGCATGGCGACAGGCCGTCTGGATACACGCTATTCAAGCCCGACAATCGACCCGATGAGCCAGGAAGTGGATTACGATCCGCAGTCCAGCGCCATCAGTTCAGCTTATGTCACAGCCTTCAACGACTATGTCCGTAATACGCTCAAATACGGCACGGACGAGGATTATCGCCTCTATAACAGCCAAGAGCACTGGGACAATCACCACCGTCAGCCCGGTCACGGCTACCAGCCCAAGGGCGAGCCTAACGTCATGACCGATCTGGCCATGGCAATGAAGACCAACCCGAACCTGCATGTGATGCTCAACGCAGGCTACTACGATCTCGCAACGCCATATTTCGAAGGCATTTACGAGATGAAGCACCTGCCGATGGCCAAGAGCCTGCAAAAGAACATCGAATACGCACAGTATCCTTCCGGCCACATGGTCTATGTGGACCCGACAACGCTCCAGCAGTTGCATGACAATGTCGCGGCGTTCATCCGCCGGACTGATAATCTGCACTGATTTCTGACGGGATCAGAAAGAGCGGCGGAGGGGAAACCTTCCGCCGCTTTTTTTATGCGTTACTGAGACGTAGGAACCGGGAACGCGATCTCACCCGACAAGAGATCAGACACAAAAAACCCCGCCAGATTGCTCTGGCGGGGTTCGATGTTTCAGCAAGGCAAGAAATCAGGCGGACTTCGCGATGATTTCGTCGGCCACGTTCCGGGGAACGGCTTCGTAGTGATGGAACTGCATGGTGAAGGACGCACGGCCCTTCGTGGCAGAACGCAGATGCGAGATGTAGCCGAACATTTCCTTCAGCGGCACCTGTGCACGGATCATCACGGTCGAACCGGAGGTTTCCTGGTTCTGGATGATGCCGCGACGACGGTTGAGATCGCCCACAACGTCACCGACATGGTCGTTCGGGGTCGTGACTTCCACGTCCATGATCGGTTCGAGGATCACCGGACCGGCGTTCTTCATACCTTCACGGAAAGCAGCCTTGGCAGCGATTTCGAAGGCCAGAGCCGACGAGTCAACGTCATGGTACTTACCGTCGAGCAGCGTGAACTTGAAGTCTACCGTCGGGAAGCCGGCGAGAACACCCGTGGTGCTCTGCATGCGGATGCCCTTTTCGACAGCCGGGATGTATTCCTTCGGAACCGTACCACCGACGACCTTGTTCTCGAAGATGATCTCATCCGGCTTGTCGGACGGAGCAAACTCGATCTTGACCTCAGCGTACTGACCTGAACCACCAGACTGCTTCTTGTGGGTGTAGGTCTCGACATGCGGCCGCGTGATCGTCTCACGGTAAGCCACCTGCGGTGCGCCGATGTTGGCATCAACGCCGTATTCGCGACGCAGACGGTCAACGATGATGTCCAGATGAAGCTCGCCCATGCCGGACAGGATGGTCTGACCCGTTTCCTGATCGGTCTTGAGGTGCAGGGACGGATCTTCAGCCGTCAGCTTCTGCAGCGCCAGCGTCATCTTCTCGACGCCGTCCTTGGTCTTCGGCTCGACGGAGATGTCGATAACCGGAACCGGGAACTGCATACGCTCCAGAACCACCGGATCGGAAGCATCGGCAAGCGTGTCACCCGTAACGGTGTCCTTGAGACCCACGAATGCGGCGATGTCACCGGCACCAACGGACTTCACTTCCTGACGCTTGTCGGCGTGCATCTGGAACATGCGACCGACGCGTTCCTTGTGACCCTTCGTCGTGTTCAGGATGGTGTCACCGGAGTTCAGGACGCCACGATAGACGCGAACGAAAGTCAGCGTGCCGTACTTGTCGGAGATAATCTTGAACGCAAGACCAGCGAACTTGCCATCCGGATCGACCGGAACGATCGGCAGGAAGTCTTCGTCGACTTCTTCACCTTCCGGCGGAGCAATACGGATGCCTTCGACTTCGTCAGGAGCCGGCAGGTAATCGATGACCGCGTCGAGCAGGGGCTGAACGCCCTTGTTCTTGAACGCCGTACCGCACATGACGGGACGGAATTCACCGGAAATCGCACCCTTCTTGATGCACTTCTTCAGGGTTGCGACGTCCACGTCACCCTTCTCGAAGTACTCTTCCATGGCTGCGTCGTCGACGGCGAGAGCCGTGTCGAGCAGAACCTGGCGGGCTTCGTCAGCCTTTTCCTTCAGGTCAGCCGGGATCTCTTCGTAGTGGAACTTGGCGCCGAGTTCGCCGCCTTCCCACACGATGGCGCGCATCTCGACCAGATCGACCACGCCAACGAAGTTTTCTTCGGCGCCGATCGGGAGCTGCAGCGGAACGGCCACGATGTCCAGCTTCTCTTTCAGCGTGCTGAAAGCGTAGTAGAAGTCGGCGCCGGTACGGTCGAGCTTGTTGATGAAGATGACGCGCGGAACGTTGTAACGGTCAGCAAGGCGCCAGTTCGTTTCGGACTGCGGCTGCACACCGGCCACGCCTTCGATCACGAAGATCGCGCCGTCGAGCACGCGGAGCGAACGGTTGACTTCGATGTTGAAGTCAATGTGGCCCGGCGTGTCGATGATGTTGATGCGGTGGTCGTTCCACTCACACGTCACGGCTGCCGAGGTGATCGTGATGCCACGCTCACGCTCCTGCGCCATGTAGTCGGTGGTGGTGTTGCCTTCGTGGACCTCACCGATCTTGTGAGAGACACCCGTGTAATACAGGATACGCTCGGTCGTCGTGGTCTTACCGGCATCGATGTGCGCGGTAATACCGATGTTGCGAATCTTCGAGAGAGCCGACTTGGCTTCCTGAACGCTTTCGGACACGGAGAACCTCCAAAATACAATGAAAGGTGTTTCAGCCTGGACCGAAACACCTCCGCTGCGGCCCTATGAAAGGACCGAACCTGATTTATCCCAGTGGCGGCTGAATGACCCAGACCGCCATGGTTTTCAAGAGCAATCTTGTTACCAAACAAAGTTCGGCAAAGATTCCTCAGGCGGTCTGGGCAGCCTTGCGTTCCTGAACGCGCAGGATACGGCGCTTGATGACCTGGGCTTCCATCGGAAGCTTGCGGTTCGGCGTACCCAGCAGGAACGAATCCAGTCCACCGTTGTGCTCAACCGTGCGGATACCGTTGGTGGACAGGCGCATACGCACCGAAGCACCGAGAATATCGGAGATCAGCGTGGTCTCCTGCAGGTTCGGGAGAAAACGACGGCGGGACTTGTTATTGGCGTGGCTGACGTTGTTGCCCGTCAGCACGCCCTTGCCCGTGATCTGGCAACGGCGAGACATGGTGATACTTTCCTCGATGCTGGATGACGCAGGACAGCGAGGCCCGGCGTGTTCCGTAAATCAGGCGCGGCTTATGACGTATGGTTGGGGGCTTCGTCAACCCCCGGAGACGTTCAAGCGGCGTTTTCCCCGGCCTGCGCGGCCCACATTGCGGCATAATGGCCACCTGCGGACAGCAGTTCCGGATGGCTTCCCTGCTCCACCACGCGCCCTGCGTCAAGCACGACGATGAGATCGGCATCCTGCACGGTGGACAGACGATGGGCCACAATGATCGTCGTGCGTGCCTGGGAGAGGATCGCCAGTTCCTTCTGGATGGCAACCTCGGTGCGGGTATCAAGCGCACTTGTGGCCTCGTCCAGCAGCAGGATACGCGGGTCTTTGAGGATAACGCGGGCAATAGCGACACGCTGTTTCTCGCCCCCTGAGAGCTTCAGCCCCCGCTCCCCGACAACAGTCTCATACCCGTCGGGCAGTTCCCGGATGAAGGCGTCGATCTGCGCGCTGCGGGCCGCATTTTCAATCTCTTCGCGGGAGGCCGACAGATCGCCATAGGCAATATTGTCGCCAATGCTGGAATTGAAGAGCACCGTATCCTGCGGGACCGTCCCGATAATGTTCTGAATGTCGGTCGGCGCGATCTCACGCAGGTCATGCCCATCAATGCAGACCGAGCCCTGCGTGGGATCATAGGCGCGGGTCAGCAAACGCCCGAGCGTAGATTTCCCAGAGCCTGTATGGCCGACAACGGCCAGAGACGTCCCTGCGGGTACGGTGATGGACACATCATGCAGGATCTGCCGTGCGGGGCTGTAGCCGAAAGAGACATGGCGGAACGCAACCGCTGCCGCTCCGGCTTCCGACAGTTTTCCAGCAAGATGTACAGGGTGTGGAACCTGAAGAATTTCGGACCGGATCGCGAGCAGTTCGAGATAGTTTTCCAGATCAACGCGGGCATTGCGCCAGCCTGCACTGACATAATTCAGGGCACCGACGGATGAATAAAGCCCGCTCAGATAACTGCCGATCAGAACAAACTGGGCCACCGCGAGACGATGCAACACGATATCATGCGCGGCCATAGCCAGAAGCGTGGTGGTCGTCGCGGCTATCAGGAAGCCCCGACTGATCTGGGACAGGCTGACATAACGCTGAAGGCTGATTTCCGCCTTCCGAAGATCCTTGCGCGCCGCGTCGTAACGCTCGATCTCGTGGCTTTCATTGGCAAAGCTGCGCACCGTCTCGAAGTTGAGAATGCTGTCCACAAGCTGGTGCTGGGCCTGATTGCTGGCACGGTTCCGCGCCCGACGGGCCGTCATCCTCAAACGGGTAAAAATATAGGAAACGGTGGAATACAGCCCCAGCGCCACCAGAAGCAGTGCCACATAACGCCAGTCGAAGATTTTCAGAATGACAGTCAGCGTCATGATGAGTTCGATGACGTTGGGCAGAACGTTGAACAGCGCCAGCGACAGCAGTGTTCCAACAGCATCGGCTCCACGGTCGAGCGTTCGGGTCAGGGAGCCTGTTTGCCGGTCCAGATGGAACCGGACGCTCAGATCATGCAGATGCCGCAAGCCAAGGACGGCGACACGACGTTCAAGATCGGTTTCGACCGGCTTGACCAACAATTCCCGCAATGGGCTCGCCAACCCGGAAATAATGCGGATGACTGCATACTGGGCGATCAGCCAGATCGGGACGGCCAAAAGGGTTTCGGGACGCGAAAGACTGCTGACCATACGGCTGAAGAGCCAGGGCGTTGCAACCGCAGTCGCGCTCTCCACCAGAAGAATGACCAGCGCAAACCCGATGCGCGTCGCGTCTGGCCAGAGCTTCTCCGGTCGGATCAGGGGCCATAAAACACGAAGGGAAAGCGCTTCAGACGTCGAATCGGTTTTTTTGAGCATGGATCGACTATGTGGAAGTGCTGACGGCGCTTTGCAAATGGCCATCCTGCATGCGACATATTGAGCTGTGTCGAATAAATCTTTCTCCCGCACCCTTGAGCCGTTTCTGCGGCATATCGCAGCCTGCAACAGCGCCGTCCTGCCGGGCGGTCGCACTCCGTTCTTTTGTGCTGACTCACAGATCGGCTGGATCAGTCCGCCCACGGTGCAGGCTCTTGAAACCCTTGGTGTTCGCGCAGGGCAGAAATTCGGCGTCAGTGCCGGAGCAGACCTCTTTCTGCTGTCTCACATGCTCTGCGAGATGGGCCTCTACGCCTCCCATCACGAAGCCTTCGACGTGCGCGATGACAGCGGCACCGTTCTTGGACAGGTGGACCGGGGCGCCATTCCGGTTCTGGGACTTGCGGCCGAGGGCGTGCATCTGAACGGGCTGGTCGAGCGTGCAGACGGACTTTTCCTCTGGGTCGCACGGCGCAGCATGAGTAAGCGCCTCGATCCGGGCAAGCTGGACCATCTGGTCGCGGGGGGCATGAGTGCCGGTCTCGACCCGCAGACGACCGTGATCAAGGAAGCGCAGGAAGAAGCCGGGATCCCCGCCGAACTCGCGGCAAAAGCGCAAGCCGTCGGACGGATCCACTATGCTCTTGAGCGACCTGAAGGGCTAAGGCGCGATGTCTTGCACTGTTATGATCTCCTGCTCCCCGAGAGCTTCGTGCCCGTCGCAGAGGACGGAGAAGTGGAAAGCTTCCACCTCTTGCCCATTCAGGAGGTCATGGCACTGGTCCGCGACACCGACGACTTCAAGTTCAACGTCAATCTCGTCCTGATCGACCTCTTCCTCCGCCGCGACCTTTTCGATCCTGCCGACGCCCCCGTTTTACGCCGTGCCCTCTCCGGACAGGCCGCGTGAGAAAAGCAGTCGCGTCCCTGATCCTGACGACGCCTCTGCTGGGCGGATGCATTGTTCCTGTCAGCGTAACATCCAATCTGTGTCGGGAAATCGGCGCGCATGACGGATTGCAGATCCGTCTGGCATTCGGCCTGACCCGCCCGGATGGCAGTGTCATCGAAAGGCAGGACTGGCAGCAGTTTGTGGACAGCGAAATCACACCGCGCTTTCCGGCGGGTTTTACCGTGATCGACGCTCAGGGACAGTGGTATGATGCCGCTGGTCACAAGGTCATTCAGGAAGGGTCACGAATCGTCTGGATCGTTGCGCCTTCCTCAGACCGCAGCCTTCAGGCTCATCTGAGAGCCATTCGTCAGATCTATCAAAAACGTTTCAACCAGCAGGCTGTTGGACTCAGCATACAGTCCGGCTGCTCTTCATTTGAAAGCCTTCCCGTGGAATAGTTCCGCACTACGGAACCGCGTTTCCCGGTTTTTTTGACGCCTTCTTCATCCGGACTTTTCTCGTCACGGCAGATCGCTCTGCACGGGACGACAGTTCAGGCATGTTTTTCTTCCGGAAGTCCCATGACAGATCTTTCTACTCCCTCAGCACCCGACACCATCACGATAGAGGCCTCAGACTCCACGGGAACGATCCAGCGGCGCGCACGGGGCTTTCTGGCACTCTTTTTCGTGGCGATAGGCCTTTATACCCTCAAGGACTTTCTGCCGGCGCTTCTCTGGGGCTGCGTGTTCGCAATTTCGATCTGGCCGCTCTACCGCCGTGCTGAACTGCGCTTCGGTCGTAGCGACTGGCTGCCCATGATCTTCACCCTGGCCGTAGCACTGATCTTTCTAGTGCCTGTCTCGCTGGTTGGCGTGAAAGTCGCGGATGAGGCACGAAGCGCGCTGGAATGGATTGATGACGTCCGCAATAACGGCATTCCGATGCCGGAATGGGTGCCTCGTCTGCCCTTTATGGCCACTCAGGCCACCAACTGGTGGCAGAACCACATGACCAGCCCCCAACGCCTCTCCCATCTGCTTCATTCTGTCGACGTCGGACACGGAATGCAGATGACCAGACAGGTGGGTACTCAGCTGGCCCGCCGGGGCACACTGTTCGCCTTTTCGCTCCTGACATTGTTTTTCCTGCTGAAAGATGGCGACAGCGTCATCCGCAAATGCCTTCTGGGATCACAGCGTCTGTTCGGTGAGCAGGGAGAAAGCCTCGCCAAACAGATGATTTCGTCAGTTCACGGAACACTGGCCGGACTGGTTTTGGTCGGTCTGGGTGAAGGCGCGATCATGGGCATCGTCTATATGTCGACGGGCGCACCCCAGCCTCTACTGTTTGCAATGGTGACGGCTGTAGCCGCCATGATCCCGTTTCTGGCATGGCCGATGGTTGGGCTGGTGGCGCTGCTGCTGCTGGCAAAAAGCAGCATGATCGGAGCGATCGTCGTAGCCGCCATCGGCTCCGTCGTGATCTTCATCGCGGATCATTTTATTCGCCCCGCCCTGATTGGTGGCAGCACAAAAATGCCGTTCCTGTGGGTTCTTCTGGGAATTCTTGGGGGCGCCGAGACCTGGGGTCTGCTGGGTCTCTTCCTTGGTCCGGCCATCATGTCCGCCCTGCATCTGCTGTGGACGATCTGGACAGAGACAAATCCCCGCAAAGGGATCTATGCAAAAGACACTGAATTTTAAGGAAGAATTATTACCGCAGGACTGGTCGGGCAGGCGGGATTCGAACCCACGACCCCCAGTCCCCCAGACTGGTGCGCTACCAGGCTGCGCTACTGCCCGTCGTCCTGCGGTGGCGGTGGTTTAGCAGTGTCCCACCCTTACCGCAATGGGGGATTGTGACTAAACTGGCAGAAGATTTCGCAAATTCTGAAGCTCTTCAAGAATTTCGCGCAGTTCCGCCCGCAACAGACCGTTCTCGGCCTCGGTCTTTTCGAGCGCGCTGAACAGAAGTTCGTTTTCGTCGCGCAGGGTCATAAGAAGAGCAGAATCGTGAGCTTCGGCTTCGGCTTCGGCTTCGGCTTCGGCTTCGGCTTCGGCTTCGGCTTCGGCTTCGGCTTCGGCTTCGGGCGTCTTCTCTTCTTCTGGAATGTCAACAACCTCAGTCACGATGACGTTGTGAGCTTCGGCAGGAAGTTCAGGGAAAATGATTTCGTCGTCAGCTTCGGTTGCTGATGCGATATCCAAGTCCTCATCGTGGACAACCTCCGTAGGCAGCGATTCTTCCGCAGAAGGCTGCTCCTCCTCAGTCAACTCGGCGCTAACAATGGGCATAGAAACCAATTCCGCGGAGTCTGCTGAAATTTCAGGTACTGCTTCCGGGACTACCTCTTCAACAGTCTTCTGACCCGCCCGTGCTTTCTGCGCACGGCGTTCCCGCAGCACGCGCAGAACTCCCTGCCCCTTGTAGCCCTGCACATAAAGCAGGTCTGAAATCAGCCGAAGCGTCTCGATATGCTCGGGGCTGTAATAGCGCCGTCCACTTTCCCCACGAAACGGCTTTACACCCGGATAGATGGTTTCCCACGAACGCAGACGGTGCTGGGGAATGTGCAGTTCCTCGGCAACCTCGCTGATGGTCCGGTACGCATCCGGAGCCTTCCTGACCTTTTCAGCGCCAGCCGGAATATCGTCATTCGGCGGCAGCACGACGGCTTCGGGCATAGACTTATCTGGCATGGGACGACGCCTCGGCAGCGACCGTCTCGGAGCCGTTCATGCGGTCCCTCAACAATTGGGAGGGCCTGAATACCAGTACGGCTCTGGGGAGAATGGGAACTTCCACGCCCGTTTTGGGATTGCGTCCAATGCGCTCTCCCTTCTGGCGGACGGAAAAGGTTCCGAACCCGCTCAGCTTCACGGATTCGCCCGCCTCGAGCCGGTTGGAAATCGCATCCAGAAGGCTCTCGAGAATCATGGAGGAATCGTGCCGGGAAAGACCGACACGACTATAGAGATGCTCGACAAGATTCGCGCGCGTGACTGTGCTCATGTCACTTGCGTATCATGACGTTCAGAACAGTCAAAGGAATCAATCATTAACCTGCTCTAAACAGGGAACCGACTACATCCGGACGAGAGCGGATCCCCATGTCAGACCACCGCCCAATGCCTCCATAAGGACCAGATCGCCCTTCCGGATCCGTCCATCCCGCACCGCCTCGTTCAGGGCCAACGGAATGGAGGCCGCAGACGTGTTGGCATGACGGTCCACGGTCACGACGACCCGATCCGACGGCAGCGCCAATTTCTTCGCCATACCTTCGATAATCCGTAGATTAGCCTGATGCGGCACCATCCACTGAATATCCTGACCCGTCAGATTATTGGCCGCCAGCGCCTCATCCACGGCCTGCGAAAGCTTGACCACGGCGTGGCGGAACACCTCGCGTCCCTGCATGCGCAGTTTCTGCGTTGCGGACGCACAGCCTGCAGCACCGTCCACATAAAGAATATCGCCCGTCCGGCCATCGGAGTGCAGATGGGTGGAGAGAATACCCTCTTCGCCTTCATGACTGGCTTCCAACAGAACCGCACCTGCGCCATCCCCGAAAAGGACGCAGGTGGAGCGGTCCGTCCAGTCCAGCAGACGCGAGAAGACCTCGCTCCCGATCACGAGGATTTTTTTTGCCTGACCTGCCTGCATCAACGCGCGTGCCGTTGCCAGCGCATAGACAAAACCTGAGCACGCGGCGCTAAGGTCGAAGCCGAAACCCGTCGTCATGCCGAGCAAAGCCTGAACCTGCACAGCCACAGCAGGGAAAACCTGATCCGGCGTGGCTGTGGCGACCAGAACCGCATCGACTTCGGAAGCGTCAACGCCAGCGTAGTCCAGCGCCTGTCGGGCTGCTTCAGCCGCCATGCTGGCCGTGGTTTCGTCACCGGAAGCAATATGCCGCTGGGCAATACCGGTTCGGGTCCTGATCCATTCGTCCGAAGTCTCGATGCCGTATTTCAGGGCAAGATCGTCATTGCTTACGACGTCGCGCGGCAGATAGCCCCCGACACCCGTCAGACGGACACGAATGGGATCGGACATATTTTTTCAGCTCACAGGTTCAGGAACAGCCTTGGCGGACACGGCCTCAGTCGGTTCGGACGTTCCCATGCCCAACTGCTCCAGACGGTCACGGATCTTGTCGTTCAGATGGTGCGTGACGGCATCCATGGCAACATCGACGGCTGCGGCAAAGCTCTCGCCGTCCGCGCCACCATGCGATTTCACGACAATGCCGTTCAAACCGACAAACAGGGCTCCGTTGTAGCGACGCGGGTCAATCCATTCCCGCATCCGCTCCAGTCCGGGCTTAACCAGCAGATATCCAAGGCGGGTCAGGAGATTGGTTTCAAAAACGCGCCGCAGGAGGCCAAAGGCAAGTTTCAGCGCGCCTTCGCCGGTTTTCAGCGCGATATTGCCGGTAAATCCATCCGTCACGATCACGTCGGTCGTGCCGGCGGTAATATCATGTCCTTCGACAAAGCCATGAAACTGCGGTGCCAGAGGGCTGGCTCTCAGGCGCTCAGAAGCTTCTCGCAAACGGTCATCCCCTTTCAGCTCTTCCGAGCCGACATTGAGAAGACCAATTGTCGGAGACGGCAGGCCGAGCGCGGCCTGAGCGAAAGCCTCGCCCATGATCGCAAACTCAACCAGATTGCGCGCATCGCAGGCGATGTTCGCGCCGAGATCGAGCATCACGACATCACCACGCGCAGACGGCTGGACCGCGGCCATGGCAGGTCGGGAAATTCCCGGAAGGGCTTTGACGATGATTTTCGCAAGCGCCAGCATGGCACCGCTGTTGCCCGCAGAAACAACGCCGCGGGCTTCGCCTGCCGCCACGGCTTCCATGGCCATACGCATGGACGAACCCCGCACACGCAACGCGGATGTCGGCTTCATTTCCATGGGAATGCTGGCGTCTGAGTGACGGATATCACACAGGCTTGCGGCTTTGGGATGTTTGGCCAGAGCGGCCCTGAGAAGGGTTTCATCTCCGATCAGGAGAATACGGGCCTTCGGGTGCCGGTCGGCAGCCAGATCAAGTCCGGCAAGGACGATATCCGGGGCCCTGTCACCACCCATTGCATCAACGGCGAGGGCATAAGGCCCGGAGGCCGCGACGTCACGTTCGGGCGTGACAGGCGCATTGGTCATTGAGACAGTTTCCCGGACAGCATCACAGATGCGGAGCCGCACTCCTGAGAGATGACGGACCCGCAGGTAGGGATCAGGCGCGGACGGCGGTCTTCAGGCCCTTACCGCTGTTGCCAGCAGCGACCACTTCACGGCCGTCATAGTGACCGCAATGGCTGCAAACGTGGTGCGGACGCTTCAGTTCGCCACAGTTCGAGCACTCTGCGTGCGCCTCGACGGTCAGGGCGTCGTGGCTGCGACGCATGCCACGACGGGACGGCGTAGTCTTTCTTTTAGGGACGGCCATGGCTTTTATGCCTCTTTCTGCTTCTGTGTCGGCACCCCTGCTCCGCTCCCCGCGGCATCCGGTGCCCTGTTGTTCGTCGTCTCGTATTTACGTCGAGTTCAGGCGGGCGGCTCTAGCAGAGCCTGAAGAAACCCGCAAGTCAGACGT
>Ga0157363_1001262_pt1 | contig 20964 bp, 16 predicted proteins | sample AttsexASBM1_FD_111477 | JGI IMG/M metagenome (GOLD analysis project Ga0157363, IMG submission 111477) | Fungus gardens microbial communities from leaf cutter ant in Ribeirão Preto, State of São Paulo, Brazil - Atta sexdens ASBM1 | ecosystem: Host-associated > Fungi > Mycelium > Unclassified ... | reverse complement strand
GCGACCATGCGCGGAACACTTCAGCGGCTTGGATTTTCGCTGGACTGGGATCGTGAAATTGCGACCTGCCAGCCTGAATATTACGGTCAGCAGCAGAAGCTGTTTCTGGACATGCTTGCTGGTGGCCTGGTCGAGAGAAGGGATTCGTCGGTCAATTGGGATCCGGTTGATGAAACCGTCCTGGCTAACGAGCAGGTTGTTGATGGTCGTGGCTGGCGCTCCGGCGCGCTCATCGAAAAGAAGACACTTTCACAGTGGTTTCTGAAGATTTCCGAATTCGCCGAGCCTCTGCTCGCCAGCCTGAAAGATCTGGATCGCTGGCCGGAGCGCGTGCGGACTATGCAAGAGCGCTGGATTGGGCGCTCTGAAGGTGCACGCGTTCGTTTTCCGCTGCACAATCCTCCAGAGGGTTTTGACACGGATCTGGACGGCATCGAGGTTTTTACCACGCGTCCTGACACCCTGTTTGGTATGAGTTTTCTCGGTATTGCCGCAGACCATCCGGTTGCGTTGCATGTTGCCAAAACCAATCCGGAAGCTCTTGCCTTCATCGAAGAATGCCGTCGTCTCGGTACGTCGGAAGAAGTCATCGAGGCTGCTGAAAAAAGGGGCTTTGATACCGGACTGCGTGTTTCCAATCCTCTCGACCCTGAGACGAGTGTTCCTGTTTGGATCGCAAATTTCGTTCTGATGGATTATGGAACGGGTGCAGTTTTCGGTTGCCCATGTGGTGATCAGCGCGACCTTGATTTTGCGCGGAAATACGGTTTGCCCGTGCCTTCCGTCATTCTTCCTGTCGGAGAAGATGCAGACTCATTTGAAGTGGGCGCGAAAGCGGTCACTGGAGATGCAACACTTTACAACTCTGGTTTTCTGGACGGGCTCGATACGGCTTCTGCCAAGAAGGCATCGATAGAGCGTCTGGAAGGGTTGGGCGTTGGGCACAGCGTCGTCAATTGGCGCCTGCGTGATTGGGGAATTTCCCGACAGCGTTACTGGGGCTGCCCCATTCCGGTAGTGCATTGCCCATCATGTGGTGCCGTGCCTGTTCCGGATGATCAGTTGCCGGTTGTCCTGCCCGAGGACGTTACCTTTGACCGTACGGGCAACCCGCTGGATCACCACCCCACCTGGAAGCACGTTTCGTGTCCCAATTGTGGTACGGCTGCGACCCGGGAAACGGATACATTCGACACTTTCGTCGATAGTTCGTGGTATTTTGCCCGCTTCACCAGCCCACATGCCGCGAACCCTACGGTCCCGGCCGCTGCAGATGGCTGGCTTCCCGTCGATCAGTATATTGGCGGTATTGAGCATGCTATCCTTCATCTGCTCTACGCACGCTTCTTTACGCGTGCGATGCACGAAACCGGACATCTGGGAATTGATGAACCGTTCGCGGGTCTTTTCACGCAGGGGATGGTGACGCACGAAAGCTATCGTGACGAAAAAGGCTGGTTGTACCCGGAAGAGGTAGAGCGTCGTGGTGAAGACGTCGTTCGGCGTGACAATGGTGTGACCGTCAAGGTTGGGCGTTCTGAAAAGATGTCCAAATCCAAGCGGAACACGGTGTCGCCCGTTGCGATCATCGAGAAATTTGGGGCGGATACAGCACGCTGGTTTGTCCTGTCGGACAGCCCTCCCGAGCGTGACATGGAGTGGACGGCGTCTGGTGTGGCGGCTGCAGCCCGTTTCGGGCAGCGCGTCCATCGTCTCGTGTCTTCGGTGGCAGTGCGTGATGCTGTGGACGCCGGGCATGAGGCTGCCGGAGATGACCTTCGACGGGTTACGCACCGTACCATAGCGGCTGTGACTGAAGCGCTCGAGGCTTTTACGCCCAACGTAGCAGTTGCGCGTCTTCATGAACTGACATCCGCACTTGCGGATGCCGATCGCAAAAACGATACCGGGTTGGCAGCCGCAAGAAGAGAAGCTGCCACGGCATTGACGCTGCTTTGTGCACCGATGATGCCACACCTTGCCGAAGACCTTATGGCGCTGCTCGAGCCAGAAGGTGCTCTGGTTGTGGAGCGTGCCTGGCCTCAGGCGATTCCAGAATGGCTTGCCGTGCAAAGTGTTACGATCGGTGTGCAGGTTCTTGGCAAGCTGAGAGGTACCATTCAGATGGCTCCAGATGCACCCAAGGACGAAGTTCTGGCTGCTGCGAAGGCTGAGCCGAATGTCGCACGGGCTCTTGAAGGTAAACGCCTGGTCAAGGAAATCCATGTGCCGAACCGCATTGTAAACTTTGTGGTGGCGGGCTGATCATGACACGCATCGCCTGTCTTTCCCTGCTGGGGCTTTTAGGCCTTACCGGTTGTGGATTTGCTCCTCTTTACGCTCAGGGAGGAGGGGGGCAGGTGGACGTCTCTCATGAACTGCAGAGGATCTACGTTCAAAACATTCCCAGCCGCTATGGCCAGGAAATGCGTCTGGCGCTGCAGAAAGATCTGGGTGGATCTGCCCCTGAGCAGCCGGATGGTTACACGCTTCAGGTAGGCGGAAGTGCTGCTCAGGAAGCTATCGACATTCACGGCGATAACACTGCCGGCCGTATGCGTATTTCTGGGTCAGCTCATTGGAGGCTGTTTACCGTCGAGCAGTTCCCAAAGCTGTTGGCCGAAGGAGATACGCGGGTACTGGACGGATATAATGCGACATTCGAGCAGTATTTTGCCCAGACCCTGAACAGTGAGAGTTCGACGGGACGTGTTGCGGAAGCTTTGGCCCAAAACATGACACAGCAGATTGGTGTCTGGTTCCGCTCTCACATTCAACCCGGTCATGTGACGGAGGCAGCACTTCCGCGCTTTGCCGATCCGGATGCCATGCCGTCTGATCACGGAACTGTCTCGCATCAGGCTGGCGCGGATGGCTTCCCTGCTTCTGCTACGGGACGTCTGAACAACAGCACGTCAACAACGTCCGCTGCGGATCCAAACGACTGATGAAAATCGACGCTCGCAGTATTGTGCGGACGATCGAGGAGGCCGGTTCCTGGAGAGCAATTCTTCTCTACGGAGAGGATTCAGGCCTTATCCGGGAGCGGGCTTCGCGCGCTGTTGGTCTGGTAGCCAGGGCACTGGATGATCCATTCCGTGTCGCGCAGCTCGATCGGGAGACCCATGAGCGTCTTGAGGAAGAAGCGACTGCATTTTCACTCATGGGTGGGCGACGTGTCGTCTGGGTGCGGGATGCGCAGGACAGTCTAACAGCGTCCCTGACCCGGTCACTGGAAACAGAAACCGACACACTGATCGTGATTGAAGCCCCAGGTCTGGCTTCACGGTCTAAGCTGAGAGCCCTGGCTGAAGGGCGGAAAAATGTTGCGTCGATTGCATGCTATCCGGAAGAGGGGCGGGCGCTCTCTCAAACAGTGACAGATGCCCTTTTGGCAGAGAATGTGCGTATCGACCGCGATGCTCTGGCGTGGCTTCTTGGCCGGCTGGGCTCGGATAGAGGTGGCGTGCGCGGCGAGATTGAGAAGCTGATTCTCTACGCAGGATCAAACGGAAAACTTGATATCGATGCGGTTCAGGACTGCGTAGGGGATGCAGGCGGCAGTTCGCTGGAAGATGCAGTATATGCGGCACTCTCCGGGGACCGGGCGGGCGCCGATCGGGCGTTGGAACGAGCGCTTGCTGATGGTGCCAATCCTGTTGCAGTAGCGCGTGCTGCATTGGGTGTGCTGGTAAGGTTGCAGCGCGTAGCACTTGCCATACAGGCTGGTCAGTCTCGTGTGGAAGCGGTGCGTAACCTCAAACCACCCGTTTTTTTCAAACGCACAGATGCCTTCAATCGCGCATTAGAACGATGGTCAGTTGGGGCTCTCTCACGGGCTGCTGATGAGACACAGGCTTATGAGCTTGCTTGCAAACAAAGTGGCACCCCCGACATGGCGTTATGTCGCCGCCATATAGCATCTTTGTGCGTGCCTCGCAGAGCCTGATGCTGAGGCGATCGGCTCACGGTTTAAATAGATACCTTAGTTGCAAATGATATCCAATCTCATTTATGGAACATCTTAATTAAGACTGCTCTCCGGCGCTGCTCTGCCGCTTTAAGGGCCTGAGGTATTTTATCATGCTGCTCCACATACCTTCCGTGCTTTCCCATGACGATCTTTTGCACATTCGCAGTCAACTTCAGACTGGCGAATGGGTCGATGGGCGAGGGACGGCTGGTTCTCAATCTGCTCAGGCAAAGCGTAATTTGCAGATTGCACCCGAAAGCGAATTGGGGCGCGAGCTCTCAACGTTCATTTTGCGAAAGCTTGGAACGAGCCCGCTTTTTAACAGTGCCGTATTGCCATTGCGTGTCGTCCCTCCACTTTTCAACCGGTACGACGTTGGCATGCGCTTTGGTGCGCATGTGGACAATGCGCTGCGGCCTATACCTTCCAGTGGGGGGCAACGTATTCGGACAGATGTCTCCAGTACGCTCTTCCTCAGCAGCCCGGATGAGTATGAGGGGGGTGAGCTCCTGATCCATGATTCGTCTGGAGAACAGGCGATAAAACTGCCTGCGGGGGACATGATTGTCTACCCAACGACCGCTTTGCATTCGGTATCCGAAGTGACGCATGGAAGCCGGTGGGCCTCATTTTTCTGGACGCAGTCACTCATACGATCGCAGGAACAACGCACTGTCCTGTTCGATCTGGATCAGAGCATCATGGAGTTGAGTCGCCGAGTTGGGGCAGATGATCCGGACGTGCTGCGACTGACAAACGTGTATCACAATCTGCTGCGGATATGGTCCGAACTTTGATCAGTGCTATCTGCCCGCAGCGATAAAAGCAGCGGGCAGATATTGATTGAAAATCAGAAGCGGGCAGATACATCAAGGTAGTAATAGCCACCATTGATGCCAAGCTGTGATGTGCTCATATAGTATTTGGGCGCGCCGAGATAACGGTTGGCAACAGGAACAGCCGACGGGAACTTGGCGAAGATATTGTTTCCGCCAAGTGTTACACTCCAGTGGCGCGCAAAATTATACGTAACGGACGCATTCGTTGTCCATTTGGGCGAATTCTGGAATTGCAGGTACTTGGTTGTCGAGAACGCATTAGGGCCTGTGTAGTAAGTCAGCTGAGACGTTGTCTGACCATATCGGATCTCATGAACAGAGACCGACCATGCACGACCAGGAGAGTGCCAGAGGCCACCAAAAATAATCTTGCTGCGGGGGTAAGCCGTCGTCAGGTAAGCGATTGACTGGGTGTTCAGAAGGGGGCTTCCGTCCGTTCCATCTGCCTGATGGCGCAGGCGGGTGCGATTGAGGTTAATCGCAACGTCCCAGTCGACATGGCCATATTGACCAAACTCGCTCGGATAATTAGCCGTTAGATCCAGACCCTGGGTGCGCGTCGTTGCGACGTTGGCGAACCAGTGCGTGGACAACTGGCCCGACGCCCAGCTTCCGGAACCTGGGGGCAACCCAAAGCCGTCTGCGCTCAGGGCCTTGTAGGCCTGCTGACCGTAAACGTTGCCACCGGGCATGATGCGGTCACGTAGATCGATCTGATAAACATCAACCGTCACATGGAGCTTATGGATCGGCTCGACGATAATGCCGCCTTCAGCGCTCGTGCTGTGTTCCGGCTTCAGGGCTGATGCACCGTTTGCCAGCGCGCCCGGCGAGTTTACGGCAATCAGGCCGCGTGCAGCAGTTGGGGAAATAGCAAGAGCTGAGTAGTGCTCTTGAGCCAGAGTAGGCGCGTGGAAGCCATTGCTGAACGTCCCGCGTATTGCGAAGCGCGGGCTGAAATCATAACGCGTGGATACCTTGCCGGTCTGTGTGTTGCCGACATCCGTGTAGTGCTCCGCACGTCCGGCAAGATCCACCTGCCAGTGCTTCATCAGATGTGTCGAGATATCCAGATAGCCTGCTGAAACATCACGGCTGAAATTGCCTGCATTCCCGGCATTGGTGCCGGACAGGGCGTCTGAGCCGCTGCCATAAAGACTGTCTGCGGAGCCTGTTCCGATCGAATAGGCCTCATAACGGTAGGACGCGCCGCCTGCCACGTTGATTGCGTAAGGCCATACGGACGTATGAAAATTTCGACTGATATCAACGCTGTTGGTCCACTGGGTGCTGTTGTACCCCTGGGCATCGAAGTTTGTCGGGGTGCGGCCAGTCGCGCTGTTCAGCGAAAGGTTTGCTGAGTTGGCAACGCCAATATCGTTGAAGTCACGCCCATAAGCGGATGAGACATCCCAGTGCCATCCTGCCAGCGTGCCCTTGAGACCAGCTGTCAGCTCATAGTCATTTTCATTAATCGTCTCGAGTGGGGAATAGCCCCACGGGTAAATCGCAGCGTAGCCCGGATATGCACTGAGTGAGCTTGGAACGCGGTAATTCTGATAGGATTGCGCGTAACGATGGGCGTAAGTGGCCGTCGCATAGGCCTGCACGTTGTCTGTGATATCGTAGCCCGCATTGATTGCAATGCTTTCACGGGTCTGTTCGGGCTGGCTGAGTACGTTATTGTCATACCGACCGGTACGGCTGTCGGCGCCTGATCGGTAAGTGTGATCCTGATGAACGAAATCTCCGCCGATATGAACGAAGCCCCGATTATGGATGTTGAAGCCACCATCAAGGAAGACGCCTTGCTGGAAGCCGTCTCCCTGGCTCGTTATGCCGCTGTTGGAGCGCATCGTCAGGCCATTTGCCTGCTTCTTCAGGATGATGTTAACCACCCCGGCAACTGCATCCGAACCGTATTGAGCGGAAGCACCGTCACGAAGAACTTCGATATGATCGATGGAGGCCATCGGGATCATGTCGATATCAACAGGCGTTGCACCCTGCATCGGGCCCGGATCTGCATAGATGTTGGCCGTGGTATGCCGACGTTTCCCGTCCACCAGAACCAGTGTCTCGTTCGGGTTCAGGCCGCGTAGGCTGATGGTGTCCGTGAGTGCGCCCGTATCAAAGCCGCCTGTTGGCGTGGTGACGGAGGGGAGCAGCAGCGCCATTGCATCGCGCAGTGTCGGCTGGCCTGTGGCGGTAAGCTGGCGGCTGGTCACGACATCAACCGGCGATACGGAATCGCGTGCCTTTTTTCCGAATTCACGCGTTCCCGTAACGATGACTGCCTCGCTTCCGCCTGAAACGTCGGTGATGGCCGGGCGGGTTTTTGCAGCAGTCACGGGTCGGTGAATGGGGGCTGTCGGCACAGACTTTACATGCCGTGGCGCGTGCGTTGTCTGTTCGGAAGTAGTTGCTGCGCATGCTTCACCTGCGGCAACCAAAAAGGAGGAGCCGAGCAGGGAAGTGCCGAGAAGGGCCGCGTGGCGACGAAAAAACCGAACAGTCACAGTAAACTTCTTTTTTCTATAGTGAAATATGAATTGGCCATCCTGCATTCGTGTTGTTGCATGGTCAACATAATTTTCTTCATGCGGAACGTTCAAAACACGCATTTTTTCGTGTTGGAAAAAGCATTTCTGGTTCTGTCGCGTTGTCGCAATATGACACGTGCATCTCTATGGGAGTTCTAGACTTGAAACGACGTCATTTCCTTCGCTCTGCGTCTGTGGCGCCAATGTCCCTTGCTGCTCCCTTTGCTATTTCAGCAGCGAAAGCTGAGGGAAATCAGGACAACGGCACTGAGCCTTATGGAAGCTTTGAGGAGGTGGCGCGGTTTGAAGGTCCCGGGCCTTCGGGTATTGCTGTCTTGCCAAATGGTCGTATTTTTGTTGGTTTTCCGCGGCATGCAGTCGATCATAAGGGCGCGACTCTTGGTGAACTGGTGGGGGGGAAAGTGGTTCCTTACCCCTCGGCAGGGATCAGTCTTCCAAGCACCGCATCACCCGCAGAATGTTTGGTTTCCGTTCACGGCATGACAGTGGACCGGCAGGGACGGCTGTGGCTGATTGATGACGGTAAGCGGGCAGGGCACCCTTTGCAGCCAGGTGCAGCAAAGGTGGTTTGTATTGATCCTGCAACCAACACGATTGTTCATAATGTGGTTCTTAAGGCGCCCACCCTGTTGCCAGATAGTCACATGAATGACCTCCGGGTCAGTCTGTCGCATGGGTCCGAGGGGACGGTGTTCGTAACTGATTCTTCTTTCGGCACGAAGCCCGGGCTGGTGGTGGTGGATGTTGGCTCAGGGAAGGCCCGGCGTGTTCTTACACAAAGCTCTGCCATACTTCCCGAAGCGGGTTTCCTAGCAATCGTGGAAGGTGTCCCGCGCCAGTACCTGCCAAAGCATCCGCAGCTTGTTTCCGGGGGCGTCGACGGCATCGCAATAACGAAAGATGAGAAAACGCTCTATTTTGCGCCGCTGACGAGCCGGAAACTTTACAGCATCCCAGTAGATATCCTGTCTGATCCGACGTCTGACGACAAAAAGCTTGAGGCCGCCATTCGATATGAGGGCGAGAAAGGTGTCGCGGATGGTTTGGATTTCGACTCTCATGATCGTTTGTACACAACAAATTACGAGCATGACTGCATTCTGCGCCGGAATGTAGATGGCTCTTTTGAACTGATGCTCCGCGATCCAAGGGCGCTGTCGCCAGATGGAATTTTTGCTGCCTCAGACTATGTTTATTGTACATTCGGGCAATGGAACCGTCTCGCATCCTTCAACGAGGGGCATGATATGCGTGTCCCGCCGTACCTGCTTGTCCGCTTCCCCATTGAAGCTCCGCAGCCCTACAACGCCTTGCCGGAGAGTGCCGAAGAGAAGCCGGGCATCCCAAGAGACTGAGGTTTATGCCGAAATAGGGCACCACTCCTGACTTTTTCAAAGATGAGATCATAAAAAAGCCCCGCAGCTGAATTTGCTGCGGGGCTTTTTTATACTGGTAAAGCAAAAAATCAGGCGGTGTGATCTGGTGCCGCGTCCTGTGTGTGGCTGTCGACTGCAGATGGCAGAAGCTGCGCAAGGGCAGGAAGCACTGCAGATGCAGGTAGGCCAGTCTTGGAAACCAGCATCTGAACTTGCTGGTCTGTCAGCACATTGCGAAGTTCGTCTGCTGTAATCGGAAGGTTTTCGCCACTGCCGATCCAGGAACGAATTTTGTCTTCCAGGCCAGCATTTTTCGCTTGGGAGATCAGCATGTTCAGGCCTTCGCCTTTCAACATATCGCCGAAACTGCCGCCTAGTTTGTCTCCGAGCTGGCCGCCAAGTGCGCCCATTGCGGAATTCATGATGTTGCCAAAGAAACCGCTCATCTGCGTGCCCCTGAAAAATACGAAACATGCAGCCAGCGAAGAGAGGAGGCTGCATCATTGGAAGACGTGGAAACGGATTTAGGCCCGCTGACGTTCCCCGCCGGATTTCTTTAAAAGCTCCTGAGGAACTTCCACGTCAATTTCAAGCATGGAGCAACCGCTTGTGCGATCCACCTTGATCTGGACCTTGTCCTGATCGACCGCGATGTGACGCGCAATAACTGCCATGATTTCCTTGTGCAGCTTTTGAATCAGCTCGGAATCACCGCTTTCACCCGCCCCACGTTCGTGGGCAAGCAGGATCTGGAGGCGATCACGGGCGACCGCACTGCTGGACTGCTGGCGTTTGGCAAACAGGTTTCCGAGAAAGCTCATGCGACCCTCTTCTTGTTGAAGAGCCAGTCAAAGATCCCACGCTTCTCGACTGGAACCGAAACGTCGATCTTTTCACCGGCCAGGCGACGGGCTGCTTCGAAATAGGCGCGGGCAGGCATGCTGTCGGGAGCTGCGAGCGTAACCGGTGCACCGACATTCGAAGATTTCAGGACGTCCTCGCTCTCCGGCACAATGCCTAGAAGCGGAATAGAAAGAATTTCGAGTACGTCTTCAACGCTCAGCATTTCCTTGCGAGCGGCGCGTGCCGGATCGTAGCGCGTGAGGAGGAGATGCTTCTCCATGTGCTCACCACGCTCGGCGCGTGCAGTTTTGCTGTCCAGCATTCCAATGATGCGATCCGAATCACGAACCGAGCTGACCTCCGGGTTCGTGACGATCACGGCCTGGTCTGCATGGTACATTGCAAGCTGCGCGCCGCGTTCGATACCAGCTGGGCTGTCACACAGGACCCAGTCGAACTTTTCGCGAAGTTCGTCCATGACGCGTGCCACACCCTCGGGGGTCAGTGCGTCTTTGTCCCGGGTCTGGGACGCGGGCAGAATGGACAGGGTTTCGCAACGTTTGTCACGGATCAGCGCCTGTGAGAGCCGTGCATCACCCTGAACGACATTGATGAGGTCGAACACAACGCGGCGTTCCGCACCCATGACCAGATCAAGGTTTCGAAGTCCGACGTCAAAATCCACCACGGCCACGTTCTGGCCGCTCTGCGCGAGAGCAGCACCGAGGGCGGCGGTAGATGTTGTCTTGCCGACGCCACCCTTGCCGGAGGTGACAACCAGGACCTTCGCCATGAATACTCCAAAAACTCTGTTACGGCCCTGTCTGGCCGTCTGTCGCGCGGACTGCGCTTATGCGTTCAGTCTATGGAAACCTTATAGGGTCCGGCAACAGGTGAATAAAGGCGGTTCCGAGGCAACCATGGAAAAAAGCTGTTTTCAGGACAAAAGTGGAATGACGCTCACGCGGTCTTCATCGAGTACTGCCTGAGCGGGACGTCCGGAAAGAGAGGCGTCGATGTCCTCGAAGACGGCGTAATAGCCATCAATCGCCAGAAGCTCTGCTTCAAGGCGGGATGCAAATATCCGTACCTTTGAATTGCCGCCAACGCCTGCAATCGCGCGGCCCCGCAGTGTCCCGTAAATGTGGATTGATCCCGCGGCCACTATCTCAGCGCCGGACGAGACGGATCCAAGTACGACGATGTCACCATGCAGATGCTGAATGGACTGCCCGGAGCGGATCGCCCCATTCAGAATGAGAGTTTCCGCGGGCGTAGCGGGGAGAGCGGTAGGGGTAGCAGCAGCATCGTCCGGTATTTCGACGGCACCTGAGGCCCGACCACCATCAAAACTTTCCGGCCACTCCCAGTTGGCAAGTGCAGGCCAACTGCGATCTCCACCCTCAATGCCAATCAGTCGTACTCCGCGGCTTCTGAGTTCATCCAGCAGGCTTGCAAGGCCGGGCTCTCTGGCGCCCAGAAGGCCCAGGTCCAGAATAACCGGTTTACCGCTGAAGAAAGAGCCGGATCGGGCGATCTGCTGATCGAGACCATCAAGCCACTGTGCGAGAGGGGCCTCCGGTGAAAGGACCAGTGCAAGAAATGACCGTCCGCGTGCACGGATTCGCATTGGTGCGCTTTGTGAAGAGACGGAAGCGGAGGGATCGATCATGGAAAATTCGCTGGACCTGTACCGGATAGCCCGATGTGCTCTTGTTGCACGGGCCTTGGCTGACATAGAAAGTGAGGATGCGTATCCTGCATCACCTTCCACTGTCTCCGCAATGCCGACAGGTCCGTCTCGTGCTCGGCGAGAAGCGACTGCCCTATGAACCTGTGATCGAACGGGTGTGGGAGCGGCGCGAGGAATTCCTTCATCTTAACCCTTCGGGTGAGGTTCCTGTCCTTGTCGAGGAAAATGGTCTCGCGATCCCCGAAGGGCGCGTGATCTGCGAATATCTAGACGAAGCCTATCCGGACACCCCGCTTATGGGCCGCACTCTTGCAGAGCGCGTCGAGACCCGCCGCCTGATGGCGTGGTTCGATACGAAATTTGCAGCCGAGGTCACGCGCAATCTTGTAGGCGAAAAGGTGGATAAACGTCAGTTCGGACGAGGCCATCCTGACGGGAACGCTCTTCGTGCGGGTTACGCGAATATGCGTTTCCACATGGATTATATCGGCTGGCTGGCCGAAACACGGACCTGGCTTGCTGGGCCCGCGCTTTCCATGGCTGATTTTGCTGCGGCTGCACATCTTTCGGCTCTGGATTTTATTGGGGACGTGGACTGGTCCAAAGCTCCGGCTGCAAAAGACTGGTATGCACGGGTAAAATCCCGCCCTTGTTTCCGCAGTCTTCTTAATGATCGTGTCAGCGGGTTCAATCCTCCCGAACATTACGCAAATCTCGATTTCTGAGGAAACTGGCATGATCTGGGATGTTGTCGTTCTCGGCGCGGGCGCGGCGGGCCTTATGGCCGCAGCTACTGCCGGGCAGGGTGGTGCACGCGTGCTGGTTCTGGACCATGGCCCAGAACCAGGGCGCAAAATCCTCATATCTGGCGGGGGGCGCTGCAACTTCACGCACATGGACACCAGCCCGAACTGTTTTTTGTCCCAGAACCGTCACTTCGCACGCTCAGCGCTGGCCCGTTATACGCCCAAGAACTTTCTGGAGCTTGTAGAGCGTCACCGGATCGCTTGGCACGAAAAAGCCAAAGGACAGCTTTTCTGTGACGGTTCTGCGAGACAGATCGTCGAAATGCTCGTCTCTGAAGCACATGATGCGGGCTGTACGCTCTGGATGGACACCCGGATCACGGATGTTGAGCGTGAGGGGGAAGAGTTCCGGGTCGTGACGGACCATGCGGAAATCAGAACCCGGAAAGTCATTCTGGCAACGGGCGGTCTGTCTATTCCCAAACTCGGGGCGTCGGATCTGTCGCTTCGTCTGGCAAAGCGCTTTGGCCTGAAACTTGTCGAGACTGCTCCTGCTCTTGTGCCCCTGATTCTGGCAGATGCTGACCCCTCACTTGCGGGTGTTTCCCTCAATGTTGCTGCTCGTGGTCATGGTAAGGCCGCACGTTTCGAAGACGGAGTGGTCTTTACGCATCGGGGGCTCTCGGGGCCGGCTATCTTGCAGGCTTCATCATATATGGAAGCCGGAAAGCCCGTCGAAATTGATCTTCTGCCGGGACGTGACGTGTTTCAGATGCTGCTTGATATCAAAAAAGCGCGTCCCAAAGCTCTGCCGCCATCCCTTCTTGAAGCGCTTCCGTCCCGGCTGGCAAAAGAGCTGGCTTCGGATCTTGGAGATGTGATGTTGGCCAATCAGCCAGATCGTCAGTTGAAGGCGCTTGCCGAGCGGGTATCGCGCTGGACCTTTCTGCCCGCGGGAACAGAAGGGTATGCGAAGGCCGAGGTCATGCGTGGGGGAATCGATACGCGTGGTTTGTCTTCGCAGACAATGGAAGCCCGCGATGTGCCAGGTCTTTATGCAATCGGTGAGGCTGTTGATGTAACGGGCTGGCTTGGTGGCCATAATTTCCAATGGGCTTGGGCGAGTGGGGTTGCCGCTGGCAAAGCAGCTGCGGGCGTCGTCTGAATTTCTGAATTCGTTCGGGCGTCACGATCTGGACATGTCGTCAGGATCGGCTTGATGGGCGCGATAGAACTTCGGTCCCTGTCAGTCGTTTCCGTTGCCGCACTATCTCTTACTGTTTTCATGGGGAAGCAATCATGTCCCGTTCCATTCTTCGGACTACTCTGAGCGCCGCTGCCGGTCTGTCGTTCCTTGGCCTTGGAGCCTGTGTCGGAACTGCCGCTCCGGGGCCTGTGGCGCCGGGCACTCCGGTTGCCGGGTATGGCTATACCTGCAAGGCGGGCATTTACACGTGCAAGATGCCGACCCAGGTTCCGCTGGGTGCGCCATGTTCGTGCCCCGGTCTCGGCGCTGCCAGCTATGGAAATATCCATCAGCCCTGATCTGCTAATCTCTACGCGTCCGTTGGCCGTTGCGTAATGGGCGCGTAGAAGAGTTGTCATGCAGGACGGATCATTTGGTTTAGTGCAGTTTTTACCATGGCTCATCGCGATATTGTCCATGGGGATCGCCGCTGTTGCGCTCTTGCGTGGCGGTGGAGGCCATGGTGTTACAAGGCTTCTGGAGCGGGAAGCACGTGATCGCGCGCAGGATGCTGAATATCAGCGTGCTCATCTCGCCGATGTGGAGCGCGTTATTGCGGGGCGTCTGGAGCAATTGCGCCTTGAAACCAGCGAGCGACTTGGGACGCTGACGCAGCGCATAGAGCATGATCAGGCGGCGGCAAGGCTCCTGATTTCCGATGCATTGCGAGAGATGAGCCAGAGCCAAAGCGAGCAGATTGAACGCATCCGCATCACCGTGAATGAACAGCTTCACGGGGCCGTTGAAAAGCAGATGCAGAGCAGCTTTCAACGTGTAGTCGAGCAGTTCAGCGCCATGCAGAAAGCGCTGGGCGAGGTCACCAGCGTTACGGCGCAGATTGGCGATTCGAAACGACTCTTTTCTAACGTCAAAACACGTGGTGGATGGGGAGAGGCACAGTGTCGCGCTATTCTCGACGATATCCTGCCTGAGGGAAGTTACGATACGAATTTCCGTCTTGGGGCAAGCGGGAGTGAGGTTGTCGAATTTGCCGTGAAGATGCCTGTCCGTGGGGAAAACGCTCCCCGCCTCGCCATTGATAGCAAGTTTCCGACGGAGGCCTATGAACGTCTGCTGAATGCGTCTGAAATCGGCGATGTCGATGCAGAGCGTGCGGCGCGAAAATCGCTTGAAACGTCCATCAAGTTTGAAGCTCGCAAGATTGCGTCCAAATATATTGTTCCTCCTGTGACGGTAGAATTTGCTGTTCTCTATCTTCCGACGGATGGCCTGTATGCTGAGATAGCGAGAATGCCCGGGGTTATTGATGAAATCGGACGATTATATCGTGTCATCATCATGGGGCCTTCACTTTTGCCAGCAATGCTTCGAACGGTGCATCTGGGCTATGTAACGTTGTCCCTCGAAGAGCGGACGGAAGCTATCGCCACCCTTTTAGGAGCAACGCGGCAGGAGATGCTGCGGATGGATCAGGTGCTGGAGCGTCTGCAGCGCAATGCCGGGACCATGGGAAATACCATTGAGGAAGCACGCCGCCGTTCCCGCGTTCTGGGGCGCCGCCTGAGAGCATTGGACGGTGTAGAGCCGTCGGAAGAAATTTCTGATGCAGGCCCTGCTGAGGAACTGCTCTGACGGCAAAGTGTTGTTGCCTTAGAACTATGATTGATCTGGCAGAAACGCTGCCAGATCAATGACGTATGTTTTCAGTGAGTTCAGTTGCCAATTATTCATTTGTCCAAGGTTTAAAGCGATTTTAATGGGATGACAGACACTCTTCCCGCATGTGAGGATCATGAGCATGACGCCTGCACATGAACACGGGGCTGCCCGCCCTACCGATCCGATCGCACGGATTCTGTTGATCGAAGATGACGCGAGTATCGCGGCTGAAGTAGTCGACGAATTGAAAACCCGTGGATATGACGTTCGTCACGAAAACACGGGGCGCAAAGGGCTCGATGAAGGGCGCTCGCGGAAATACGATCTGATGATCGTGGATCGCATGCTTCCTGAGCTTGACGGCCTGAGTGTTATCGAGGCGCTGCGAGAGCAGAACATCACAGTTCCCGTTCTCGTTCTTTCTGCGCTGTCTGCGGTCGATGATCGCGTGAGCGGTCTCAAGGCGGGTGGCGATGATTACCTGACCAAACCTTTCGCGATGGAAGAGCTTGCTGCCCGTTTGGAGGCGCTGATGCGTCGCCCGAACGACAGCAGGGCGACAATGATTCATGTTGGTCCGCTATCGATGGATCTGATTGAGCGACGTGTTACCCGCGATGGTCGGGATGTGGAGCTTCTTCCCAGAGAGTTTCGTCTTCTGGAATACATGATGCGTAGGCCGGGCACCGTCCTGACGCGTACCATGCTTTTGGAGGATGTGTGGAATTATCGTTTTATCCCGCAGACTAACCTTGTGGACGTTCATATCGGGAAGCTCCGCCGAAAGGTTGACGGGCCGGGGGAGGCGCCTCTGATACACAGCATTCGTGGAGCAGGATTCAGTCTCCGTGTTCCAGGCTGATTTATTTCGGACGGCCACTTTCCGCCTGACACTTGCGTTTGTTGTGGCGATTATTTCGGGGATGCTGCTGCAGTTTGCGCTCGTATACGTCCAGATGAATGGATACGAGCTCGAGCGCTCCAACGACCTGCTGCAACGCGAAGCTGCCCTTCTGGTCCGAGAGACGCCTGAACAGCTTGAATATGAGGTGCGGGAGCGCAGCAAGACCGATCTGAGGGTTATTCTGAACGGCGCAGCTCTGTTCGATCTCGATCATAATATGATTGTGGGTGATATAAAAACCTGGCCGCAGGGACTCACCTTGGCTTCGCGGCCGCAGCGGGTATGGATCGATCCGCCGGGCGATCGGGCGTACGAAATGCGCTTTCTTGCAATGGAGGTGCTAGGGCCGCCTGGTAGTGACCATCGGATTCTGGTGCTCGCACGCTCCATGCATATGGCAGATGAGCTCCGCTATATCACAAAGCGTGCTGCCCTCATTTCTGTCGTTCCGATTGTCGTCTTTGCGTTGCTGGCGGGCATCTTCCTGAGCCATCGCGCTCTTGGCCGCGTGAAGGAAATGCATGAGGCCATAGACCTCATCATGGACGGCGACGTTCATGAACGCCTTCCTGCTGGTCGGGAGCAGGACGACCTTGAGCGGCTGGCGGGTTCAGTCAACCGGATGCTGGACAGACTCGAACATCTGCTGGATGAAATTCGAAATGTTGGCAACGATATCGCTCATGATCTGCGCACGCCACTCGCCCGTGTTCGTGCGAGGCTGGAGCGTGCTGCCGCTACGCCGCACGACGCGGAATATCTGAATGCGACGATCGCTCAGGCGACACTCGATCTTGATCAGTGTTTTTCGATCATCACGGCGCTGCTCAGGATTGGAGAAATCGAGAACGGTCGCCGTCGGGCAGGGTTCGCTCAGATGGATCTGAGTGCCCTGATTGCCGATATCGCGGATCTATACGAGCCGATTGCCGAGACTGAGGGTATTTCCCTTGCTGTGCATGGTATCAATCAGCCCATCACGCTTTATGGGGATGTTGATCTGCTTAATGAAGTGTTGGCTAACCTGATCGATAACGCCATCAAGTTCACGCCTGCGGGGGGAAGTGTCTCGGTCGCTGCAGGGACACATGACGATGGGAAAATCTGGCTGAAAGTAACGGATACGGGGATCGGTATTCCGGAAGATGAACGAGAGGCCGTGGTAGGGCGCTTCTATCGTTCTGACAAAAGCCGGCATGTTCCCGGTAGTGGGTTGGGCCTGAGCCTGGTCTCGGCAATCCTCCGGTTACACGGTGCGACGTTACAGATTATGGCCAATCGTGAAGATATGAAAATGCCGGGTTCCGTATTTAGTGTGCTTTTCCCGGCGGTCTCTCACAATGACATTTCTGTGATATTTGGCTGAATTTTCACGTTTTTTGGCGTTCAGGATGTTTTTTAAACTCTAATTTGCTTGTTGTTGAGGGCATGTCCGATATGACTGACCCCGATTCAAAAGGGGATACCCGTTGAGACTCACAGGAACCGAGATCGCGAAACATTTGCGAGCTGGCCACGCTGAAGGCGCATACAGTTCATGAATGCTATCGTCGTTACCGCACTTAAGCGGCCATATACGTTTGTTGTTTTGTCCATTCTGATTCTGATCTTTGGAATCAGGGCTGCGATCTTTACGCCGACAGACGTTTTCCCAGACATCAAGATCCCGATTGTCGCCGCCGTCTGGTCCTATACCGGACTGATGCCGGAAGACATGTCAGGGCGTATCGTTTATTATTACGAGCGCTCTCTGACTGCGACTGTCAGCAACATCGAGCATATTGAAAGCTCATCCTATTACGGCCGCGGCATTGTGAAGATATTCTTCCAGCCGGGTACGGATACGGCAGTTGCGCAGACCCAGATCACATCGGTTTCGCAGACAGTCATCAAGCAGATGCCGACAGGGGCGACGCCGCCCCTGATCCTCACTCTTGACGCTTCGTCGGTTCCTGTTCTGACACTCCAGGTTAATAACCCGACCATGTCAGGCTCAGACATCTACAATATGGCGTCGAACCTGATCCGTCCTGAGCTTGTCTCGGTCGCGGGTGCAGCCATTCCGAATCCCTATGGTGGCCTTGCGCCGGACATCATGGTGGACATCGACCCCATCAAGCTTCTCGCGCATCGTCTCTCTCCAGAGGACGTAGCGAATGCTCTGAACCGGCAGAATATTGTTCTTCCAGCAGGTGATCAGAAAGTTGGTCAGCTCGACTGGATGGTAAAGACCAACTCTGCACCCATCGACCTTGCAGTATTCAACCGGATGCCGATCAAGCAGGTTGGCAACTCGGTCGTGTATCTGCGTGATGTTGCGTGGGTCCACAGGGGCGGCCCACCGCAGATCAACGCCGTTCTGGTCAAGGGGCAGCAGGCCGTCCTTATTGTCATTCTCAAAAGTGGCAATGCCTCAACGCTTTCCGTGGTTTCCGGCATCAAGAAGCTGTTGCCTCAGATTGAAGCTACGTTGCCTGCAGGCAGTAGTGTGAATGTCCTTACGGATGCTTCCAGCTTCGTGAAGGATTCCGTGTTCGACGTGCTGCGCGAAATGGTTACCGCCGCTATTCTGACCAGTCTTACGGTGTTGCTCTTCTTGGGGTCGTGGCGTTCAACGGTCATCGTGGCCACATCGATTCCGTTGGCCATTCTCTGCGCAATTATTGGTCTGAGTATTTCGGGTCAGTCCATCAACGTGATGACGCTCGGCGGCCTTGCTCTTGCGGTCGGTATTCTTGTTGATGACGCGACCGTCATGATCGAAAATATCGATGCTCATCTTGAAATGGGCAAAGAGCTGGAAACGGCGATCATCGACGCTGCGAACCAGATCGTGATTCCGACATTCGTGTCCACGACCTGTATCTGCATTGTGTGGTTGCCGCTGTTTGAACTGACAGGTATCTCCGGCTGGCTGTTTATGCCGATGGCTGAAGCAATCATTTACGCAATGATCGCGTCTTTCATTCTGTCTCGTACGCTAGTCCCCACGATGGCGAACTGGCTGCTGGCGGCACAGGTGCGAATGCATCGTGACCCTGAATGGCACCATCGCAAAAAGAATATCTTCGGGCGCTTTCAGTCAGGCTTTGAGGCACGATTCACAGCGTTTCGTGAAGCCTATCAGCACGTCCTCGTTTCGCTGATCACCATCCGCGGCAGATTTGTTGGTTTGTTCATGTTGGCTGCTGTTGCCTCCATGTCTCTTCTGTTTTTCGTTGGGCAGGATTTCTTCCCGGAAATCAAATCCGGAACCATCCAGATGCACATGCGTGCGCCTGTTGGTACGCGTATCGAAGAGACCGGCAAAATCAGTGGGCTCGTCGAGAAGCGCATTCGTCAACTCCTGCCGGGAGAAGTCGAAAACGTTGTGAACAACTGCGGCCTGCCATTCAGTCAGCTGAATCAGGCGATGGTGCCGTCCCCGACAACCGGATCTCAGGATTGCGACATCACGATTCAGTTGCATAACGACGAGAGTCCGATCCCGCAGTTCCGTCGCAAGCTGCGCAAGGGGCTGACCAATTCATTTCCGGGAACAATATTCACGTTCCAGCCAGGCGATCTGACGGCGAAGATCCTGAATTTTGGTCTACCATCTCCGCTCGATGTGCAGGTGGTTGGACGTAACCTTCAGGGCAACTACGCGTTTGCAACTGGGCTGGCCCAGAAGCTGCGTCATATTCCGGGTATTGCGGACGTAACTGTCCAGCAGCCCATGACGCAGCCAACAATTCTGGTGAATAACCGTCGTAGCTATGCGCTGGGCACGGGGATCACCGAACAGGACGTCGCTTTCAACGCACTCGTGACGCTTTCAGGAAGTGCTCAGGTCGGGCAGACTTACTATCTAAACTCTCAGGGTACGTCTCAGCTGATCGATGTGCAGACGCCTGCTAACTTCCTTCAGACAATGAACGACCTAGAAATCGTTCCGATCGACAAGGGAGACGGCAATCCGTCTAACCAGAACCCACAGCTTCTAGGGGCTCTGAGTGAGCTTGTTCAGACGGGTACGCCTGCTGAAATCGCGCATTACAACATCATGCCCGTCTTTGACATCTACGCGTCCACTGAATCCATGGACCTTGGGACAGTGTCGCGGGCTGTCGAGCGTATTGTCGACAAGCAACGTCAATATCTCCCCCATGGTTCAACGATGGTCGTGCGCGGTCAGGCTGTGACCATGAACGACGCCTATGTGCAGCTTATTGGCGGCCTCGCGATGTCGATCGTCCTTGTTTATCTGATCATCGTTGTGAACTTTCAGTCCTGGCTTGATCCGTTTGTTATCATCACGGCGCTGCCGGGCGCTCTGGGGGGTATCTCCTGGAGCCTGTTCCTGACGCATACGCCGCTTTCGGTTCCGGCGCTGACAGGTGCCATTATGTGCATGGGTACAGCGACGGCGAATGCCATTCTCGTTGTTTCTTTTGCCAGAGAGCGGCTTGATCACCATGGTGACGTGCTCCTGGCAGCTCGGGAAGCTGGCTACGAACGTATTAGACCGGTCCTGATGACCGCACTTGCGATGATGATCGGCATGATTCCCATGTCCATCAGCAACTCTGACAACGCCCCCCTGGGTAAAGCGGTGATCGGCGGTCTGCTGATCGCAACGGTGGCAACACTGCTGTTCGTGCCCTGTGTTTTCGCCCTGATGCATTACAAGCGGCCTGCTGGGCCGGAAGGAGACCGCGCGTGAACCACCCGATGGAGCAGGGGAACGGACCCCACGTTAACAGCCCCAAAAGTGGAAGTGCCCGCGGAAAGCTGGTGCTGCTGGTGGTGGTTCTGATTGCGATATTTCTGGCGGCCTGGGGTATCATCCAAAGGGGCGTGCATTATCACTCCCTTACGGCCCGCACGGAAGATGCTGCCATTCCACCCGTTACGCTGATCACTCCGCAGCCGGGTCCTGCAATACGCCAGGTGGATCTGCCAGCTAATCTTGCTGCATGGTATGAGGCCCCGATCTACGCTCAGGTCTCTGGCTATGTGAAAATGTGGTACAAGGATTATGGCGCACACGTTAAACGTAACGACGTTCTGGCCGAGATCAACACGCCGAGCCTCGACGCTCAGTATGCGGCCGCAAAGGCGCATTATGATGTGATCATGGCGCGTTATCGCCTTGCGATGATCACAACGGAGCGTTGG
>Ga0157363_1001261_pt1 | contig 20965 bp, 14 predicted proteins | sample AttsexASBM1_FD_111477 | JGI IMG/M metagenome (GOLD analysis project Ga0157363, IMG submission 111477) | Fungus gardens microbial communities from leaf cutter ant in Ribeirão Preto, State of São Paulo, Brazil - Atta sexdens ASBM1 | ecosystem: Host-associated > Fungi > Mycelium > Unclassified ... | reverse complement strand
CGCACAATAATGTATGAATAAATACATTTGTGCAAATTTTTTTCTATAAGGTCACGCGGCAAATATTTAAGAATCGCTACTCAATAGCATAGAAGCTTGATTGCTGTATGTTATGTTGAATTCGCATGGATGTTGGTACCAGGGCTCACCGTCCACTTGCATAGCGCATGGCCGCGATAATTTTATCTAAGAAATAACAATACTTATCAATTGTAGATACAAAAAATCTTTTGAATTATTAAAATAAATACCTTTACATTATTAGCTTGACCAATTCGATGTGGTTTCGAAAGGCCTACTTGAAGCTGAGCCATGTGAAATGAGGAATAAAGCGCAACTACTTCTAACTTGCCATCGTTAATACTTTGCACTTCCGAATCTTCGTTTTCTATTAAACAAAATATTTAATTATTATATTTAAATAAATATAATTTCATTAAAGAGTGAAATTAACCTTCTATTCCCATTTTCCAAAGATCGACACCGGCAGCCCAAGATGGAATGTTAAGTATCACTATGCTCTCAACAGAAGGCAGTTCTATCTTCTTGTCATCTAAATAGACTTCTAAACTTTTATCGAGATCTTTACATTCCCTTTCCACGACTTGTTGTGTGCCAAAGCACAAATATAACAGCTATAAATATGTTCAAAACGCACATAAACTTCCTTATTCAATTTGGAATATTTTATTTATACGTTTATTTGAAGAGATACCTTGTTAAATATTCTATGACTAAACAGATAAAAGCGACTCTCTCTTGTACGATGAAAATTCAAAGTCACTTGTGCGTCCACGCCCACGCTTATGTAATTATACATGAACAAATTACGATACGATCCTCTAAATCCTAATCCGCTGAGTGGTTTTATCATCACGGACCACCTAAATTATATGCTGCATGTAGCTCTAATCAATCGGTAATTAAAAAAATGTACAATTTTTTTAGCACGTACCTATCAAGCTTTATCTTCTCCGCTGCTTGAATCTTTTGCAATAGTTCCGTAGGATCTAAGTGCGAATCATGTTGTTTTCCCCATCCTAATACTCTGGATAAATCGTTGCCTGTCCCCAAAGGAATTATTGCTACAGATGGAACAGGCTGTTCCGTATAAAATATTTGTTTGTACTCGTGCTTATGCATATTTAAATGTTTATATCAAGAGGGATTTACCTCTAATTCGAGTTTATTGATGGTGTTTAATAACCAAGCGACAGTTCCATCACCGCCGGCTACGAGTATAGTAGATGGAATTTTTCCTAACAAACGGCACCATTCAAGAGCAGCAACTGGATCACGTTCTGCTAAATCTACGATTTGCGCAGGATTTAACAATCTTCTAAACAGTGACAAAATTTGGCCTCCGTCATTGTTTCCTGATTTTCTATTTCCTATCAAGAAAAAGAATAATGAGGAAAAGATATATCCAAACATCATCAATTCATTATTGTGTCTTTTAAACACTTATTGCTATTTTTGTTCTCTTACCTACAATAATGATTGGATTCCAATTAGACCAATTTGGTGGTGTGACAGAACAAAGATGTAATCTACGTCTCATTGTGCTACGTCGATTTATTACTTCTAAACTTCCTGGTGGAATGATCATTAATTTGAATTTTCCAAAATCACATATCTGGAAAGAAATATGTTTTTATTTTTCATAATTTGTTTGACAACTTTTTCAGAATAACAAAATAAAATAAAACGCATTCTATAATGCAATATATATAATAATAAACTAAACGTTATTGTGCATTCTTAAAAATATTATTTTTCTTGGCTACATATGAACAATCCATTTTGTTATTAAGGTTAAGAAATTAATAAATATATAAAATTTTGAGCGAGGTACACGATTATTATAATATGATTTAAAATTTTCGGTGTATTATTATGATAATTCTTTGCAACAAAAAAAATTATTTAAAAATTATGAAAAATATTTAAAAAAACGAAATATCATTAATCATTACTTCAGAAAGAGAAGATTTGCATGTTTTGTGAACACATCTCTGACACCAACAACACCACCAGTCTGTAAGGCCGGGTTCTACATCACACTCTTCTTCACAGATGTAACACATGGCAACAAGTGGCAAATTACCTTTAAATATAACAAAAGATATTTAAAAAGTAGCATAATACATATATTAATTACAAATTAATACACATATTATTTAACATATTATTTAACATAATACATATATTAATTACAAACTAATAATATACCTTTAATCCAATGATGCTTCATCAGCTGATCATTATTGAAAGTTATAGCTTTGCACTTTAGCTGTTTATCAGCAAGCTTTACACAACCTCGATCCGCACACACGCCACAAGAATCACAGAAAAGAGCATCAAGGTTCAGTAATAAAGTTTCACAAATACTACAGTAATATGCCTGTATATAGAATAATTTTATATATATGATTAATATATTTAATATTGTTTTACTTTAATCAAAATTCATATACAATCTTTTTGTAAATTAGACTACTACTGCTGTTATATTTTTAATATTCCATGCTGCTATAATTATTTCAATCCGATTAAAACGGGATCATGCATTGGTACAAGCAATTTTCTTATTGTTTTGTTGACGTCTTGAAACAATTACATATAAATTTAAAAATAGGAAAAATATACATGTTCAGGAAAAGGATATATAGATGTTTTTATTTTATCACAAATAAGAGACATCTATAATAATCCTGTAAATTCTTAAAAATACCTTAGCTGTTTCATTAATTGCCTTCCAATTATGTTCCTTTGTAACATCTCTTATCTGAATATGAGGACTACCTATGAGGTATCGAAAGAAATTTACCGTAAATACAAAGAAAACAATAGTAGACATTGTAGGCAGAGCAATAGTAATCAGATCTTCGTCCCACATAATGTCAAATAATTTGTTGTGCAGAATTCCAGAAATTTATAATTTTCTAAAATTAACATTATGTTAAGCATAGTAAATATTTCTGTTTCTTATAAAGAAATTATTTATGCTATTAAAAATACAAAAAAGATACTTAAAATACATATTACACTTAAGATATTATTTTATATTCATATTTAACAAAAATAATACTTAACAAATTGATAAAAAATTAATAATGGTTTTATACAATATATAAAATATTCTACAAAATAATAAAAATTATATATTATACAATTACTTAAAATAAAATAAGGATAAATCAGTTTTATTATATACTGAAACAATACAAGTTAGAATAAAAATAATTTAAATTTATAAAAATTACAATTCATTTTTGTAATAACTGGTCCTGTTGTGATAAAATAAAATGTAATAATAATTTGACAGACATAAAATAAATTTAACCTTTCAATTGACACTTACATTATGTGACAGACGCGACGATCACTATTTACTTTTCAAGTTGTTTATATTTCGTATATCGTGCGTATATATTGCGTATATTCATGTTTTCTAATATCATCTAACCCTCACAACTGTTTTTGCTGGCAAGATTAGTGGTCATCAGAAATGAGCAACGTCGATTTTCCTCGATCGACTAATCAATATTCGAATCTTTTTTAACTAAAAGTCGATTTTCTTGTCGATATTATTTAAATTCGACTAATCGACCTCAAGCAAATCGATATTATCGACGAGATATATGCTAGGTATTACCCTTATCGATGTATTGCGTCTTTTATTTGAAATTTGATACTACTAAAATTTATTAGATTTAAAAAGAAATATATACAAGATTTTAAAGAAATACAAATAAATCAATAAATATTTGTTATTAAAGAAAATTATTATTAAAAAATAGAAAATAGAAATCTATAATTCTTATTTTTTTCTTTCAATATTATAGTCTTTTAGATATAACAAAATCTATTTACTTCTTATCTCCTTCAAAGATTTGGTAACTTATTTCTTTTATTCGTTGAACAAACATTTCTCTACATAATTATATATTACAATAAACTGTTATACGATAATCCATTTGATTAAATAGCTTCTGCCAAAAAAATATTTTTTCTACTTAATAAATTATAATGAGAATAATAATAGAAATAATAATAGAATTAATTTCTACTATATTTGATATTTCTAGAATAATAAATAAAATAATTTTTATTTTTCATGATCGATTATTTAGCTGGGGGAACTCATATGGCACTTCGCATAGTAGATATTCTCTGTTTGCTAACGCCCTCTTAGCAAGCATTGTGTCTAGATTGAAGAAGCATGAAGAGGCAGTAAGATAAAACTACATTAAAGATAATTAATATGCTTAGAAAAATAATTAAAGGGCTCTGAGTAATAAAAAAGATATTAAATGAGATAATGTCCTGGATATCATTAATTTTTATATGATCAACCGGTTGAAATATAATATACTTTATGTATCAAGATCCACAGTTGGTTTTTATCTCATTTATTATAATTTTTAATACACTTAGATTAATTAAAATTATTTTGTTACTCTTTAATTGTATATAAAAGACTATCGGGCAGAAGTATTTTAAATCGTGTTAATAAATACAACATACATTGTCTTGAGAGATAAATAATTATATCATTATTATTATTTTTTATAAATCTTTGTTCAATTTATATATTTTTTAATTCTTAAATTACAACAAAAAAATATTAATAATATTTAAAAATCCATTCCATCTTTTACAATTGGAGAATTAATTGAATAATTTGTATCATTACTGATTACGGACGTTTTTATTACTATTTGAAAACAATTCCATTATGTCAAACAATGTGCCAAAATATTATTAAATTAGTTTTTTATTGAATCGCTTATTTATGTTAGAAAGGAAGATTTTTAAAATATCATACAAAATGGTTTTACATTATATATGTACAGTATCTTAATATTATTTCATTTTAACACACGCACAACAAGCAGAAAAAATTAATTTTGTTTAATTAGTGATACAATGAAATAACAATCAAATACAATGACAAAATAAAATATATTCATAATGATACAATTGTGAATGTGTTTCTTAAAAAAATATAAATTTTGGAGTAGTATGTTCTTTCTAAAATAATTCAATTAAACAAAATAGAGTTCTCCTTTATCGCACATCGAATTCCTTTCGACCTCATTCAGCATGCATTATCATGGCGAGATGGCGCCCCAACGACCGCCAGAAAATCCAACTGATGAAATCGAGTCATCATCATCATCATCATCACGATCAGGATCACTTCCTGTGTTTGCGGCTTCGTCCGTTTCTCGTAACCGTTGACCTCCCGACCGATTTGGGGCTACTGACTTGACTGGAAGGAAAATGTACTTACCAATGCCAAGAAATGACGACGGTCGTTTGTAAATTGGTCACGGTCGTATACCGCGGTCATCGGTGACTCTTTCCTAAAGTCTTCAGCCAGCCCGACGTCGGCAACACGATCGTGAGGTCGCGAAGCGGGTGAACGGGTTGACGTGACGCGCATCAGAGCGTGCGAGACTCGCAAGATTGATCTATCATTGTCTTGTCTGGCCGCCGTCTGGACGGTTGATTGCCATCAGGGCAAATATTATTATCTTCCCAGAATTCCCGCGGCCGATTACCGATTTTGTGTCGTCTCGTGCTATGCATTACTTTGTAAAAGATAAGGATATTTAACGAAGCCCATTGGATCTCACTTTGCATAAGAAACTATGCGTAGGAGTTATGCGTTTATTTTACATTATGAGAGTTACTTTTCTCATAAATTTAAATTAATCTTTAAATAATTTTTTTCTTTTAAAACTAATTTTAAAAATGTTAAAAGCTCTTACATTTTACTTTGTTTTTTAATGAATGAAATAAATAAAAATTTTAAAAAAAGAAAAGATGATAGAATAATTATTAATAGACAAATAATTATAACTTATTTATTCCGACAATTTATTGTTGTAATAAAATAATATTTAATTATTTATTATTCCTCAGTTAAAAAAATTAATATAGAAAAGGGATCTAAATCTCTTTTCTAGCCAAATTAAAACAAAATTTTTTCTTTACTTCCTCTATTAAATAGCATTGAAAAGCAAAGATTTAAAACATATTTCGATGATAGAAAAAAATTGATAGAAAGAAAATTCGAGCTCGTCCCCCGTGCACACAGAAAGGATTAGAAAGGGTTGGCGAAAGGCGCGAGGAAGGGTGAAAGGCAGGAGGTGAAATGAAGAAAAGAGGAGGAGAGCGAAGTTCGCGGTGTGCGCGACTTGATCGAATGCGGATGTGCGTGCAGCCGGTGGCCGGTGGTCGACAGCCCACGAATCGGGGGAAAATTATGGGTAGGTCCTCTTTCGTACATGTTGGTGGTTCGATGCTATCTGCCTTCACCTTCCGGGAATTTCGCGTTATAAATAGGAGGGCCGGCGGTAGGTTTACGCGCGTACGTATGCGTGTGTGTAGTATTTACGCGTGTATATCTGTGTTTCGGTTCGACTGCACCCAAAGTTGCAGCGAGCTCTCTCCGATGAAGAGAAATCGAGAAAGTGGGCGGAGATACCCGAATATTCGGCACCCGCGCGATTTATGCACCCCGTTTTTTGGTGCCGCTGCCTGCAGTGTTGCAAAAAGGAATTCCAGTCGGCGCGGCGCACGAAAGCGATCGCTACTTCCGTCCGAAAGGGCCGTCGCCGCCCACGACTGCTGTTTTTAATTGGCAATAACGCGGTGATTCGTACTCTTCGTGCGGAACATCCGCTTGTTTTGCTCACCCCATTCAGACCCTGTCCATGTACCTCTCTCCGCGTCTCGGTTATGCGATCTCTAAACCCTCTACGCTGAAATTATGGGATAATTATGTGGTGTCGTTATCCGATGGTTTATTCACTAGAGCCGGAATTTTTACGCGATAATAAATCCCGATGTGACTGTAATGAATATGCACGAGCCGGTATGTTTGACATCTCACGAACTTTTAAATTATCGGTGCTTATGCCATGTACTATCATGACTTTCTGTCCAAATAAAAAATTTTATCGAAAAGATAAATGCATAAGTATCGCGCGAGGCGAACTTTTAAAGCATTATCTGTCTACAAGTGTATGTATACACACTGAATTAAAACTGTGTACGTAATACAATAAAATATTCATTGAATTGGTGAAATTGATCCAATGAATTCTCATAATGCTTTAGATTATAAAATTATTATTAGAATTCATTGCAAGAATAAACACGTACAATAGTTATATAAATGAATCCAGTTATTGTATCGGACCAAAAATGATCGAAATTTTTTTCAGCGCATAAATGGAAAAGCATAGATTATCCTAATAATTTGGTATAAAATTTACGCACATAAGTTTTTTGGAATAAAGTAGTCCTTTAATATAAAAATTAATATTATCGGTTAAACAAAAGAGTTTATTTTGCTTAACTTTCATGACATTTAAGAGACCGATGTCATGCATTCCTGCAGCAATTTGTTGCTTACTTTTTGCCGACTTATTTAATATTATTTTCTTTATATTACACAAAATAATACTTCAACATTTTTAACAAATATTTACTACAAATTTCCTTAAAATTTTTGTCTCGCTGAACGTGCTTGAGAATTGAGTGAAGTTTATATGCTCACGTTTATTGCGAATTAAAGACGTTGTCTCATTCGAGAACGGAACGTTTTTAATACATTAAGGAAGTAACTGAATTCCTCGTAGGAAGCGGGAAGCCATCCATCCCCTATCGGTGGCGCTTGATAAATTGGCACACAAACGTGAGATACCGCCATCCCTCTCGCCAACCCTTTAATCCCGATGTACACGCTGGTGCGGTGGAGAAAAGAGAAGAGGTGCAGCGATTGGCTACTTTATACTCGAAGGCTCTATCTGCCTGCCTTACCTTGCCTTGCGTTGCCTTGCTTGCCTACCCACCTGCCTGCGTGAAAGGGGAGGTATTACGGGGTTACTAAAGTATTGTATGGCCTCCCCAAGCCCCATAAGGATAGCCCTCAGGCACGCACCCCCGTTATCGTATGCGTATGCATTTTTTTCGCTAGTGCGTGCGTGGGAGCTAGTGCTTGCAGCCCTTATATGTGCAGTGAAGGTGAAGGGGGCATCGGGTAACACGGGCAGGCAGGCAGCCACCCAAACGACCGAAACCTGAATGCTCACTCGAGGACATTACTTCTTCATGTAAGCGTATCTTCTTTTTTTCTCATTCGCGTGCATTCCTCTCGTACCGCTACCTTCTACCTCTTCTTTTTCTCTCTTTCTCTTTGCAAACCTTCTCTCCCCTTTTTTTCTCTTTCTCTCTATTCTATTCTACTTGGTCACCTAAGAACACACCTGTATTTACGATCGATAAGGGCCAACGCACGGAAACAGGTGATTCCGATATCGCGTAAATAAGGCGCCGCAGTCTCCTTACACCATTGACAATGGAGACGCTTCCCTTATCTTGCACGGTTATCACTCGTAAGCTCTCGAGATCCAATTGAGATTGCGGATATATATTCTGATTCTCGAGCTAATCTGGCAATCTAATTCGCAAATGTAAATGTAATTTATTACAACTCCACGAAAATCGATAAATTATATAAACTTTTGAATATTAGCCAACAGCTGATTTAGAGTGATCGATAAAAAAAAAATCGCTTCGCAATAATTGATAGAAACGCAATAACAGATCCATGAAGTGGAAAGGAGACTCTGAATCGCGGGATCTTCTGCCAGCATATAACATACCATGAGTGTTCCGGAGCTAAACCTAGAGTGCTAGAAATACACTCTAAGTTAATTCAAGTGCATCGCCTTCGCTGTCGCTATGTACATTTCCCTCCTCCCGCTCTTGTTCTCGCAAATCTTTTTTTAACACAAAAACATTATTTCGAGTTCTTATTTGAAAAGTTCATCACTCGTCTATCTCTATAATAATAAATTATAATTACGAGTATCATATATAATTATGTGCCTAATATAAATAGTACGCGAGTAAAAACTATGTGCATTGAAAAAAATATTGATTTAATATTTTATACAGAAGATTGCAAGTCATCCCTGACGTATCCCTGTATATATTTCGAATAAAAGTAGATTTTCTAAAGCGTGATGTACGTGAGAAGTTAGCAGGATGCATCGTCATAGGTACTTCACTTGATGCTCGAGAAGAAGTAGCATTCACCCTCGAACTTCCTCTTCGAACTTCTTCATCGTTTCGACCCTTCGTGAAAGAAAGCCAGCAGGTTCCGTATCCCTTAAGTGAAAAGGGGACCACTTCATCCGCCCCCTCGAATAAAATCGCTAGATACTGTGTATCATTATTCTGATCGTCATCACTTTCCTTACTCATACTAATCGTTTCAAATTACCAACGTGTGCCAAGCTGGCGAAACGCAGCGGGAAAATTCATTTCAATGACGCCGCTATAATAAACTTCACAACCTCCTGCAATCCATTGAAAGATTTATAAAGCTATTATTCATCTCCATACCAATGAAGCATATTATTCTCTGTAAATTATTAGGTCTACACTGAGAAATGTCTAATAGAATTAATTGAAATTCTGGTTCTGAAAATGAACGAATCAGAATTTTCTGGTTAAATCTACTAATTCTAGAAATATCTTCGAAATTTCTGATTGATGTAATCAGAATCTTCTGGTTCGTTCATTTTCAATTAGACATTTTTTTACTGTAGCAAAAATAATATAAAAATAAATTCCATGACAAACAAGATTGCAAATTTAAATAAAGATAGGTGTTACACACGTTTAAAAATTCTCGCGAAACCGTAGCGAGAAACTGCGGAAGCGACATAAAAAGAAATATGCTTATGGATGATCAGTAAGATACGGTGTTAATTAATGTTATGGCAGGCAATTATTGGCATCCGACCAATGGTGTTTGACGAAGAAATTATATTATAGGAAGGAATATGAATGCATAAGTAGCACGTACGTGTCCCGCTCGTGCTGTCTCTGTCCAATTCATTTTATTTCCGACTTCCTGTCTCTCTTTCTCCGATCTATCGTAGTTCACCTTTGCCCGGTCACTCGTAAAATGCAAATCCGAGTAACGGCCATACTCGGGGGTAAGCCGGATTGTTGAATGGATCATAAAACGCAGCTAAAGACTAATGGCACCATGCCATGACAATTATGTCAAAGAGCCTATACTTGGAATAATATTATTGTTCCTACCTCCATCGCACCCTCGAGGTAATTCTCGTTTAACGGCTATATGTAAGAAACGCGCCCTAATGTCGGCCTACATCCGCTTTTCACTCCTTCAAATGGCGAAAGCTTTTTCGCAAGAGGGGCACCATTTCTGCTTCTGCAGGCGAATTTTTCGCCATTTATTTCAAGCCGTCAATGTATTGCGCAACGAATCATTGAGCTTTAAGTAAACCCGAAGTTATTTAATGTGACTGCTGACGTGTATGCTGTAAGAATTGATAAGAATTTATCGTCCAAAGCTGTGAGTTCGTAATTTCTAATATTAGTAATTTATTTTAGAATAACGCGATAACTGACTGTACGGTATATGTGTTTATTATATACTGGAAAATTTGTGATAAATCTTCAGTTTCTCAGCCCGGAAGATGCTATAAGAAACACGAGACAAAAGTATCATCTTCATAAATGATTTATACTAAAACACTTTTTTATATGTGTGTATTATTTATATTTTATAATAACATTTTACAGTTAGTACTTTTTATTTTATAATAATTAATTATTTTATCACTTGAATATTATTATTGGAATTGCTTTTATTTCAATTATTCCTTTATTTCAATTATTTCAATCAACATGTACATTAAATTAATATTCTCAATAAATGAGTGAATTTATTTTGCCATTTTTACACAACATTTCGTATTGGCAGATTATTCGCGAGCCTGGTTTCTTGCGTTTTTTAAGTGGAAGGAGGAAAGTTAGCTGAGAGTGTTTCAAACTACTTACCAATTTAAATGCCGATCCGATGAGCAGGCCAATACGCCTCGCAGAGTGCAAGGTTATTAAGACATAGTCTGGTCGGCGAGTTTAGGTAGATTGGCCCATGGGGGCCAGTGCATTCGAGAGCTCGTTGCCCATCGGCGGCAGGCGAAGCTTGACCTCGGATTACTCAATGATTTCTTCTCATAATGGAAACACGACCTGCTCTCATTACAGAAGTCACTTCGCACCTCGATTGTGGAGAACAAACTCCGTACCTTACTTGTTTGCACAGAAAGAGAGAAAGGGATATGTCCCAGAAAATGTAATACGTTTCACGAGTATAAATTATCTTTACCGAGAAGAGATCAAGAGAGATCAAGAAAATCTTTTCTTGATGTGATAAAACATCGCAGTATCAAATTTCAATGTAGTGAAAAATGTATGTGACACAATAAGGTTGAAGATAACGATGTTACTTGATTTAACATAAGATATATATTTTTGTATATAATACTAATATTGTAAACTTTACAATACAAATAATTTTATTTATTACTACATTATTACTAATTATTTATATTATTTATTATTACTTTGTCACATTTATTACTACATTATTAATTATCTTATGCACACACATTCTTTAGTACGTGATTTTGCATATTTCTACATTTTTGTATATTTAAAATTTTACTAATAATTAACACACACAACACAATAAATTTTTGACAATTATCTTCTTCTTTTAAGAAACTCTTAGCTTAATATCATCTACATTAAATTAATAAAATTTATTAAGTTTTCATCAAGAAGATCTTTGTCTTACCTCATCGTCAATTTAAATTTAAGTAAAAGTCACTTTCTCTCTCGCATGAATTTTATTTAATTTTGTCTTAAATATTTTTGGCATGCGACGTGTTGACTATTTCTGTTCCAATAAATTATCTGCGGTGTTTTCGGGTTAATGTCGATTTTGGCATTTCTGTTTCGGCGAAAGGGGAGCACTAACCCGACCATCGGCAAGGACGAGTGCTCGAGGCGCCGCCGAAGAAAAACAATAAAACGAGAATTGGCACGTCTGGCGAAACAGTTGACTGCCGTCAATTCAACTGGCCGACTTGCCAGGACGTGCATCTCACTATCGCATTATATGCGCAAATTATCATCGTACGTATCCGAACAACGCGGCTCGGACCATGTCACTGACATACCGTGCCCCCGAAAATGCTTAAAATAACAATAAATATGTACGAGTAAATTTTTTTTAACATGACATTTTTAATTTAGAAATTTTATTATAACATATTACATCATTAAATTAATTTGTGTAGATTTATTGATGTTTGATTTAAAAAATACATTTCAAATATTTATCTAACAATTTTTTAATTATATTTGATTATCAAATGTTAATTTGCTCAATTTTTTTTTTATAATAGATGTTGGAATGTGTAATTTTTTTAAAAAGAATTAATCATGTAACAACTTTGATAAATAAGTTACACACTCATTCATTATGGAAGCATCGTAAGAAGCTTTATGGTGAATTTATTACGTGATTGTATTCTCGATAAAACGCATTTCTCCAACTGAGCAGCGGAACCATTCGCTTAAATAAATTTTTCCTTGGCACTCTTTCGATCCGGTTGGTGACAAATAAGATATACTCTTCTTTCAATTCTACATTACAATTGTTTCTGTTATCGCAACCGACATAAAAGCCATGACACAGTTATAATAGCCTACACAAAAGCGAACTGCATAAAAAAGAATCTATAAATAAAAAAAATTTTATTTGTTTTCTCTCTCTCTCTCTCTCTCTCTCTCTCTTTCTCTTTCTGTCCTGATACGATTTATGAGAAATTGATAAATCTATAAACATAATTTTGGTAAACATGTTTTTAATATGCACATTATTTTACTATACGGCACGCGAATAAAACAATATTGCAAATGCAATATTTTTGGAAAAGCGGCACATCAAATAACCAAGCATATTTCATTGTAATTTAACAAATAAAAAGCTCACCTGCCGTCAAATTCATTTTATCGTGTCGTTGCACGTTATAAATAATTAAGAGTGCGTGACTTACAACTTGCATCAATTGTAATATCAATGTTGCACAGATCTACGTATAAACTACGTATAAACACCAGACTATGTATACACTTTAATCTGGTACGATAAGAATACATATTTATGACAAATTTTCAATGTTACTCTTAGTAATGTATTTGTCGATTATTTAATCATTAACGATAAGTAAACGATAATTATATTTATGGTTTTGGTTCATAATACAGACGGTGAAACACTTATTGTTAGTCAAAATTTTCGAGATTATCAATGCAATGACATGCTGTGTCTGCATGCACTTCAAACATATTTTGAATTCTACATATTCACGCAACTTGTTTAATTATTATCCTTTTATTTATCACATTCCTTTTAATTACCTAATAACATTTATTATATTCACTTTAAATGAAGATTTTAAAGATGTTTACTTTTATTTCGCATTTTTCTCATTTTTATTTAATGACTATATTAAACAGAGAGAGAAAGAGAGAGAGAGAGAGAGAGAGAGAGAGAGAGAGAGAGAGAATATATAAGGATATTTATTAAGAGAGTATAAAAAGACATTTTATATATTACTAATAATTATACTTACTATTTTTCAAGTAATATTTATAAAAATATGTTTTTTTTACGTTTTAAAAAACTTATATAATATGGTTTCTTCATTTTTCCCATAATTTATTTCGGCAAAGTTATTTGATGTGGGAACTTTGCACCGATGATTTGGAAAAATAATATAATATGATGATTAATTTGCATGTATTGCGAAAAATGTTTTTCTTTATTCTGGAAGTACCAGAAATCAGCGAAAACATGACCGGTTTTTAATTGGACGAAAAGAAATCACAAAACAACAATCATTTTCTGCCCCGAAAGTTTATCATCACCATATGTAAGTCTCTCTCTTGCATTGATTAAAAAGAGAGAGATACGTCGTGAAACACGATTTAATAAAGTACAGATTGATTACTGCAAGAGAGTATACGATATTACCAAATTTATCATGAAACAGAATTTAAAAATAAATTTAATGCACGACGTGTAAAAGTAGTAAGCATATATTGGGTCGGAACAAAAAAACTCGTAACATTATTTCATTGTACCTACATGTTTTAAAAAAATTATAAACAATAAGACAATATTGACAATTATAATAATAGCTTTAACAGAATTGTGAATAATTAAAATCAAAAGGTATTCCATAATAATAAAAAAAAAATCTTATTATTTAAAAATATTTAGGAATATTTAAAAAATAAGTTTGTGCGAAAAATTTTAAGCTTTTATTTTATTATAAAATCGCAAATTTTCGCGTTTTTTAGCAAAATTCCACAAAATGAGAAGAAAATTTCCCATTTAATCCAGCTCATAATTTATATATATAAAATTTGTTAAGCTTAAACAAAAACTCAAAAGTGACATTTCAAAAATAAAGATTTTAAGTTTTAAAATTCTTTTTTTAATTTAAATTTCATTTATTTTTAACAAAATTACAGCTGCTTAAATTTGGAAATTTGTTGCGCTACAAACTTTTGTCCCAATTCAATACTTTCTTTTTTATATGCGTATCATATATTTGTGGAATAAAAAAAAAATCAAATAAAAACACGATTAAAGCAATTAAAATAATCACACAAAATGAAAACATTACAAATTACAAAGTAATCTGATTTAATAAATTTTTTATTATATATCTGGCATTAAACGATTGTTTTCCTGTTAATAGAAAGTTGACTTTTTAACTTCTTATTCTATATTTCTTATTCTAATTTCAACAAAGTATATATAATTAATTGTTAAATTATTCAATGATGGTAAAAAGGAAAAATAAAATGTTATTCGTGCTCATCGAAAAACCATTTATTTCATGGAATAAATATTTTTCTATCTATGCTGTGTGTCTATCTAGGAAGTACACATTATACATATAAGTATGCATTTTTCTGCCGTCCTCGTTCGCTATTTTGGGAGCGAGGTAAGCAAATCCATTATCTTTTTAATTATTGATACACTGAGACAAACAAACTGAGAATGGAAAGTGTAATAGATACGAGAAAGAAAAAGAATGATCGAAGGAGAATGGAAAGACAAGGACAGCTTGACAGAGGAGGAAAGGAATTATAAAAAAATCGATTTTTCAAGGAGCTTTCTCTTACGTTCTAAATGATCGCTTTATAAAAATCGCAAAGTTTTTTTATAAATTCGTGTGTGTGTGTGTGTGTGTGTGTGTGTGTGTGTGTGTGTGTGTGTGTGTGTGTGTGCTTATGTTTTATGTTGTATGGATGTGTAACTTTTTTCCTTTACAATCATATAAAGTTTAGGGACGGTGCGCGCAAGTCCATCGTATATATCGTATACTATTTTACAAAATGTAGCTACAGTGCACTTGACTCGAAGCTGAGGGGAAAACGTGGAGTTAAGTGTTAGCTCTGATAGCATGAGAAGTTTCAAGTATGTTCCCGGATTTTGAAGATTGCTATACAATGGGATTGAAACCGGTAGAATCTCGACGAGTTCAATTCTTGATATTACATAGGTTTAGAGAAAAATGATGCTTTGCTTATTAAACGTTTGTTTTTCATCGATTAACTGCGAAGATCTGAATTTATCGAAATTATATTGGTTTCAATCGCTATACACATAACTGGAATTGTTTCAAGCGTCGGGGATATGTCTATACATAATTGCGGCACTGATCCTCTTTATCACCGTAGTAGTAGGGATTATGCTCGAGGATCAGGGACGGATCCTAATGAATCTATAAAAACTAATAAGAGCGCTTGTCGAGATATATACCCCTAGAATAATTTTGTCTAAAAACGCTTGACAATCTATTTTTTTTTTTAGATTGTACAACGCGTGGAATAGGAAGGGACACATTCCAAAAAAAAGTCGTCGTCCCTTTTTGACGAGTGCATCACCCGACGCGCTAAAATGCAGCTATTAATACCGTAAGTTACGAAGAAAGCTACGAAAATTAGGCGCGCGTCGCGCATTCGTTCGCGCGATTAATGTTTATTATTTATCTAGAAATAAACGCTCGACACTCGTTCTACGATCATGATGAGTGACGGGAACGTGGATATAAAATTGTCAATTGCCGCGTTATAAAAAGTTCCGAGTGCAATTAGCCGGATATTTGCGCCGTGTAATTACAATTACTTGCGTTAGAAAAACTAGGAAGGTTGAGGTTCTCCGTCAATATATGAGTAATATCCTCGTTGATCCTCCCAGGACGTAGGAGTGTCAGCGAAGCAACACCACATTCTTGCCTGCTACGACTTATTTACATAATTCAATACGCTCTCTCGCACACGCACTCTCACAATTCGCTAAAAAAAAAAAACGATCATAGTGACAGAAATGTTTCTATATATAATATATTGTAGAAAGACGAGGGGGGAGAGAGAAAAAAACCATTAGAAAAAAAACTACGATTTCACTGTACACCGAGATCTGTTGTCCAACACGTTTCCACCGATCGTTGACGTCCTCTGTTTTAATAACGCATTTGATTCAAAGTAAAGAAATAGGAGAGACAAGAATTATACAATCGTGAACACAATCAGGCACGCAAACCGCCCACATTGCATCCCTTCGTAATCTATCTGATCTCGCGAGCCGCGGCGTAAAATTAAAAGTTTCAACAAAGTTTTGCGCTGTTTGTTGGTAAAATCATGTTGGAATTCTGAAAATAACGCTTGCGCAAGAAGTACAAACGTTCTAAATCTCTCATTCTACTATCTCTCTTAATTTAGAGGAATAAGAAATTCGCATTTTAGGGAGTTCCGTTTAGAGGATTCCGGCGTAATTAGGATCGTGGATCAAGTGCAAACGTATCGGCGTCTTAAAAATAATACCGTGACTCTCTCTCTCTCTCTCTCTCTCTCTCTCTCTCTCTCTCTCTCTCTCTCTCTCTCACTCACTCTCTCACTCTCTCTCTCTCTCTCTCTAGGAACTATCCGCCTTGCCATGAATCATGGACCACCGTCGAGGTGCTTTCCGCTGACACGGTGCGAGTCCCTCTTTGGACTTCCCTTGGCATCCAGCACAGTCTTTGAGGGGACTCCGCGAATCACCAAACACCGCCTATCTGCGCACTTCGTGTTCCTCTTTCTGCGCTCCAAAGAGATCCGCATCACGCAATCACTCTCCGAACAAGGCACTTTCAGTCTATCGGATGAGGAATCGCCGAGAACACGGCGATGACAATCGACGACGATTGACGAGGACAATGACGATGATCGTCGAGATTGATGATGAAAGGGAGAGCATCGCGGTATCTGTGCGGAACTCTCGGCATCGCCAACGTTGCTTTCATCCTGTCAGAAACGAAGATGGACTATGAACATCCGCATTTCTCGACGACCATGCCCGGCAATCGCGAGAACACGATCTGATATTCATTGTCAAAATATAACATTGTGATTTCCGATAGCTTCCTAGGTGCGCAACATGGTCCGGTGTTGTTCGGCGGTTCCGCCAAGCTGACGATATGCGTGTTCGGATAAGCCGGAAGAAAAGCCATTGGACAGTCACCCGAACAGTAATTGGCATCATATCTGTGACACAAAGATCCAGGAACCGACCGTTAATGCAGAAGTTCGATTCATCAAATAATATTAATTTATAAAACAAAATTTATCTCAACTTCACATTCGTTGTATTCCTCATTAAGCATCGTCGTTAAATATCGCTGTGGCAAATTAACTCGAAATATACATCACTATTGCATACCAAAAAGTATTTATAGACCGAACGTGCGCGAATAACACTTTAACGCTGTTGATGTAGAACTGTTCTACGTGCCAGCAAGAAAGTCGCAGTTCCTTCATTTAAACCCAGTTTGGCTCAAAATGTTTTCCTTCGCCATAGAAATCTTTACGAGTACGTGCTTGACCGACGATGCATTAATCATTTTATGAGTCGCAATATGTTCTCACAAAAGTACACACATTTCAAGTATTTTATTAAACAATGCGAAATATATATCGCCTTAATATGAGTTCACGAAAAAAAAATTCTACTGTCATTTTTGATGAAGAAATTTTTTCATCGTATATTTATTTATTGCTAAATCATTACTTGATTTTTTTAGAGATTTTTCATAATAAAATAAATAAAATTTCAAAAGATATAATTTCAACTACTTTTCAGATATTATTTCAACAATTTTCGTGATAAAAAATCTTTATTAATAAAGAAAGAAAGAAACAGAAAAATCATGTACTCACTTTTTGGGTGCGATTATCCAATCCCAACCAAACTTCTCGAAGTCTACCGTGAGTTTGTACCGACAACATCTAGTCTCCTGGCTAGCCTCATCGCAATTGAGTCCCACGTTTCTCTTAATTCTGGAGCCTCTTCGCGAATCGAGTTCCTGCATTTGCACTTCGAGATATGGAGCGTACTCCGCACCGGGATTAGTCTCAACCAGTCTAACCAAGTTCCTACGATGACTGCCGCCAGGCCCCGTGATCTTCAAGGCGACTCCCAGATTATCTCTCGGATGCTTGAACCATTCCGCCACCATTCGTCTGAGCTCGATCGTGATCCAGCCACCCCGCCGTCCAAACGGTCGAGGATGTTTCGTGGTCAGAGGAGGACCCAGCAAAGTTCCACCTGTCTCGGTCGTTCCTCGAAGAATCCTCTGCAACGTGATCGTCACCGGACTGGCGTCTTGACTCTCCAGATCAATTGGCTCACCGAGCTCCGTTTCCTGATTCACACCCCATATCCATAGAGACAACTCCGCTCTAGTAACACGGTGTTGGACAACTTTATCGGAAAACTTGAAGTACAACACCTCAAAATTGCTCTTCGAGTGCCTTAGCCTTTGATCTGAAAACATCAAATTAATAATACATCAGTTGTGAGTATAAATCTAAATTGTTACAACGCAGGACAAATTCCATAGAGAAACCTTCTTTATAATTTTCTCTGTAAAATATTTATTTATTTGTGTAATGTAACGTGATTGTACAATAATTCACTATTTATTTTTAATGAGTTATTTTAAATAAGTATGATTATTTAATGCCGCGTAATTATATCGGAAAATTCCAAAGGAGATATAATCTCATGAATAGTCTCATCTGCTAAATGTGTCGTACAACTAAACGTTTCTTTCTTAATTTTCACGTGTAGACGGATTTTTCGTATTTTTTTTTTTTTTAAATCAAGGTCCGACAACACATACGGTTTGCTTGCTGTTTACGTCATTTATTATTCAGGAATGAAAAAATTCTCGCTGGTCGATACTGCATGCACGATGTTGCATAGCTCGATAAAGTATCGCTGCGCTGTTTAATGACTCCGTGGCCACTTGGTGCTATCTACATATTGGATATGTGAATGAATAAAAAATAAAACATAAAATTAAGCAAATATTTGTGTTTACAACGCAAACATATGTTTGTGGTAAGCTATATAGGTGATATAGATATAAAAAAACTTTTTGATATAGATACAACTTTGTGGTCATGCATTGCGATTCTCCGTGAGCATAAAAACGAGATATTTGTTCTTTTATTCGCATTATTAAAATCTTTGCAAGATACTTTTACGTCACTAACTTGAGAATGAAATATACGAAAATAGAGAACGAAAGATTTGCACTATATTACAAAACTATGCGGCTTTTTTGAGCTCTTGATAGATAAAGAAGCAAAAAAATAGTTTATGTTCGCAAAAGTATTAGGTATCATTGATCAAGATGCTGAAGCAGTATATGATAACAGCTTCATTAAGTTGGTGCGAGGTTATCGGAATAGAAAATGAACACGATAATCATTTACGTATCGAGCTATTTAAAGCGAAGTGAACTATTTGAAACTACTTGATAAAGTTGAACTATTTGAAAACGTAGCATTATCTTTTCATTAATCGTACGATCAATTAACGTAGTTATTGGCAATTACATCGATCGATCGAACATTTCATTATCGAGGATGCTGCATTATGCGTAATTCAAGTGTACTTGTCTAGCTGATATGTGTCCGTTGCGGCAAATAATTATTTCTAATTGACCGATAACAGGGCATAAGCACTGATGATAAGGCGCGAGCCTTAGAGAAACACTGTTTCAAATTGCGGATACAAACCTAATCAGTTCACGACTTTCTACGATCCGTAACGGCCGTATAACGGAACGACGTAACGTCGTTAGCCTTTGCGCGATTTAGTCTTTTTATGAATGAAAGAGCCCATGAATTACGCGCAATAATCTCGTACGGGCACACGTACCTACATACGATCGCGGGTCGCGACGGGCGGCTCCTTCAAATAAATTTATCAGAGAGCAGCTTTTGCGATACTTCCTCCACCGGCCGAGATATTTTCCCGACCGATCGAACGAGAAACGCGCGTTTCGTGTCTCTTTTTCTGACTTATTCTGGCTTATCGGCATTTAATTTAATACGCGTTGTAAAGCGTGTTTCCTTGAAAATTAATAATTTTATTAATGATGTGAAATTTCTGATGTTACATTATCGACGTAAAGCTCAAGATAGATCAGCGAACCATTATCCACACTCTGTTCTTTTTGCTCCAACAACGATGATATCGCGGACACGTCTCCGGTACAGAATCGCCTCGCGATTGAATCAGCGCATAATCGTTGACATGAGGAAGTCAAGGAGGAGACTTTTTTGGGTCTTCGGGTCGCTTTCTCCGATTGCAAATGTTCGTAGATAAACAAACGAAGGACACGAATAAAGTAAAATGGTCACAATAATTAATTTCTTACGATCTTATTAAAGGTAGCTATTTTAAATATTTATATATTTTCTGCGCGATTAATCCATAAAAACTTTAATCTTCTTGAAGCTTGAACTCGTTTAATTTCATACAAAAAGCAATCAAGAGGAAGGAAAACTGGGTAAACTAATCTCACTTCGCGAACGGAATTGCGAAACTTCTGTTTCTTGGTATATTAATTATCGATATATATATATATATATATATATATATATATATATATATATATATTTTTTTTTTTTTTTCTCT
>Ga0157363_1001258_pt1 | contig 20983 bp, 9 predicted proteins | sample AttsexASBM1_FD_111477 | JGI IMG/M metagenome (GOLD analysis project Ga0157363, IMG submission 111477) | Fungus gardens microbial communities from leaf cutter ant in Ribeirão Preto, State of São Paulo, Brazil - Atta sexdens ASBM1 | ecosystem: Host-associated > Fungi > Mycelium > Unclassified ... | reverse complement strand
ATGGCATTTTAGAAGGCCAAATGTTAACGCTTTAAAATCACAAAAAGGCGGGAAGATATATAAAATTTAAATTGTTATTTCGGTTGTATCAAATCTGAAGCTCAGAACTTTTATGTACACCTAATATTTATATGAAAATAATAAAAATAATCTATAGAATAATTTAAGATCTTTAAAATTGGTCTCTCACATTTTTTTGTACGACTAATGGTTTCGATATAATAATTTCAATGTTCGTATGAACAACGTTTTTTTATAAATTTCTACAACTTACAAGCGTGATTGATTTCATCAAAAAAAATCTCATCAATTTCGCGAAACATATTTTTTTAGAAATGTCAGAAAATTAAAAAAAAATTTTTAATAACGATGTTTTGAAAGTGTCCAATTTGACGTGGAATGCCTCATATATTAATGGATTTCTAGTAGAACTAATGGGAACTGTTGTCAAAAATGGTAATATTTATCGTTTTCTTATACTTTAGAAGCATATTTTAACATTTGGTTTTTTAGTATAAAAAATTGCGGAACTTTTTTTATTTTAGAAATTATAGAATTATGAAAGGTGCTGCTGGAACTGTAATTATTTTTTTATATTAATAGAATATCGTACTAATTTCACAGATTCCTTTATAAGCTGCTCATTTTGCTAAAAAGAACAAAAGAGAAAAAACTTTTTGATATTTGTAACTATAATTACATATTATTATAATTATGATTACAACTACAGTACTACAATAATATCACAATATTAGTAATAATAATTATATGTGTAATTCTCAACTAATATATATAGTTGGCAACCGAAAGTGACTGTAATTATAGTTATTATAATCATAAAAATTGTTAAAATTAATACAGTTATTTAAATAATTTTTTATGGTAATTTTAACCATTTCTTATGGCTGTAATAAAGGTATATAGTCATTTTCGATTGCCAACTATATATAGGTTTTTTATCATCTTTAATGCGCAGTTATGGGAGATTACAATAATAAATTTACAAAACAAAGATTACAAAACAAATTTACTTGAAGTAATTTATATTTCACGCAACAATCATGCGCAACTATAATACTAGAACATAATTAAATTAGAAAGGTTATCCATTGCGCATAATGACGATAGATCCGTCTAAAATCTCAATCAATCAGAAATTAAACTCATTGCAGCGTGAACGAGTCATGTAAATTTCTGCAAATGAGCTCAAAATTTGATTGGCTGACAAATCCCCTCACTACTTTCAAATTATTGCGCATCCGTGGAAATAAGTAAGGTTCATAGCATGAACATTTTGCCATAGTGTGGTAACGCTTTATGTCATTTTATGTCAGAGCTCTGCGTTACTTCACATATATAACCATCTCTAAGATAAAACGTAAATAACGCACAAAAAAAACATAGTACAAGTTCTTTAAGGTTGCCGCAGACAAAATTCCGTAACACTATATGATTTAAACTTAAGCCGATGAGCCGATCAGAATATTGCTTTAAATCTACGTAATAACTGCTATTTCTATTTCTGTTAAAATACATCCCGGTATAAAATTTTTCTTGCATGAATATGTACAAATTATAATTATATATGAAATATATCCATGTTTATATATCCTTTTTTCTTTTGTAAAATTACTTTTTAGTGTAATAGAAATAATAATAGAAATAACAGTAACGTGAAAACATAAAAAATAATTAAAGGAATAATTTTTGCATTGTTTAGAAAAAAAACAAGTTTGAAAAAATGTAAAAAAATTGCTCATACACAATTTTAAATATAATTATACATAATAAATATAATTATAATTAAATTAAATATAATTATACATAAGTAAATTTTTTTACATTTCTTTAAATTTGATTTTTTTTTAAAACAAATAGCAAAAATTATCTTTCTAATTATTTTTAATGTTTTTACATTACTATTATTTCAATTACACTAAAAAGTAATTTACAAAAAGAAAAAAAAATGTATGAACATGTATGGACATTATCATAATCAAAAAGTATCCAAACTTTATTTATTTTAAATTGCGGGAATTTATTTTAAATTGCGGGTGTAAATCAAATCCGTTTGTTTTGTTAAGTTAGTCCACATATCCTTCATTTGGTTCATCATGGAGTCAAAAACTCATAGTGTTCCTTCAAGCCATTTGAGAATGATAGTTGTTTATGTCAGTGAAGATTCTTGTGCGCGACAATTTTTATCGAGCAAAGAATTTGTTTGAAATATTGCGTTACGAACAAAATTTCGTTCACAAACGCATTCAAAATATTACAATCATAGCCATAAGCTTTTTGAAACATTTTGAATGCGTTTGTGAACAAAATTTCGTTCGTAACGCAAAATAGTATTTCATGTAAAATTATATATGTTTATAAATATTTATATATGTTTATGTATGTTTATACATAATTATACGTGTTTATGCATACAAAATTTTTTAACGGGGTAGATCTAAAGCAATATTCTGATTGACTCATCAGCTTAAGTTCACATCTTTAAAGTTAATGTTACAGAAATTTTGTGTACGGCAATCCTTATCATTCCTGCTATTCTTTTCTGTGCGTTACTTACGTTATGTCTTAAAAAAGGAGCACAGACTCTTGCATAACGCGTAATGCATATGAAAATGTACTAAAATCCTTCGTTTCCTTCCTTTCTATGAAATAAAGAACTCTGATTGGTTGAATTTCTTATAGCTTATGTTATAAGTAATGCAAGAGTCTGTATTCTCTGCATTACGGATGACATAAGGCGTGTGACAATATTTGTGCGGGGCCCTAACTTCTAATTCAACCATGATACCAGAATAGAGAGAATACAAGAGGTTTGTTCGCGTCGCTTGCTCTGACATGTTCTAAAATGCCTCTACTATAGCATTTACTAACTCTAACGCGCTCATTGAATTGAGTAGAAGCTATAACAAGAGCATATTAAAGCATGTTGGAACATTAGAGCATGCGATGCGAACAAACTTAAGAAGAACTTAAAGTAAAGAAAAAGAATCTCGATGAGCATACGAATCAAAGAAAAACGTTATGACAAAACTGCAATATCGATTCAATATCCCTAGATATATAACGATTCCTAGATATATAACAATTGACTTGGATTATCAACATCATTATATCAACAAGGTAGATAAAATTATACATATAATTATTATTGCTAATACTATAGACTATAGTAGACAATCATAATTATAATAATATATAATTATAGTTACAAATACCAAAAAGGTTTCTCTCAACATTGTAAACATTATATACACAGAGTAAAAAGGAGATCAAACTCGAGGATCAAACATGGGCTTGAAACATGGGCTTTGGAAAATACATAGAAAATCAGCATGCGATTTTAGTGCCATTGTGGGAAAAGTTGGAAGTATATACCACATAATAACGCGTACGAAATACACACATGTATGCACGTTTTACTTTTAATGCAGAAATTTCAATTTGTATAAAATTTAATTTTATTTAATTAAATAGTGCATTGCAATGCAGTTAAATAATGCATCAATATTTATTGAAAAATACACACATTTATGCATAGTCATAAATTGTCATTAAATTATCGTTTTTTAACCGACACCAAAAAATTTTGAAATTAAAAAAAAATAAAATTTGAGCGACAACTTTCCTTCTTGGAATATATTCTGCGCATAAAAATACACACAGAATTACAAGAAAATGGGAGGAAAAACATTTATCAATCTAAGTTGATTCTAATTTTCTCCGATAAGAACGCTCGAATTCGTTCTTCTGTACAACGCTTTTCCAGAAATCCAACTTTTTCGTGACTAACCGCTTGAATTTGATTTCTCTTTCTTTTTACCCCTTAATTGTACATAATATAATTATATTATGTACAAAGTTTTATATATATATATATATATATATATATATATATATATATATAGGGTGTTCAAAAAGGGAGTCCGAATTTACTCGGGAAGATGACGTTTGAAAGAAATGTTTCAGACAAAAGTTGTAAGATATAAAAAGATCTATTTACAGATCTTATCAATTTCATTTTGGATGGCGTCGCAAAGGTCATGTCAAGATCGAATCGACTTTTTTTTAATGAAACATTTTATTTTTGATGCCAGAATCTATCTAGCTGGTGTCAAGAGCTTTTCAAAACACTGCACTGTAATAAACTTATTTTTCAATAAGTATTTTCCGAGTTATAAGATTTAAAAGTTTCCGCCGACATTAACATTATTAGGATCATATTCTTGATCTTGAACAAATGTTATTCAGGACCTGAACAACATTCAAGGCATTTTAACTGTTAGTCGAATACCTATCGTAATGCTAATGTTAGCGATACTGTAACTTTCAAATCTTATAACTCGAAAAGTACTTATTAAAAAATAAGTTTAATATAGTGTTTTGAAAAGCTCTTAACATCAACTATTAGATTCTGACAACAAAAATAAGGTATTTCATTTTTACATAAAAATGAATTTTTAGTGCAAAAATGAAAATAAGAGGAATAATTTCTACTAGCCTTGATTTTGACAAATATTATCTACGACATGATCTTGAACAATACTCAAGAGGTTTTAATCCTTGGTCGGACACCTTATGTAATGCTAATGCCAGCGGTACTATAACTTTCGAGCCTTATAGCTCAACAAAAAATACTCAATGAAAAATAATTTTTTATTATAGTATTATATTTTGGATAGCTCTCGACATCGGCTATTAGATTCTGAAATAAAAAAGAATTCCATTTAAAAAATTCAACATGACCTTGATAATGCAAACCCAATGCAAACAAGTGATATCATTTTATGTCCTCGAAGTCACTTTTACCTGAAACATTTTTTGACTTAACGCAATGTTTTCGAAATATTTCAATAAATTCTTTAAAATAATACACCCTGTATATATACACACATATGTATGAGATGTTCCACGTCAATCACCTATGTAAAAATCAGCGCAATGAAAATAAATGTTCAAGATCTCAAATTATTCGTATATGCATGTACTTTCGAATTGTGGCGTTTTGAAAAATTCAATGGCGAATCCAATATGGCATCGATAAGCGATGAACATCGCAAATGTAATATTTTTTGCTTAAACTAATGTACTGATTTCCAATTGACTTGAAAATGATTACTTCTAGGTTTTTCGGAATTGCTAATTATAAATCTGCTGTCAAAATGTTGAAATTCAAAATAGTAGATCAAATATGATAATCAGAGTACGAAACTTTAAGCCCTGTATTCTTAGACCTTCAATCTTTTTAAATTCCCAAGTTTTTTAATCCCGAGTGTGAAGGTGTAAACTATTTTATGTTAATCTTAGAATAAAAAATATTTCATCATTTGTTTTCAGCATGTGGTGATTTATTGTATGTTATCGCAAGCTTTTGAACGTGTATTTAAAAATCAAATGCCATATTTCTTTTGCGTAGAACGTCCCATATATATTTATATAGGGTATATCATTTTAATTGATGCACTAAAATGTTTCTTGAACAGTGAAAAATTTTTTAGAAAAAAATGTTTCAGACAAAAGTTATATGGTTTGGAGGAGAATATAAAATGGTGATACTAGTTTAATCTTGAAAAGTTGTTTAAGGATTATGTAAAAGTCATCAATTTCTTAAATAGAATCCTCCATATATTTCATTACATATTCTTGTAGTTTATCCCAAGAGCGTTCCAAAACACTATAATTAAGTTCATTTTTATTAAGTACTTTTCGAGTTATAAGGCAAATTATACCGCCGGCATTTAAGCATTACCCAAGATATTTGACGACTAAAACCTTTTGAATGTTATTCAGGATGACTTGAATAACATTCAAGATTAAAATTATTGGAGGTTACTCCTCTTATTTTCATTTTTGTTTACCTCTTATTTTCATTTTTATGTAGAAATTTTTACGTAATTTTTAGTATAAAAATAAAAATAAAAGGAACAACCTCCAATAACCTTAATCTTAACAAATGTTATTCAATAAATTTATCCAATAAATGTTATCCAGATCATGATCCTGACAATGAAATATATATAAGATTCCATTTAAGAAATTGATGATGACCTTTACATGACCTTCAAACAACTTTAAAACCAGTAGCATCTTATGTCTCCCTTCAAACCATATAACTTTGGTCTGAAACATTTTTCTTTAAACAATATTAAGAATCTTTCATTTTAAACTGAGAAATACAATCAATAGAAAAATGCCTAATACAGTCAAAGCTATACCATATTTTATATATATATATATATATATATATATATATAAAATAATTTGATGCTACCATCAAGTATCATATTATAATGGCCTCGGTGGTCTAATGACTTAGGCTCGTACGGAATACAAGAGATCCGAATTCAAATCCCGACCGAGATAATATTTTTCGCAATAAATTTATTAACAGTTTCAACATTTTAGCATCTTTATAATATGCTTAATGCATCAAATTATTAAATTGCTTGTCAATTTAAGTTGCGATTGCTAGAGTAATTTTAATTGCGTTTATAATCCGGGAAAACCAATTTGGCGCGCAGTTTTAAAAGATTACAATATATCTTCAAGTACATATATAGTATATATTAGTAATTCAAGATTGAATTATTTAAAGCAATGAAGATCCAGTTTTGACTGGCATTTTTCTAGTATTGATTATTTTTCTTTAAAATGCACTGTCTAAGAGATATTTTAATGCGTCAATTAAAATACACTTTATAAAGACCTATGTATATTATATATTAGTGATCAGTTTTTTCACGTGTATCTTCACATGTATCTACATGTTCAAAACTGTGATTTCTAATATATACGTATAATATAAATAAATACGGCACGTATCATACGGGAAAAAACTTATAAAAAAAAAAACCAAAACAATTCTTTACTTTAAAGTATTATAGACTTACGTCTAACATATGGTATTTTAAAATACGGCTTACATAAGTTAGCGAACGAAATGAACAGAATAAATTCTAATTAATATTTTTAATTTTGTTCATTTATTGCTAAAAAGTTGCTAAAAAAAAAATTTGTTGCTCTGTAAATTTTCTTAAAATGATGTTCCGTTGGAAGATGATTAAATTAGTGGAACAGTATAACAACAAAATTGTATTTAACCTTTTGTTGCATAAAGTTTTCTATTTAATGTATTTTTCTGAATTTTAGTATATAGTCATTTTTGGGATCAGATTTCAGATATAAATCTGCAAAATTTAAAAAATTAAATGACGGATCTAATGTGGAGAAATTGAAAAAAAATTAATTATATGATTTATTAACATATGAAATTTTATAGGCATGAATATTTTATACTTCCGTTTTCAAATTTGCAATCTGAAAATACAAAATAGCGGATCTAACATGAAAGAAACTTTTGATATTTTTTTAATGAAAATGTCTCGCTCTTGGCATTATCCAGAACTGACGATGAGGACGATGAGTTTCTAGTTCCATATCTATCGTTTTTTATTTTTTATATTTTTAAATTTTTTTAGTTTATTTCTTTATTTTTTATTTTTTTTTTTATTTTCTTTTCAAAGGAGTGATTTGCAAATTTTATGCACGATAAGCTATGAAGCAATTTTTAGTTTAAGTTAAACAAAGTAGAATTGCCCAGATTTTACAAATCCAACGATTTGAACGTTTCTTTCTTAGTGCTACAATAAATATACCTTCGACTTTCATACATTTAACGATCATGACAACATATATGATTATTTGGAAATGAGACGGATATGTTTCTCATCGCTACTATAAAATTTTGTTGAAACAAACAAAACAATGTAAAAGAAAATATGGTTATCACAACATTTTACTTATTTTTTTGTAACAAATTTTTTGTCAAAATTAGAATTTAACATGTTTTAATAATCATTTTGGCCACCATTTTAAATTTGCCATTTCAATTTACTAATTATGAATGCAGATTTGAAATCAACGACCTCGAAAATATTAATAAAGAGATTTTAAAGGTATGTTTATTATCATTTTCGATAAAATTTTCCCTTTACATAGCAAGCATTAAATGATCTTCAATTGATTTTGATCTTGCTCAAGGAAATCAAGATTATTCATCTTTTCTATCGTTCGACAGTCATCAAGAAATTATTATCAAAACAATTTTTATGAATAAGACATAATTTTGAAACACAAAGTACATATTTTAATATAAAGTAAGTATTACATTTATTTACTACTTGATCATTATTTAATAGATATAAGAAAGCCATTAACTTAAAAAATTGTGATATTCTATTATTGAAATCTTACAGTTTCCTAAATAAAAATTCTAATTTATAATTCTCATTATGCTCTTCTTGTACGCTTAAAACTCAGGACGCATCTCACGTCAATATTTTAATCAATCGCTCAATATTTTATGTGTGTACACCTGATACAGAATGAATAAAATTCATAAAATAATTGACACTCTGATGTATATAATCAAATTCTTTCAAAGATGCATATTCTTTCCAGATCACTATAAATTATATTAATAACTGGCTGCAAAAAATATACGTTGCTGAGTAAATCAATACAAACTTACCTTTTTAAAAAAGGCGCTAAGAACATAAGTGCTTCTCAAATAAAATCTAAGTTTAAAACGACTCGTTTCATATCCTTTTATTAATCCAATCCAAGTAATAGCAGTTTTAATTCTTCTTCAAAGATATTCTTATTGAAGGTCTTTTTATTCCAATCCAAATAATGGCAGCTTTAATTCTTTGTCACAAATTATTACTCCTCGAAAAAAATCACTAAATTAAAAATTAAAACACAAATGCTACAGTCTTAACTAACCAAATTAAAAAATAAAACCAAGTGATACTATCGTTGTTTATTTAACTCTAAAGTAAAACTATAAAAAAGCAATCATTGATTATTTTGACCTTGATATATTTGTCATTTGATATATTTGATAATCCTAAGTAATCTACAACAGATTTTAGCCCGCTTGTTATTCGTTAAAAAGTTATTAATAAAGAAAGCTAAAAAATGTATCAGTTTTATACTTATATCCCTTACATATGTGATTTAATAACTTTCCACGCAGGTAGACCTGCCGAGTGGCAAATGGATCGTGCATGGGGTCATACAACTTTCCATGCAAAACGAGTCCCATCCCATCTAATTCCCTGCCAAAGAGCATTTGACTTTTCAAGATTCTTCGTACAATGGAGGAAATATTAAGAATAAGAATAAATATTAAGATTTCAAACTATCGAAAACCGTGTATTCTGGTAACCGTGTATTCTGATATCTGTTAAGCCCTAAACACAATGCGAAGCAACAGTGATAAGAATAGAAATAGAAATGTTATAGAAATAAGCGACATATAATTGTCGCCTCTCTTGCACAATGTCGCGAAAAAAATAAAATGCCAATTAATCTGATTTCGTATACAGACTGTAGTATATTCTTCCGCTTCAAGGTTACATACAGAATGAAAAATCTGAACACTGATTACAAGGCGATAGACACAGAATTTCAACTCATTTATTGCCTTATTTCGTATTCCTATGCATTGACATATGCATTCCCGTATGTTGGATTCCTCTGTTGGATTCCTATCGCTATCGCTATTGCCTCACATTGTGTTTAGGGCTTTTGAAATCTTAATTTTTATTCTATTGTGCGAAGAATTCTAAATCTTACTTTGCGTAGAAAATCACACGCATCTAGGCAGGAGTAGAGATCGTTTAATCAGAGTTTCGTCACCTTCTCCCTCGTTTGTAATTTGTCGACATTTTTGATTTTTCATCTATTCCATTTAAATGTATTAATAAAAAATTATACTTTTACTTTAAATGCATAATGCATGGACTTACTGTCGTAATATTTATGAGACACTACTAAAAATTTTTAGTTACTACTTACTAAATTTTTATGTTTTTTTACATTTTAATCGTCAGTTAGTCGCCTGAACGTGCTAGAATATTAAAAACTATAAAGCTTGTAGAGCATCTGTATAGAGCTGCAACTTATAGCACCACTGTAGAGTGAGATGAAGTGAAATAACATAATTTTTCTCTCTTCACACAATTTCGATGAAAAATGGCGACCAGACTCTAATTAGAGGATTTCTAGGCAGAGAAAGAGATAGGATAGACCTCCCTTCAAGTGGAAAATCATATGCCTGTCAGTATATAACAGAAATAAAACATAATATTTTAAAACTTTTTATAAATAACTTTTTAATGAACAACGAGCGACGGCCAAATCCTATTGAAAACTTACTTAAGATCATCATCTTAACAACATGTCGACATCAAGATTGATATGTTGACATCAGTGATTGCTTCCCTTTTCTATAGTTTTATAACTCTAATGACATTCATCATTCGTATAAAAGGTTTGATAACAACAATTGGCACTAAGTTAAAACCTATATTATTTCAATCCAAGTAATAGTAGTTTTAAATCTCTGTCAAAAATTATTACTCTTCGAGAAAAACTATTGTACCAATTAAAAATTAAGATCTTCTACATTAAAGGGTCAAAAAATCTGATTTTTTTCATAAATCGATAGTACTCTTCGAGAATATATCCCTAAAATTTTAGAGCAAAATTCGAAATCCTTCGGTATAAATTCGGCGCTTGTATATACAGGTGCATAGCATGCACGTATAAAAAAAATTTTTTTATTACAGTTGTAAAGTATTCTTAAAGCCATTCAATTTTTATTCTAGAAAATTTTTTTTTATAGTTTCTCTTATAGTTTCTCTTATAGTTTCGATAATATTCGTTTCGAAAGAAAAAAAGATTTTCGAAGGAGTGTTTCATCTCCTAAACTTTAAAATAAGTACAAACAAAAAAATATGGATCTAATATTTTTTTATATTCTATAACATATCCAAAGCTCATTAAAATCGATGAGGGTCGGTTCCCTTGTTAGTAATTCGAGTAGCTTGTAGAATGGCTCAATTGCTCAAAATGAATTCCATGAGAAAACTGAAAGACTATATCCATGTATAACAGATGTTACATTCCGATAAAATCCCTTCTTTTCTTATTATAAATATATGATTTATATCTTATTTTTATCCTATCTCTAGATTAGTATTTCATCTTAATCTTGATATTTCATCCCTAATCTTGATATTTTATCTTTATTTCAAAACCAAAAATTCCTTTTCTATTTTATAGGAGGATATATTTACTTAGAGGATATATTTACTTACTAGTTACTTTATTTAAACAATCAAACAATCAACTAACAGATAAATCACATTATATACCTTTATGCGTCACACAGATTATCTACCCTAAAGAATGTCCTCTAAGAATATCCCACGATCTCAAAGAAGCCTTTCTATTAAATAATAAATAAAAGCGTATATTAATTTATTATTTTAGTGATAATGTATATTGCATTAGTGTTTAGCAATTAAGCAATTAACAGCAAAATAGAAATCTTCCCGAATACGAGGACGAATATCTTTTTCTTCTTTTTTTCTTCTTTCAATAAAATTAAACCAATTTTAGATATATGAGATATTCAGATTCGCCTCGCATAAGGATGTTAGTTAAGGAAGACCGAATTTTTATTATAAATTATTAAAATTCTCAACTATTACCTATTAAGATTCAACTTGTAGAATGGGGAGTAGGGCTTACGCGGAGCTTTGCTGCCTTATCTTAAGGAAACAAACGTGAGTAGGTTCTACCAAACCTTGAGGAGTATTGATTGGTCCTGAAAGAACACTCCCACATTCATTTCCAAAATATAAAAGGAGTTGCCAAAGGCAGAAATATGCATTCAATTCATTCAAAAAGCAGAAATAGAAACCTATCGAGTATATCGGAAATTAGTTAGATCAAAGTGAGTCATTAGGTAGATCAAAGTGACTATCCTTCGTCAGAAACATACTCGTCGTATATTTTTCTTTTCACATTGTTCTATTTTTCTTATTAAACGAAAATACTGAATTGAATCGGCTGAAACCTAAATCTCTGCTCTGCATCCCATTCAATTACATACAAGTACATATACACGAGTATCCAAGGGACTGTCAATAGCGTAGCCCCCTTATAGCTTGCTTCCTCAGAGAATTCATAACTATCTCATATCCAGAGAGCTGTTACAACTGTCGCTGCCAATAGCGTGGCCACCGTTTTACAGCAGTTCTTCAGAATATTGATAATTTTTTACCTTCATGCCTACTAAAAGCAAACGAAGACAGCGAGAGAAGAGATTAAGATTTCAAATAAGAGCTCTCATTTCAAATCACGATTCTTTTCTTTATTTCCAAAAATTAGCGCAGTTATTAAATCAAAACAAACCGGCAACCCGCGTATATACTCTCAAGAAATTGAAGATCAATCTCACGTTTACTAACTACAAGGACTTTCGAAAAGCCGATCCACGTAGATTCGCCTATAAGCTTCGTAATCTTTTTGGCACCGGGTTCAAGATTACTCTTCCGAATAATTATTCAATACTTTGCAATGAACATTCTTAATCGCACAATTTGATTTCTGATTCTCGGATAAATTGCTTAAACGCTTTGACTCAAAACCGGAGAAAATTTCAACAATGGCGTGACATAACAGATTAGTTTCCGAGCATTGTAAGTACTTAAAAACTAAAAAAACGAAAACGAGTTTTTCTCGAAATCGGTTTTTTTTTATTTTCTTCAAATTTGTGTACACGATTGAGAAAAAAGTATTTATCAGATCGACTTCTTTTAAGGCTCATTCTTTAGCTAATAGTCAACTATCCTCAATAAATCTAAAAAGTTAAATAAAAATCAACATTAACAATATTATGTGCATAAACAAATGGCTGCTACTTAGTGAAAATCATACTTTTTTTTCAAAGTCGAACAAAATTGTAAATTATATATATTTTTTAATTTTTTAGATTCACTTAGGATGCTATTCTACGTATACAAATTAAAAATCTTTTTTTATTTTTTGTTTCAAACATGAATTACAGCCGCTAGGACACAAAATCGTTATGTGGCAAACCGCTAAATATTTACGTTTTTATATATACAAATTTGTATATATTTGTATATTCGTATATTATATATCTTCCTATTCTAATTCAAATGACTTTAATTCTCATATGAAATTTTTATATTGCATTTCATTTAAAGATATTTTCTCTTCTAATCAAAATAGTAGTTATTTAATTTTTTCTTAAAATATTATTCAAAAGTTATTACAACATTGCGTTACCTTTTAAGTGCACAAAAAGTTAAAGAAATAAACACTTTTGGGGCTGATATCAGAGAAAATATAACATAGTACTAAAAACATGAATGTAATATTTAAAATAAAAAAAAAAAAAGATTCGTTCCTGAAATGCTTCATATTAAGTCTTAAGAAAACCGTTAAATTTAAAATCCGATACTGAATTTCTACACTATACTTATCTCAACATTTTAAACAAGATTTGACTTAATACAGTTTTACATTAGTTGACTATCTATGTGCACTTTTAACTTAAGACTTTTTAATGACTCTGTAAGGACATTCTGTTTGTTATTTGCTTCTCACTTGTTATATTTTATGCTGTAACTGTCATTTCAATGTTGTGCGATCCGGTTTTCTTAACGATTTTTATTTATCCATTTTTCCAATTTACTTCTCTTTTGATATATTGGTCAAAATTTACAGCTGGTGAGTTCTTTGATTAATCCTACACATCTTTATCACTGTTTAGCATTTTTAATTCATTACTTCAATCTTTAGCTGTTCACTTAGCTATAAAACTAAATGACAACGCTTTTCAAATTTGGAATTGAAGAAGTTCTTTCGGACTTAATGATAGTGAACTACTTTTAAATTTACTTTATTTGGACATCACTGAGGATGGCTTAAACTGAGCAGAAGCCATTCGATTTTATCAAATCATATGTAAAGTCTCTAAGAAATATATTTGTTAATTATAACGCTTTAATAACTGCGTCTTTTTTATTCTCAATTGCCTACCAATTAATTTAAATATGAGAAACATTCTTATAAGAGTACATGTATAGCGTGTATATATGCGATTGGGTTATATAATAAGTATAAGTTCGTATGAAAGTATACAAGTTATTAGATTTAAATCTAAGATAAATAAACTTGGATTTATAAGATATGCTTTATGAAAAAGGAAAAAGAAATAAATAGTAATTTTCATTCAGTGTAATATTCAGATTAAATTCATTTAATATATTAAAATTGTAACTATCTTTTATTGTTTATTTTGATTAATTATTATATTATTTCTGAATTGTTTTTACAGTTTTTTTTTTATTCGAGCAAACGCCAAGTGTTTATTTCTTTAACTTTTCGCGATAATACATGAATAGATAAGGTAACGCAATTTTGTGATAACGTTTTGAATATTTTGAAGGAGAATTAAATAACTATTAATTTGGTTGGAAAAAAATGTCTTTGAATAGATTATATATAATTTATATATAATATAATTTATAAAAAAAAATTAAAATCATTTGAATGGAAATAGGAAGATCCTTTAATAGGAATACAAAGGTATATATATATGTATAATATATTTAGATTTCATTATATATGTATAAATTAAGATTACTTGAATTATATTTTTTATTTAATTTGATGGAATTTAACTTGGCGTCGATTGTTGATATCAACTCTCTCTCTCTCTCTCTTTCTCCCTCTCTCTCCTTCCCCTCTCTCTCATACAAATGATACACATCATTACAGTTAAGTAAATAACAAAGATAGTACTTGAATTTTACTTTTTAATTTGATAGAATTTAACTAGATTAGTCACAAGACAACGTTTGGATTTTAATATTTAATTTGATACAATAGTTTTTTTTTCGAAGAGTAATAATTTTTGAGGGAGAGAATTAAAGTTGCCATTACTTGGATTAGAATAAGAAGACCTTCAATAAGAATATCATTAAAAACAAATTAAAATTATTATTATTTGAGTTAGAATAATAAAAGAATACGTAACATATCACTTAGGTTTTATTTGAGAAGCACATATATTTTTAGTGCTTTTTTTAATCTTTTTTAAAAAGATAAATTTATACCGATGTCACACGCATTTTATAGTGATGAATATCTTCCTATAAACAGTTTACCTATATATTTTTCGCAACGTGTGCAACATATTTTCAATCTGGAATAATTGTAAATCCTACAATCCAGATATAAAAGTCTCACCATTTCTCCCCTTTTTTTACATATTATAATCCTATAATTATAAAAAGTTTTCTTGAGAAAATAGAAAGTTATATGTCGAAAAACAAAACGTACACTTGAAGGAAATTTTGATACGAATATTACTGATCAATACTGATAATTTATATCTTAATTTGATACATTGTGAAAAATATTACATATAAATGTTAAAGCAAACAACAAAGTAATGTTGACTATATATATTACCTTATTAATTGAAAAATCTTTTGACTTATTAAAAACTGATGAGTCCTATATGACTGCAAAAATTGTTTTTCGAAAATTGACGCGTTTGAGATTCATCTCCTTCTATGCATGGAAGTATTAAGGAGAATATAAAACAAATATATTAACATTTACACTTTAAGAAACCTACATCCATATAAAAACTGTCATAAAAATTATATTTATATTGAGTACTGTTTCTATAGAACATTTATTTCATTTGATATTATTTTTATTGTTACAAACTAAAATTTTTTAAATTATAACAAAAATCAAAATTTTTTTGTATGAATACTTTAAATAAATTAAAATTAAAAATGACTTATTCAAATTTCATTGAGATTCACCAATTAGTAGCAGTTTACAACAATAATAAATAAATATTTTGTTTATTTACTAAACAACTAATGTCTGTATCTCAATGTAATTGTTACACAAATATTCTCAAGTTCATAAAGTACTTATATATAAAATTTAAGATTTTTATCATTATTTTATAATATATTTCCATATATTTCTATAAGTACAAATTAAACAAATATTACTTTTTGTTAAAATAACTTTTGATTCAGAACTGTCTCTTTTTTTTATTATTTTTAAATGCAATTTATAATAATCTGTAATTTTTTCAAGTAATTCTTAACATATCTTATAACCTCCTTTTAAAGCTCAATTATAAAAATATTGCATGAATTTCTTGCAGACTGTAGGATATTGTAAGATTTCTTTCTCATGTAATTTTTTTTACATATTCAGACAAGCAACATAAATAGTCCAAATGAGAATTGAAAGGAAATGGCTTAGGGGAAGAGCCCGGGACAGCAAAAAAATTTATATAGAATTCTCTTGCCACCTCAAATCTTTTGGGTCATCCTCTCCAAATTCCCGCTATTTGTACTACTCGTGTTGCTCGTCAGAAAAATAACAGTGTAATCGTCGACATTTTACCTCTTCATCAGAGAATATTGATGTAGTTAAAAAAATCGTTAAATTTGTAATCAATTTTTCTCATCTTCCAAAGAATTATCGTAAAATTAATATACAAACCTAAAAAGAAAGTTGAAATGTGAATAAAAGAAAGTAGAATGAGAAAGATTTCTTACAATCCTGCAATCCGCAAGATTGAGACAATATATAGTATATAATATTTTTATAATCGTATATAACGTTTTTATAAGTTTAATACTTTTATGCACAGAATGAGATAAAGCAATTGATGTAAAGAAAAATATGCTTTTCAAAAGATATGTAATTTGCAATATGCAATGTATATGTCTCTATTGAAAAATAACTATGTGATTTTATTACATCAATTGATTTATCCCATTATTCCGTATATAAAAGTATTAAAGTACAATTATTAAAATTAATATTTACTCAAACATTTTATATTTTGTAACAAAATACGATAGCATATAAATTTTTATACAGCATTATCTGAATTTTTTTATATGTAGAATAAATAATGGACACTTGAAATAAAAAAAGATGATAATCTTCTTCATATAATGTTGAAATTGATTTTTCGAAAATAGGTGTGTTGATATTCGTCGGCAAGACACAGATCTATATATCTTCGTACAATTGTTACAAGACATTATGCAGTAAGGATACAATATACCACAGTGAATCTTTTCATCCATATTTAACTTCCTTTTTTTTACGTAAATGACCTAGGATGTTTTTTATACTCAGTTAAAAGTTATTATTATTAAAGATATATTATTTCTTAATAATTGTTCTATAATTTATTATTAAGTTAAGGACATTATGTAAGAACACTTAATCAAAATTTTCTAAAAAAATTTAAAAAAAACCAAAAAAATATTAAACAAATAGAAAAAGCACTTAAGCAGCTTATAGTGACAGTGTTTACAAAAAAATGAAGATATTAGTTAATAAAACACTTTTATTGGACGAGTTTTTTAATGAAATTATATAGTTAAATGTTCGTAAAAACTAGTTATTAAAAAAATATATATATATTATGTAAATTCATTTTAAAATAATCTAAAGTAAAGGCTAAGTTACTATCATGTAAAGTCATTTTTATTGCGTTGACTTTTCTATAATTATTAAAAATGATTTTTATATTATATTTGAAATAATAATAGTTTATTATTATATTATGTTTTTTTTTGCATATTATATATATATAAATACGTATAAACTATTGTATATATATATGTGTATATATATATGTATATATATATATATATATATATATATATACACATATATATATATATATATACAAACTTTATACGTAACGCTTGCTATTTTCTATGCATGTACATGTTTTTAAACAATAGTTATTCTGTCTATTCTATAATCCTTACCGTATAAGATCGAGTCACTAATAATCAAGCGATTCCTGTTCATACAAATTTGTTTGAGTCTTTCGTAATTATAAATTCTAAATTTTATTATTTTCCAAAAGTTTCAATATTTATTCTAGAAAGTTAAAAATATGTTTGTGTAAATTTTTAGAGATTGTTTTAACCATTCTGAATAGGTGAAAAAAACAAATGAATTCTAGTGATCCATGTTTAAACGGATAAGACATCAAATTGTACCTTGTATTGAAAATTAATTGTTATACTTACACATTATTATTTATTTATTATATACAAACATATTATAAGTATTTATAACCTCATTTCATACTATTTAACTTACATTCTATATTTCGAAATTATAATATACGTTCTTAATTCTTACGTTCTTCATATTTAAACTTTTTTATTACGTAAATGATCATCTGGAATATTTTTTTAACCCCAGAGAGTTTCATTAAGTTATAAATCGAGAAAATTAGACAATTTTTGGCGATATAAAGGAAAAAAAATGGCTGTAAAGCTGGATTTTTGTATAGTGGTTTATAATAGTGTATTTTTTAACGTATCAAAAGTCTCCATATGTTAGGCATCTTGATGATAGTTTAAAAAATTTACCTTTTGAAAAACAGTTGTTATAAGAATGCTTGTATTTTGGCATTTGGCATGAAAAGACGATTTGTGGTACTTTTTTTTGCAAATATCTCAATTTTTGCAACGTATACATAAAAGATACCTCAGATAAAAATTAAAATTTTCTACAAAATGGTGTATTGTTAATTTATGCTCGATAAAAATTGACCGATATACAGAAGTTTGATAGTTTGAAGATAGTTCTTTTTTTTCAATTTATGCTCTCATTTTCATGATCGATAATAATGGCCAAAAAAGTTTATTTGCAAAATTTTAAAATTGACGTGCGTTTCTAAGTTCATAATACATGATATTTGCTTTCATTTGATACTTGAATCATATTTTTAAGACAAATAATATTCGAGATATATTATAGAAAAGAACGGTACGTACTGCCGTCACGAATGATAAATTTGTTATCAGCACATCAAAATACGATATCAACAACAAAATAGATGAATTCATCCTTTTGGAACTCTATTCGAAAAAACTTTATCTACTTAATATTTATTAATATTTTAGGTGATAGTTTGAATATATATCGCAAGTAAGAATTATATATACTCATTTTTTTACAATCACAATTTATGCAGTAAAAACATGACAATTACATATATAACCTCAAAATAATACAAACATTAATATTAAAGATCTCTCTATAATCAGGCATGACTAATCACAAGATGATTTGAGCCGATTTTGTATGCAGGACAGTGGTTTTAACAAAATCGATAACAGAGAGAGAAATATATTTTAAATAAATAAATGTATTTTCGGATTCTCTTTTTTATTTTATATTTTAAATAAATTCTTGTATTCTATTCCTTATTTAATATTTTAAATAAGTTTTTGGAACCTATTTTATATTTTTTATTTCAAATAAGTCGTATCAGTGATTTTACCGATTCCTACGATTTTATATTTTAAATAAATTTCTGAAACTTATTTTATATTTTTTATTTTAAATAAGTCGCATCAGTTATTTTACCGAGCCTTGATTATCAATATAACAATATGTACATATGTGTGTGGTCAATTCGAAGTGGATTAATCAAGAAGTCAATTTAAATTGTATTAAGATAGCAGTCATTTCGAATTTCTTGAATGTGGGATACTCTGCACCCGGACGCAACAAATAGAAACGACCTGCAAATAATCTCTCAATACTAAATTTAAAGTAGCAAATTTTTACTTGAAACTTTATTCTTGCAATCGTATTATTTCTCGCAATAGAGAGATTTTTCATTGTTATTTATATTTATTTCACAAGTAATAGATTCAAAACTTGAATATTTCGACAAATAATAAATTCTTACGTTATTGTTAAGTACAATTTCGTTATATGTATCACATGTGTCATACACATATGAAGAACAGATTTTCAAAATGCGTTTGTCCAACATTCATAATTTTTAGAAAACGAGAAAGAAAGCCACAAGAAAACTGCGCATCTTACAAAAAATAACAATATGCGCATTATCTTACAATTAGTAAGATGTGAAATGTTCAACAAAACTCCTACAGTTGCTAAAAATGTTTAAACACATTTTGTTTGTCCTTAAGTTAAAGGACACAATGCACTCTGAATATCAAGATTTTTTTCAATTGATGGTGTAGAAATACTTTCAGAGCATCAGTAAAAATAGCTTAAAATTTGAGTTTTTCAACATTGAACACTATGTCATATTTAACTAAAAAAATGAAATTTTGGAAGTCTCTTCATATTCCACTAACTTGATTTTCATTTAGCGAAACATTATATTTTAAGAAGACTTATAGAGCAACAAATTTTTTTCTTTGACAATTTTTTAGTAACTTAATAAACAACAAATAAAAATATTAAAATTAGTTCTTCGTTTCATTAACTTATAAGACATTTTTAAAATTATAACAGTTTAAGACATTAATATTATATATTATTAAATTATTGCATTGTTAGTATATATTGTTAATATTGTTATATATTGTTATTATACATTGTTAATATTGTTCTGTAATATATTATTAATCATATACAGGATCATATCCTATAATCATATACAGAGCAGACAATATATTATTAATCATATACTGTTTCAGACGCACCATTTGCTAATAGCAGATTCCTGAAATCATTTTAAAACGAAAATTTAATACAAATTTAATAATATCCAAGACTAAATATATTTTTTAATGTAATAAATATTAAGAATTATAAATATCATTAATTTTATTTTTCTACGTAATATTTATATCGATATTAACAAAAGGTAATTATTAGTTTTTACCTTTGCACTTTGCAATGTAACATACCTGAACGCGCAAATTTTAGATATAATTTGCTAGCCTTAAATGATTATAATTCAAAAACTATTATAACCTCAAAACATTTTGGTATTAAATTTCGTCTCAAAATGACTTTGGGAATCTGCTATTATGAGGTGCATACTTTCCAAGTGTCTGAAATACCCTTTTATATATATATATAAGTATTATATATATATATATATATATATATATATATATATTTTTAAATATTATAATTAATTTTTTTGGGAAGAAAAAAAAATTTTTTATTTTATATTATTAATCATATACTGTTTCAGACGCACCATTTGCTAATAGCAGATTCCTGAAATCAT
>Ga0157363_1001257_pt1 | contig 20983 bp, 8 predicted proteins | sample AttsexASBM1_FD_111477 | JGI IMG/M metagenome (GOLD analysis project Ga0157363, IMG submission 111477) | Fungus gardens microbial communities from leaf cutter ant in Ribeirão Preto, State of São Paulo, Brazil - Atta sexdens ASBM1 | ecosystem: Host-associated > Fungi > Mycelium > Unclassified ... | reverse complement strand
GTGTGTGTGTGTGTGTGTGTGTGTGTGTGTGTGTGTGTGCGTGCGTGCGTGCGCGCGCATGTATATGTATTTTGATAGTCCTTACATATAATTATTACAATATTACTAATATTAATGCAGTAATAATTATAGTAAAAAATAAAAAAACTTTCAGTGTCATTATTTTTATCTTTTCAAAAATTTCTAAAAATTTCTTACCCAGTTTCTAAACGTAAGACATAATTTTTTTGTTAACGTATATGTTTCGTAACGAATTATTTGTGGAAGAAACATCTCTACAAAAACATCATGTTATCGCGTGCTTGCGTGCATTAAATCGTTTATTGCGTAGTTAGATTTTACTTGATGCCAGTTCGATAGAACTTAAGACTTTTGCAAAGTAATGTAAGGTGCGGAAGAAGAATTTTGTTCGACATTTAAGAAAATAAAAAACTTTTTTCTCGAAGTATTTATTGAAAATAATTATGAATAAGTGATTGTATATTTTTTTATAATGACATTGAAATAAAATTAAAATATTCAGTGTAATTCAATTTATTAATAACATTATATATCTTTAATTAATATTATTTTATATATAAATGTTATTACAATATATTAAAGTGAAATATTTTTCCATTGTTGAGGAAAAATAATGTATAAAAATTATATTGTGCTATTGATTATACGCGACATTGAAAAAAATGGAGGATGAAGATGAGTTTTGCATTACAACATTAGCAAACAAGTTTTTGCATAATGTAGTCATTTTGCGTTCTATTGATAAGGGCCTCACGACGGCGCGAAAATCATGCAACGATATGATTTGCATCGCTGTGATTTTACGATCTTCGTAGTTTATGCTAAACAGTTATTGATAATATCAAAGTTAAAAGCTTCCGAAAACTATTATTGTAACGACTGATAAACATCACAAGCGAAATGTGCAATTAATACAATATGAGAGATGAACAAAATGTCTGCGCAAGATTCATAGCTGAATGCAATCAGTGCTGAATAACAGAATCACCGTTCCAACGAGTCCGCGATTGTTAGGTGTCCAATTATTGCTAACCATCGTCCATTTTGATTTTACTTGGTATCGATAATAAAAGCAGGACTTATACATATAAGTCGATTGCGAAATAATGTAAACGGCGAGGCAACGGTTGTGATATTGCTACAGTGAAGATAAGTGGATTGTACATTTTTGTGCCTGTCAACACAAAACCTGCATATGCACACACGACATATATGTGTGAACACTTGTAAGTGTGGGTAGTGTGAATATAGCGATGCAAGGACGCCAGTCATTGATCACTGATGGCTATGACCTTCGCCAGTTGCATCGTGGTAACGTAGCCGCGTGTCGTTTGCCGCGTATATCGCCTTTGGAAAGGAAAAGGATGAATTATTTTAGTAGGAGGAACATTTCTTTATCATCTCCCGACGTTAGCGATACGATTGGCAATTAATTCTCATGTCGAGAATGATGACCCGAGTCGTCCGTTTCAAATTATAGCAAAGGCCGATTGATTTCCAATATTGGAGTTATATGATCGGATCCGTGTAAAGAAGATTTTTCCCCGAAAATCAATGTTAGATAAAAAAGTGAGTTCATGGAAATTAAATTACTGCTGTCCCATTTACAAATTTAAATAATCCTATATGAATAAATAATTCAAAGACATTGTAAAAGAAGCAATGCTTAATTTAATTTGAAGATCGATGAAATTATCTTCTTAAAATTATTACAAATTTAATACAAATTTATTAAATAATTTTGTATAAATAAATAATTTGAAGATATTATAAAAAAATAATAGCTAATTTAATTCAAAAATCGATGAAATTATTTATTTCCTTAAGATAGGATCAAAAGAAAAAATAGATTATAATAAAACTTAAGTTAATGAAAAAAATTTTAATTTAAGACATTTTGCTAATGCTTTTTAATACGTTTCTCTGAAGTCTTATCAACACATAGGTTTTAGTCAGAAAATATTTTTTGGTAATTATCTCATGTCTACAGAGGCACTCCAGTGAAGATTATCGATTTTGTCAATAAAAGAAAAAATGGATCCTTCGGGTTTTAAACCTAGCGTAACCTTAACTTGAATTCGCTGAATTTGCGAAATTAATTTCGGTCCTTGTATTCTGATCATGTGTATTCTTTTCACAAATGAATTCACTATAATAATTTAGAGATTGAACACGAATTCCTGGCCTTCAAGGAAATTTCAAGGAAGTCCAGTTCTGCATTCACTAGATCTTTTGGATTCGTCCATTTTAAATCACAATCAAGGAGAAACATATATATTTGTTATTATATATACTTTAACATTTTTCGTTTTCAACTTAATTTCTTTATGAGAATTTATGTCATTAGAACTTAATATAAAAATAGTATAAGATATAAATTCTGCAAATTTAATTGCTCGTGATAAGTGTATGAAATGACAGAGCAAAATCTGAAATTGATGTCAATTTTAGACAAAACTATCTGGATAGTTTAGATAACGAACTACTTAATTGTATTTCAACATCATAATTGCATTAGAGAAATTTGAACATGTGAACAAAGCAAAAGTTTACAACAGTTTCATAATCGCTTTTAGTGATATTAAGATGTCAACATGTAATGCAAATAATCGTAAGGCATTAATTCAATAAATACGCAACATAGAGATGGCGATATAAGAATGATAATAAGAATGATAAAAAAAAGTTTGAATTAGAATAAAATATTGGAAGATTTAGATAAAATATGCCTGCGGTTTTAATCCGGGAGTAGTCACCTGATCTTTTTTATTAAATCCGATTATTATATCTAGGATGCTTACATCCCAATTAAAATCATTATTATTAATAATTTTCTCTTCTTCAAAAAGGTAAGTAGAAACCAAACAAATATTAAACGAAATAAACATTAAATAGTTTGTTATGAAAATATTAAAAAAAAGATTTTCACGCAATAATTTTTATTGCGGATTTTCGATGGAATTAAATATTTAAAGTTCGTAAATATTTTAAAAAGTTACTAAAATTTTAAAATGTTACTAAAAAAAAATATAAAAAGAATAAATTAAACAAAACATATATAAAATAACATAAAAAATATATTAAATAACCATATCTACAAATAACATATCTATACAAAACAATACTTTACAAACATTATTTTAATTCAAATTTTTTCGCTATTAAGATGTAAAATTCAGGTGACTATATTCCCAGGTTAAAAAAATTATTCTTTATACAAAGATAGAAAGAAAACACTGATAATTTTATAAACGAGAAATTAATTCAATAAAGCTGTAGCCATTTTGATGGGGTTGTCCCTCTAGGACACCGCAGTCTGTACGCAACGTATGACATGCAGAAAACGCAGTGCACGTGGATAGACACGTATGTGATGATAACGTTCTTCTTAGCAGACTGACTCGTGTTACAATTATTTTGAAGTACAATTCACTGCACATCAGTTTTCCGTTGTATGTAAATTTATGCAATGGAAAGCCATGACGAAGATTACATAAGAAATTGATATGCAGGGCGTGTTAAATTTATTTTCATCATGTAAAAATTTTTTTCCAACACAATAAATTTTTTTAGGCAGGCTTTTTTAAAGCAGAGATTTAGTTACGACTGTCACAATTTTTAAATTTATAATCTAACAAAAATACAGGGATGCAAATCTGAAATATTCTGTAAAGAGTGAATGATGAATGATATCGAGGAGAGATGGACAAAATTACTTGGCACAACTTGCATTAAAGCACCGACCGTAATTAATCATAATAAATGAGGAACAATTTATCGCTTGATTAAGCAGAATTACTAATGGATTCACTCTTGTTTATTAAAATATTAAAAATTGTATCAGATTTCCAAAATTGCAAGTATAGGTACAAAGAATTTTATGAAAAAAGATTCTATGATACAAAAAAAAAATGATTACAAATATAAAAAATAGGGAATTTCTCACAATTTTGTAAAACTTATAATCTAATAATAAATTTTATACAGATATGAGAGATTATTTTATTATTTATTTAATTTTAATTTATTTTATATCAAATAATTTCAAACAAAATTAAATGTTTCGAATTTGTAGTTTCTATACGGAGCATTTTTCTATTTATAATATTTATAATATTTTTTTCTATTCTTTGTTACATTTTCAAATATGTGATTAGATCACTTTAACATTTTTCCTTACATCTCTGATACATTTTAAAATACATGAACAAATCACTTTAACATTTCGCGCGTTGTTTGATGACATGCAATAAACACAGCAACTTCGTTAATTACGTGCTCGAGTATTTTATATTTTCATTATATTTTTAGCTTTGCGATAAGAAATGCTTCGTTTAAAGCACACGCTCACATTGTTTGCGGCTCAGCATTCACTGTTGCCATCGATTGAAACCGACTTCTTCGTCGTAGTCGCAGCACGATTTTTTCACCTTTCTTTTTTAGGGTCGCGATTAACGATCTCGTGCCTCTTTTACTTTCGCAAATCCGCACAATCAATCGCCATCTATCTCACAAGACGCGGCTTGGATATCTCGAGAAATTCCAAAAATATCGATCTCCAAATCCTTGAACTATCCTCACGATTGATAGCGATCGCGGATCAACGGATGACGAGTGTCTTTACGAGTGATAAGTCTGAATTTTAGAAATTGCGGCTCGCGAACGTTGGCGAATGATACCAATCACTCGCGACTAAGTTGATTTAGGTACTACTAAGTGGTACTATTCGAAGTTCTGTCATGATCCTGCATGAAAACGTAAAGCGAAAGGAGAACACGCGCTACCGTCCGAGGTATGCACGGCTCTCGAAGATGAGCATGGATTGGGCACGAATGAATTAGCAGGTTCTTGCCCTTGCGAAACCCGTAAACGAAAGAAGAAAATCTTGTCACCGTTTGCATGTGCGATCTTCCTTCGTCGAGAATGTGGACGGAGTGACGAATGACGAAGCTACCTGCTAGGCAGAACGGGGGACACTGCGACACTGATCAGGGCGCCGTGTAACGGGAAGCCCATGAATTTCTCGAGCTCTCTCGCAACCCTCTCTTTCTCTCTTGCTTTAGCACGCGTGCGCCCCAATAAGTTGCTCTTCCTTTCTTCTCACGCTACCACGGCGGGCAATTCGCCAGCAAGCGGATTCGTCTCTTCTCTTCCTCCTCAACCTCCGCGTCGGGATTGACGTGTGCATCCGTACTTCCGGTACGCCTTTATCCCGGTACCGCAGAAGAACGAATTGCTCGGATGCGATGCTGTCCTTTCTTTTGTTCTTTTGAATTTGCGCAGATGACCGAATTTACAGAATATCCAAAGAATTTAGAAATATTATTAATAATATGTGAGATCTTCAATGGATTCTAATTAGTCATATCGAGAATTGCTGTTTTGCTAGAAGAGTTCATTTTCAGAAAAAAGAATCGATCAATAAAGGGAATGTAATGTTGAATCTTACAGAAGCACATTTTTTTCTACTAGATGGATTTTTATTAATATTTATATTTATATATTTTTGATTATGAATCTAAGGTCAAATTTTAGAAATTCAAAACGCGGATTCACACTTTTTTGTATCAGTTATTGTTTTCAATAAACTTATTTTTCTGAATGCTCGTTATACAACAGTAATTTCTATACAATCTTTTTCATTTATTCACAATAAATTACCTTTTCAAAAAAAAAAATTTTCAAAAAAAAAAGTATTTTTATTCAAAATTTTTATAAATAAAGAACGAGCAAATAAAAATTACACAAACAATTATGTATTACAGTGCTTAATAACTGTTCAAATTTTAACTTTATTAATTTATGTGAAATTTATTTATTTCGAAAAAATTCGAGTTTCTTTATTTTAATTTGTTTATAAGCATATTGCTTAATTAATTTAAATATTACTCAAAAGATCATAATTTAAGGCAGAAAGTCTTGTCACCGTTCGCATGTGCGATCTTCCTTCGTCGAGAATGTGGACAGAATGACGAATGGCGAAGCTACCTGCTAAGCAGAACGGGAGATACTGCGACACTGATCAGGGCGCCGTGTAACGGGAAGCCCATGAATTTCTCGAGCCCTCTCACAATCCTCTCTTTGCCTCTTGCTTTAGCATGCGTGCGCCCCAATAAGTCGAGCTTCCGTTTTATACATCTTTTTAAAATGATAAAATTATTAAAAAATGACAGATTATTAATCATGTTTAAAAATAATAACAAATTTTTTTTATGGTTTACTACCTGGATCATTAATTATTTTAATAAATAATTAATAAGCATTTTTAAAATTTTTATTTAATAATTAGTATTTTTTAAATCTGTGATCTAATCAAAATATATAGAAATGTATTATATTATATAAAATAAATATAATGATAAATATGATGATAAAAATCTCAATTTTTTAATATTAGGTGTAGTAAAAAAAAATCTATTATTTTTTCATTCAATTTCATGCAAAAATAATGAATTTCTTTTTCCTACACCTGATATTAAAATACATTATATGTATTCAAAATTATTTACGTAGACTTATATTGTGATGCATTGTTGTCCAATAAATAAATAAAATATTTATTTGTTCTATATCTTTGTAACTAATCAGTGAATTGCAATGAAACTTTACACATTATTTTAAATATTTAAAGTATTTATAAAAGAAAAATGTAATTTTTTATCATTTTTTAAATTTTTATTTTGAACAATAAAAATAACAGATAAAATAAATAAATTACAAAATGTGTTATTAAACAAAAATATAATTTTATTCACATAATTTTCATCTGTAGCTTATTTGAAGTGTAATATTTATTATGTAATGATTATTAAACATACTTTCTAATTTTATTTTCTTTGCAGGGACTGTACGTCTAATATATATTCCTAAGTTTTCAGAAGTAAATTATATATATTGTGTTATAGTAGTTAAATAACAAAAAAGATTAAGAAATACGATATGCCCCATTACTTTTGTAAGGGTAAAAGATAATAGGTCTATCATTTTTAAAATTAAAGATCAATTGTCCTAGAAAAGATTATCATTTAATCAGAAACTGATTTTTGCAGAAGAGATTAATTGAGAGCATTACAATCATTTAGATAAATAATTAATTAGATATCAATTATTCGAATGTTCATATATGCTACTACTGTCATTTAATTGTTACAATTAATCCACTTAAATTTATAGAACGTATATTTATTGCAGGTCTATCTCGATATATCTTGCATGAGCCATTAGTTACCGTTATTAATTAATCACTCTCGTTCTAATTGTAGCTCTTCTTTAACCTTTGGTATCATTTCTTTCAGTTGCAACTCTGACTAAAGTTGAAACGAATTGTATCAGGACCAGTTACCTAAATGTGAGAAATATCAAGGATCTGTTACAGAATAAGAGCGTGAAACGTTAGCTATTCGATGTTTACGAGCTATTAATTATCTTCTTGCTGGCGGTTGTCTGCTACGTCGCAGCTACTTCTTTCTTCGAAGCTGCAACTTCTCGGAACGTTGCGAAAGCTCGATGATCGCTAAACGAGCTCGCATGATACTATTTTTGGCATTGAATCTTGCACGTTTTTATGCATTGTGACTCGTGCGACGAAAATGGCAAAAACAATGCATCAAGAATTTGGCTGCTTTTCTTTTAGGAGACGTAGTTGTATAATACTATTTTATTCTTCTTGGCATTCAATGAATAAGATAAAACGACGACTTAAACTGATTGTCTCTTAAAAGGAAAGCAACTTTTATTAGGTCGCAGTTCTCGATTTATTTAGTAAGCATTAAAATTAAGCATTAAAAACAAATAAAATTTAAGCATTAATATTTAAGTATTAAAAATTTATATTTATTCTACCAAAATATCTTTGCTGAAATTCATTTCTTTTGAGAGTTACTAGATAGTTATATTAACTCTGGTTAATAACTGAGAAGTAACATTGCTCAGGATCTCAATCCAAATGTAACACTTCGTCTATATCTAGTTAACGCTAAATATTCAGAAAATTCAATCGTAATCTCTTGCATATTCCCAATGTATCGAATTATGTAGAACAGTAAAAAAATCGTCATAAAATATGCAAATGTCGATGAAATATTCAGAATATTGTATGAATACTTTTTGCATATATCACGAAAATCGCAAGCGAGCGAACAGTACACATCTCCGTCGACAGAGAGCTGTGAAGAGCATTTATTCATAAACAAGAATCATCTGAAAGAAAATATAAACAGCACAGCTACTTATATTTCGTTTATGAAATGCCGATTTAAACAAAAATCGATTCTCAGAATCGATTCATTCTGTTAGATTTGATTCTTAATAATTGATTAATTGAATGAAAAAGAATCGATTCTGAAGCGATTTTTCCAATTTTTTTTTTTTAACAACTTGTAAGTAAGATTATAAAATGGATACACTAATTAACAATATTTATAGATGAGTTACAATAATTGAATAAATTGAATTCGCTAATTTCAGAGAACATAATTATTATTTATTAATTTATGAAAAATTTTTACTTAATAACAATATTATATCTCTGAAACATTGGATCGATTCCGAAAGAATCGAAAAATAAAAAAATCGATTTTTCAAGAGCAAAAAGAATTGATTCTCGATGCTTTCCACACAGCAAGAGGAACTCATAAAATTTTTGTAGTTTCATTAAGCTTCAAAAAGAACTCTCCAGGAACTCCTACATCCGGTATTCCCTAGCTTCATTTTAGTTCGCAGGGAGCTCTTTTTAAGCTCTTCAAGAACGCAGCAAAATGAACTCCCTCCCAGTCGACATAAACTGAAAGTAACATAATGTCAATGTTATAATTACGTACTTTGCAATTTAAATGTAATACATTACATAATATTGTGGAGTGCGAAATTATAACATTGATGTTATATTATTTTTAACTTGTGTCAACTGGGAGAGAGATTCATTTTGCTGAATTCTCGAGGACCTTAAAAAGAGCTTATTTAGTCAAATTTTGTAAGCTCTTTCCTGGAAACTCAGCAACATATGGTAAGCTCCCTGAGAATTCGTTCTGTTGAATTTTATAAAAGTTCTCTCCGAGAACTCAGCAAAATGAATTCCCTGGGAATTTAATCGAAATTTTGTGCTGTGTAGGATCGATTCAAGAATCAGTATTACTATCGTGAACTTCAAAATTGGGATATTCTGAAAAACTTTTAGAATATTTTTTTGGAATTTTAGAAATCTTTTATGAATAAAAAGAATCTTATTAGATAAAATTTGAAATATGAAACTCATCAAATAAGAAATAGGAATCCTGGCCATAACGATTTAAGCTATCATTTTCATGCTTAATTAATTTAAAGAGAATTAATATATATATATATATATATATATATATATATATATATATACTATTTATGTACATATAAGGGTGATTCAAAACAATTCAGGTCCCTGAAAAGACGTATTCCTGACCGAATTCTGACACGATTTTTCCTTTACGAAAATTTTGTCCGAAAATTAGTTTTCAAATTAGAAGAAGAAATAGTTAGCGTATCACGAGTCGCGTATAAGAGACGGGTAAGAGCGGCGCTCACGGTTAGATGCGGACGCATACGTTTATAAAAACATGTTTCTTCTTACTTTTTTCCTCTACCACACGATCTCTTTGTCTTTCACATATTTCAAATATGCTAATCTCATTAAATTGTAAAATAAAATGATGAAATTAAAATAAATATTGAAGTATCGGATTGTATTTTAATTACATTGATAAAATTGTTAGAAAAATGTCGTAAAAGAGAAATTAGACAATAATTACGTGCGATAAGCATTATAAAACTATTATTGACGTACAAATTATAAAATTATTTCAGTACATCGAATTCTAAGAGCATTTCTTATAATTCGACTGAAAAACTTGTTAGACTTAATTGTATATCAATAGGTATTATAATATTTGTGACATACAACGATGTATCCTTATTCCTCCTGTTTCAAGAAGCTAGAGTAAAATGGAATCATTAAACGAGATAATAACAATTTTATAAACATAATAATAACAAGCTTCTAAAGTGTATTTGACTTACATTTTTATTTTAAACATTCATAACTCTTTAAATGCTAATAAGCGCGATTGCGTTTTTATTATAAAACTTCTCATAAGTATAAATATAAATACTACAAGTGAGATAGCGCAGATAAAATTGTTAGAGAAATTTTTGTAGAATTGAGAAATTAAACAATAATTGCTAGACTTACAATTTGAGAGGACCAATGCAATATCAAACCAATACAATTTGAGAAGACCTACAATCTGAGAGGAGTAATGACCCATTTGAACGCATAAAACCGTGCTAAGATCGACGTTAAACTCGAAATTTGATCATTTTTTTCACATTAATAGGGCTGTATTTCTTAAGGCGTATAGAGTAAATGAATGATTGCATCGTGTTCAGCGATCAAAAAAACAATGTCATATTTAAAATCCGATTTAAGCCATTTTTGCATCAAATCAAACATGTATTAGGAAAAATTTGAGACTTTTATTTAAGAATCGTTCACTAGCGACTCTAAATCTTAATTTTTTTATAAAAAATATTATTTTTTTATAAAAAATTAGGAGTATTCTTTTGGCATGAAATGGAAGCTTTTGAGCTGAGAGGCCGATTAAAAAAAAAAAAATTTTTTTCTTTTTTCCTTGTCAGTCTAATATATGTATATCATATTGTAGTCATTTGAACTACGCGTCGAAATTTTTCCGGACTTGAAATGCAAAACTACAGAAATAATATCACAATTTAATTTTTTGCTCAATCAAAAGAGGCATCTATTGGAGAGATTTTAATATGATAGAAATCTGTAAATAAATTTATTTATTACGAAAAATATTACCTCGACCAGGAGTCGAACCCTTATATTCCATGCAAGCGTCCTAAGCCTTTAGACTACTGAAACCTTAGTAAATTCTTCGCAATAATTAGTCCATATCTATCTATATATGGAAATAAACATCTTTCATCAACATAATATTAGGTACGGGAAAAAGTTCGTGGCGTTTTTTTAATGCCATCTAACAGGAAAAACGCCACGAATTTTTTCCCACACCTAATATTTCGTAAATAAGTTATTGTTTTCTATAACTATTAGTGTTGTTATAGATGAATTTAAAATTAGCTAGATAAAGATAAGATGAAAATTCGGAAATTTATCTTAGATAAGATAAAGATGATTTCATTTAAATTAATTTAGATAAAACAGATAAATTTTATTCATCAGAAAATTAGATTTATCAGAAAATTCATTTAAAATAACATTTAAAATATTCCAGATAATTTTTTTATTTTTAAGACTACTTAGAGTTACAAAAAATAATAAAAAAATTTATACAAAGACTATAGAAGTCAACCTCTGGTTGTTAAAAATTTCAAGATATATATATAATTAATAATATCATATGATTTCATACGTTTCGATTCTTGTTTGAGTCATCCTCGGCATTAATATATACAGTAATTAATACATCGTAGTCTTTAATTTTAATTTGCAATGACGTTCTGCAATCCTCGTGTAATTTATAATGTATTATTACTTTGTTTGTGACTTGTTGATTCCATGAAATGAGCACGATTTTTATTTCTGTTGTCCTCTACAGAGTGTGTCAAAATCCGGACAAATTTCAATTTAAATTTTTCGCTATATTGTGCCTCAGAGGTTGTCGTCCGAGAAAGCCTTCTAGTAAACAGTCATATTCTCAAAATGATCGCGATATTGAAATCAAGTGCGGAGTATAATCGAAGAGCAGCGATTATCGAAGGCCTTCGCGCTGGGCACTCAGCAACGGAAATAATTCGAATCTTTGGATACTCGAGATCAACCGTTTATGATGTTATAGCAAAATATATGGTTTTAGAATAGTCCAATGAAGGTTCTAGTATGCGAGACTCGAAAGAACCGCGAGGACCACTGCAGTCGTTAAAAGGCTCAAGCACTGATTTCGGATCCAGGATAATCGTTGCGCATTCTGATGGATGTAGTGAAGCCGTGGAAACTGGCATCCGGAAAACTATATGTTTTTCAACAGGACGGCTCATACGAATTTGATTCTGGAAAATTGGCTCTGAGACAATGTCGATATGTTTTGATCCAAGGAATTCTCTCTCTATAGCCGAGATTTTAATTTCTTGGACTACGTATGGAATAGCGTAGTTGAAAAAGAGTCTCACAAGTCTCGGCATTCCAATGTGACGTCATTAGAGACCGCTATTGAGGCAGCTTTCATCGGCATGAACAGCGCTACATTACAGCGTGCGCGCGAACGTTTCAGAGAATAGACATCATTATTCAAACTAATGGGGGATGTATCGAATAATTATGCTCTATAGGGATCCCCCAAGTGCCATGTAAAAGGATTTTTTATAATATTTAATTTTTCATTAAAAACATTTTGTTTAAAGAAATTATTCGATTTATCCGGATTTTGGTAATGCAGCCTATTATTTATCTCTATATTATTTCAACGATTTTTTTTAAATTTTAGTTTGAATTTTTAGCCACAATAGTCGCATACAAAAAAAGAGAAACTTTGAAGACATTGATTGCGATGTATTAATTGCTATAATATTAGTAATATTAGTTGTAATACTGAAGATGATTCAAACAGGAGCGTTTGGAACGTACGAAATTATATAATATTATTAATTAAATGTATATTTTAAAATTTTTAACAATCAGAAGTTGAATTCTAGTTTTTTATATGAATTTTTTAATTGTTTGTCATATCAATTAAAAGAGTCTATAATTTATTAATTTTAATTTAATTTCACTATTAATTACTATTAATAAAAAATATAAGATTTTGCTGTTTATTTTGCCTTTTCTGTGGCTGAACTAGTGTACACTTTTGGAATTTAAAATGAGATAAGTATATGTTTGATATTTGACGAAAGAAAAAAGTTCTAATGCAATTTAATACAGAAATAAAAAACAAAGGATCAATTGTATATCTTAAAATGAGATAAAAATTGTAAAAAAGTGAACAAATTCATTAGAATAGTTATAATTTAATTGGTCAATAATTAGTAAATTTGCTCACTTTTGTAATTTTCTTTTCATTTCAAGGTATCAATCTTTTAATAGTTTAATAAACTATCAAAAGATGATTATTAATTTCCGTAGTTCATATATCATTGTAGCTCTGTATTTACAACACTATACACACTTTACAACACTTTACAACACTATAGTATTAATATTTTCACACACAATAATGCTTTGTTAATAATTTAAGAGAGAGAAAACAAGGAGTTTCCTCTTTCTTAAATTAGAATCAGTGAAAGAATCAGTGTGGCTACCCAAGCTTGGCAAATTAAGTGTTTATTTGATGAACATTTTTCTTGATATTTTGGTTGTAATTTCAGATCATGGCTTTTAATTCATCTACCAAACATCATAGAAGTAAGCAGATAAGTAGATAAGTAAATAATAGATAAGTTGTTTGCAAAAATTTTTTCATTGTTATAAGTCAATAAACATTATCTATTTATTATTTTATTATTAACATTATCTATTATGTATTTACCTATCTCCATGATGTTTAGTAAATGAATTCCAAATCCATGATTTGGAATAATAATAAGGTTGCCAGATTTTGTCCAAAGACTCTAGTTTTCGGGATCAATATTCAATTTTCCAGCAGACGAAAAAACTTTAATTTTTCACTCGCGTGGAATATTTATTAATTGCATATTTAAATTACATGGAAAGTAACAACAAAATTTGTGATATTTGTAGTTTATTGTTTTTTTACGAATAACAAAATTTTATGTTATTTTATGAATAATAAAAAAGTTTGTAATTGTGTTCGTACTGCATATAATTTTGTAATAATAATAAAAAGTCTCTGTGATTATGTTGATACTTTAGGTTGGTCAAATATCAATAATAAAAAGAAAGTCTGTAACAGTGATCGCAAAACAGGAATTAAATCCTGTTTTCTCTCTCTCTCTCTCTCTCTCTCTCCCCCCCTCTCTCTCTCTCTCTCTCTCTCTCTCTCTCTCTCTCTCTTAATGAAACAGTCGGCCGGTTTCCGTTCGAAATATCTCTAGCACAAGGATCTTCGGGTCCCAGCCATACAGTGCTTAGGATCTGGCAATCGTGAATAATAACTGAAATATTAAGAAAACGATGTGTATACCGATCATTCAATATACTAAAATTGGTCATGTTGGTTCTTTCTTATAAGAAATTTCCCTTCTTAAATTATAAATAATATCATAATAAACTATAATCTTATAAAAATAATACTGGATCACTTTATTTTTCATTTCTCTAACATTTTTCTTACGAAAAAGAAGAAAATGCATTGTTACTCAATATGAACTAAATGCTTTTTCTTAAAATCTTAACTGTATCTGTATATATATATATATATATATATACATCTGAAAATGTCTCACATTTTTTTTAATATATAAAAATATTTTCTCTTTTAAATCTAATCATCAGTTTCCTACTTTGGACTCAGCAAAAAATAAGAAAAAAATTGCAAAATAGCTTAGGTAAATTATATAGGATCTAAGAACCTTATTTACTATATATAGATATTTATCTCGATATTTACTTATAAATATTTATGTCAATAATAAATATAATAACATTTTATCATAAAGTCAAAGCTAGTGGATTATAATATTACATCGCGCTTTCACAAAACAAAGACCAATGTTTCTGCGCTCTAAAACGAATCTTCTGATGAAAAACGTCAGCTTGTTACAAGCCAGGGAAATTGATTTATTGATGTTGATATAATTATTGCAACAACACCTGAGTACATGATAAAAATCTCTGCAATGTTGCAGTTATCGGTTATCGATATATCGGAAATTCGGTGGCTATTCTAGTTTATATGAATAAGTAAGAATGTGCGACGAGAACTCTTCTCTCCTTAAACTTCATCGCGAAATGGTTGTGGCTGCTGAAATGTTGCTTGCAACTTGGGAAACAGTGTTTATAATTCATTCGTTTGGAATAACGCATCAACGAAATAATGATCTAAGTTACTTCCAAAGCAATATATAAATATATATATTACGATTTGTTGGAAGCCCATGAGCTTTGCATCGACTTTGTTGAGTAAATTGGATTTGCATATTACAAAGTACGGTATATTTCAAGAGGCAGTTACGTTAAGGGAAATAAACCCTTAATTGTTTCATGCATGCAAGAGTAAGATTTCGTATGACGTGATAGTTATACACGTGTATACAGAGTGTCTTCTAGTTCCGACAAAATTCTGAGAAATTTGATTAACCTGAAAGTCTACGCGCACTTGTCTCTAGATTGATAATGGATGCATTCAGGGAGACATTATTCGCGCTATTTAGCGCTACAAACTGTTCGCGGAGTTGCAGATAGCATGATTATGACGTTACTAATGGTAATGTGTTATGTCACAACTGTGCGCTATCAACGCTATTTCTTCCGAGGTAGTGTATTGGTAGCATTAGCGTTTACAGATCCGTGAACGACCTCAGCGTAGCGTTGGTAGCGTTTAACATTCGTCAAAGTTAGATTAGTGTTTAAGGGGATTCTGTTCTCGAGTGTCACTAAACTTTTTTCTCTTAGAATTTCGTAGAGTAAACGGACGTACGTAATGTGTGAATTTCAAATTTTATCATAATGAATGCAATCTCAATTTTAATCTCTACTGATAACTTGCTACTAGGCTGGAGGCTGAACATAATTCTTGCTTGTGTATCATCTTTAACTTTTCAAAGTTTCTGCGAAGTGCAGCTTGTGTATTTGATTTCATTATAAATGTGAAAATCAGAGGTATTTTGTTATTGACAATTTTTAATTCCCGCGTACGGAAAAAAATTATTATTGCGGTATAGCGCGGTAGGATATTCCGCTGCAGATCCTTATTAGATATATGCTTCTTCTTCTGAAATCGACAACGGATGCTCAAGAGTTTTTCCTTTTATCTGATTAATTTACTTAGTATAACTATTAATTTTTTGATCTAGTTTCTACATTGTTCACTTCGGCCTAGCGGCAAGCTATCATAGAAATTGCAATTGAGATTGCGTTCTGTTATTTACTACGAGAAAATAAAAAATTTACTTTACAAATACTTTACAAAACCTTAAAAATTTTAATTATAGGGAAAAATTTGTTGATGACAGAATCTTCTACATTAACCTCGAACATATCTCTCTGGTTAAACACTACCAACGCTACGCTAGGATCGTTCATGAAGCTTGCTAATGCTATCGCGCTATTGGCTCCAAAAACAGCATTGGTAACGTTTGCGTCCATAGCGTGAATGTCTCCCCGAACATACCCAATATCTCTAGGAAATATTATGTATATCATTTGAAGTAATGCGAAACAATTGAACTGTGTTTAGGAAAATTGTTTTCCATATATAAATGTCGCCTTGCTAGCTTTATATGTTTATACATTACTCCCAAAGATTCAAGTATTTCCAAATTTTGAAAAGAATGTTTAATCAACTTTTTTTAAATTTCAATAAATGAGAACAAATAATGCTTGCGAATGTTGTAAGCATCAAATGGAACACATCTTAAAATAATAATGTATGTGAAAGAGTATATACAGGGCCTGAATTCGTGAAAAATATCACATCAAAGATGTACGATAATATTATATTATACATATAAGTTAGGTATATTATAGATTTCGTTAGCTTTTCACATGCGATATTTTACAAGAATCAGATTTTAGTTTACTATACAATATATCGTGTATCCCAGTATTGAAGCAATTTCTATTAACCAATACAAATTTAGAATATTCAATATTCTATTATAAGTATCAAGTATTTTAATATCTCTTATAGCAATATTGCAGCAACATTATTTTAAAAGATTGCATTATTTCATGAAACATTGCTGTAATATAGTAGCAATATTTCTATGTCCGCAAAAATAAAATATTGCTGCAATATTTAGAGAAAAAATTGCATATATATTGCTATGACATTATACAATATGTTAATAATTATTCTAGTTTTATTAATTGCTAATATATTATTGTGTGTTCAGTATCATATTTCAAAATACATACGATAAAGTTATGATTAAAAAATATTCGGAGGCCTAAGAAGTACATCCAAAAAATTGAGAAGATCTCCAGGAGACTCGCTAACTTGAATTGCTTACTCCCTCTAATAGGACTCTTAGACTCTTCTCCTTACGAGAAGTGTATCTCTTTCGTGGGATTGTGTAATTATTTAATGAATTGTAATATTGCAACAATATATTGCAATATTTTTTACAAAATATTAAAATTACAATATTTTGCAACACAATTGCAATATTTCCAATAAAATGTTAAAATTTCAATATTGTAGTAATATTGCTGCAATATTTCGCTGTAGGGCAGTGTAGGAGAAGTTATACGATTGTTTTTTGTCCCGTTTTAGATTAAAGCCTCGCATCCATGTCGTGATGCAATTTAATTTTCTTCTTCATGTAGTGACGTTAATACAAAACAAACCGAACTTTATATTATTGTTGTATTATTATTCCAGTGTGACATATCGGATGGGATACGCTTTCAAATTTCGCGCTTCACCGATAATATTAATTTGATAGATCCCAATGGCATTTTCTACTGTGTATCTTTCTTGAGGCTTTTATACCGTGGTGATCACGTAGGTATTCGCTATAAAATGTCATTTTGTGAGAGTCCCACGCTGCGGGAGATTTCCGCCTACGAGACTGCGGCGCAGTCAGATTGGCGCCAGTCAGGGCTGTATTAATGTAAGGCAGTGTGTTGAAAGTACCCGTATGCAAACAACCTCTTTTGCTACCCGCCCCCTCTTTTTCCCCTTGTATTGCTGTTTTGCTAAATATTTGAAAGCTCGCATGTTTTCATGTGCATGTCACATTTTTCATGATTGTCTACAATCACATGAATATGAAACGAATATTGTTTTATTAAGAAAAACAAACCTTGTTTGTCTTTTGCAATAAAAAATAACATAAATTAATTTAATGTACAAGGATTGATGAAAATTCGATAAGAAAAGTCTGCAAATACATAAAAAAAGGAAAGTTTCATACGTAATTTAATAGCAAATCATTATAATATATATATATGTTATTTTATTAATATTAGGGATGTACCGGATACTCGGAAAGTATTCAATATCCAATATTATCCGACACTTTTTACTATCCGACCAGATCGGATATCACTATTATCTCAGGAGGTATTTGGTTAAAATTTGATATCATTAAATTGTTGATTTTTTTCTTGTATAAAAGTGTTCAAGAAATAAGTATGCATATTCATGATGCTATAATATCTTATATATTGTCGCAAAATTACAATCTTTTTCCCGATAGTCTTTTTTTTTAGAAGACATTTTCTCGGAATCCGTTTGGATATCTGGAAAATGTCCAACTCGAAGAAATTGCCTTCTCGGATATCCAATGTTGTATTCTGCCCAGATATCCGATATCCGGTAATTTTACGATCTGGTGCATCCCTAATTAATATTATTGCTCTCATAATTGTTGTTGGATTACTCTTGAATTAATAAATGATGGAGATAATAAGTTATGCAGAAGTTAAATACACAAATACAATTTTTTATTATACCCAATTACGTAATTCGTTTCTTATTAAAAATAAAAATAAACATAGAAGAAAACATAAAATTCATTTGAAAATATTTTAAGATCAAAAATTCATTAATTTGACGAAAGTATTTCATGACAAAAACATATTTCACTTAGCTAGTATCACAAATGAGATTTAACTTCTTAACAAATCCTATCTTTAATCTATGAAACTGAATTGTTCTAAGTAGGCGAAAGATATCTTTGACCTACCAAGGAATGTTTGATGCTGTCATTTCCGCAAAGCAGTTTTAAGCCAATTATGCCAATTAAGCCAATTATGTTGGATACGTGCGACGTCATGATGCTTTTAATTTCCTGCCATCTTCCAAAATGTTCTCGAATGATATTACGAGTGAGCTTCGAATTTTCTATATGCTATAGTAACCAGTTTTACATTATATACGTAATAAAGAATTCATTTCTGTGGGTCATCCCACAGAATAATTAATAGAAATGGATGTTTCTTTTTATTATTACTATATCTTTTGAGATTTTTCTACCTGTTTCCCTTCTCACAATTTAGATCCTATTAACGTTGCTCTTTAAATACAATATAAGAAATAGAAGATATTTCACTTACTTGAGCAACTTTTTCTCCCATATTTGGTGTGTGCATCGCTCCTTGAAAATATTTCGCAGATCCATTGTCTTGTAAGGAAAACTGTGTAATGATATAAAAAACACATTAACAAAATTTGAAAGGTAACGTAATAACGTACTAAAAAATACATATCCATTTTATTTACATTTATTATTAATTAAATAATTCTATATTTAATGGGAAAATAGATAGCCTAAGCTAATGGGCACTAAACACACAAGTAAGTTCGTGCTTTTGAGAATGGTAAACACACAAGTAAGTTCGTGCTTTTGAGAATGGTAAACAACTTACTTTGTGTTTGATGGAATCCGGTCCCATCTGACTCAGAGACGGCGACTTTCTATCCCTGGACGTTCGCCATTTTTGCAAATCGCTTTCAGAAGCGACGCCAGGAAAGATTTTTGAATGTTTCGCTGCTACAAAAAACGAATGATAGACGTAAGTCTCTTTTAAATTGTGCTACGCAAAAGACAAAGTGATATTGTCATTATCATTAATTCAAAATCTATAGGCGCGAAATACAGGCTCGATCAAAACAAATCTATTCGAACCTTAAATGAATCTTTGAAACTGGCGATAGCGAATCTAATGAGCTAAGTCACAAGACCAATCGTATTTATGTATATTGTTAATCGATAATCTCTCGATGTATTTAACAATTATGAAAAAAGCTGATAGTATAGTAATCTACCACGAATGCAGGCACGTGTATAGATATATTAATACGTGTCAACATAATTTTTCCGATCAAGTTTTACAGTAGTATATATGCATCCTAATCTAATGTAAATGGAACAACGAAACGATCATATCATATGCAAATAAATATATTACTCTTCTACATTATTCTTCTGTTTTGAAGTACCTTTTATTCAATTTCAATATTGTTATGTAATATTCGTTAGAAGATATATATATATATATATATATATATATATATATAAATATATATGTTTGTGACTATAGTTGCATAGTAAAATAATTATATAGATTTTCGTAGTTATTACTGCTAAAAGTTAGTAATAATTAGTTAATAATTATATTACAGTTCTATATATTTATATATTTTTATGGTTCTATCTACCGCATATTTAGAGCATATAGAATTATAAATATAATTATTATTAACTTTTAGTAGTAACAGCTATAATTATTTTATGATACAAGCCAATTATACAAACCACAAATATTAAACTTGATGTAACTTAAAAAATATTTTTCTTTTTGCCTATTATTTCCTTCTTAATATATATATATATATCTTGTAAATGATAATATTAATAAAAAATCATATTGATGATCATTTCGATGGCCACGAACAGCTCGATGAATGAATAAATAACCGAGCCTATATCTCTCTAGAAGCATTCAGAGGTGTGTTAAAACAAGTTAATTAATCCGCACTAGAAGCTGCATACCTGTGAAAGAAAGATCGTTTTATTGTTCGTAAAAATCGCGCGAGACGGTTATATATCGCGTGATTAATATGCGTTAATTTAATGCTAAATCGGATGCTATATGTAATATATTAGGTGTACAACTTTGCTTCCGTTTTCCTATAGATGGCTTTAGCGGTAAGTGGTGGTCGAAATAAATAGATCATAGACGTCATACAATAAACTTAGACATCTGTCAACATAACCCCATAGAAACATTAGTCGATTTGTGTCTGCATCATAAAGTTATTCTCGATTGAAAATGTCAGTTTACGAGCCAAATTCTCATCATTTGCGGGAGGTTTTAATTTTT
>Ga0157363_1001256_pt1 | contig 20999 bp, 21 predicted proteins | sample AttsexASBM1_FD_111477 | JGI IMG/M metagenome (GOLD analysis project Ga0157363, IMG submission 111477) | Fungus gardens microbial communities from leaf cutter ant in Ribeirão Preto, State of São Paulo, Brazil - Atta sexdens ASBM1 | ecosystem: Host-associated > Fungi > Mycelium > Unclassified ... | reverse complement strand
CCATAACACTTCGGCGATGTCTGCCATACCCATAGGGGCACCCGGGTGACCGGAATTGGCTTTCTGAACGGCATCCATACTGAGAGCGCGAATCGCATTGGCGAGTTCTTTATGTGAGGGCATATTTCTTTCCACCTGATTAAAGGATAATTATATGAAATTAAGCAATTAGAGCCGGGCTGCCAGCATATCCTCCAGCTTTTGCTGGTCTGTGGCGAACTGTCGAATACCTTCCGCCAGTTTATCTACTGCCATGGCATCCTGGTTGTGTTGCCAGCGAAATTCATCTTCGGACAATGGTGCTGGTTGATGAAATGCTTCCACCGACGCCTGAAGTTTTTGTTCCACCGGGGAGTCGCTGTTTTTTAGCGCATGGAGTAATTCCGGAGAAATCGTTAAGCGATCACAGCCAGCAAGCGCCAGAACCTGCCCGGTATTACGGAAGCTGGCCCCCATAATTATGGTTGTATAACGATGCTTCTTATAATAGTCGTAAATATTACGCACCGATTTTACTCCGGGATCCTCATCCGCCTGATAAGAGGTTTCAGGATTGCGGCTGTGATACCAGTCATAGATACGGCCGACAAATGGCGAAATCAGATATACTCCCGCTTCAGCGCAAGCCCGGGCCTGGGCAAAGGAAAAGAGCAGGGTAAGATTGCAGTTTATGCCCAGTTGCTCAAGTTCCTCAGCAGCCTTAATGCCTTCCCAGGTGGAGGCTAACTTAATCAGAATTCGCGACCGGTCAATATTTTGTTCTTCATACATTCTGACCAGTTTTTCTGCTTTGGCCACGCACATCCCCCGGTTAAATGATAATCGCGCATCGACCTCTGTCGAAATTCTTCCCGGAATGCTTTTTAGAATTTCAACTCCCAGATTGACAGCCACCCGGTCGCTGGCATTTATGATTCGGGTCTCTTTATTGCCCCCCTGCAGATTAGCGTAGCGGATAGCATCATCAATTAATGGCTGACAGGCAGGTAATGCAGCGGCTTTTAGGACCAGAGAAGGGTTGGTAGTTGCATCTTGTGGCTGGTAATCGCGAATTGACTGTATATCTCCACTGTCAGCGACTACGGTTGTGAATTTTTTTAACGCGTCGAGCTGGTTCATGAAACGGATTCTCATCCTTTATGAGCAAATTATTCCATCGTACACGGAATAACTGATAACAGGAATTTAACACTCTGCCGGATTTTGTGCGCGAAGAAAATATGTTTTCTCCGATAATAGTGAAAGGTGAGCGGATGAAAAGTGCGGAAACAGCTGCGGGAACGCTGTAAATGCTTGTTCTCCCGCAGCAGAAGCCGTGATCAAACCCAGTCTTTAACGGGCAGAAAATGCTGATATAACTCAGCTTCAGGACTACCGGGTTGTGGCTGATAGTTATATTCCCAGCGAACCTGAGGAGGCATGGACATCAGAATGGATTCCGTTCTGCCGCCGGTTTGTAAACCGAACAGGGTGCCACGGTCCCACACCAGATTAAATTCAACGTATCTGCCACGGCGATATAGCTGGAATTCGCGTTCACGCTCTCCCCAGGGCAGAGATTTCCGACGTTCCACTATCGGCAGATAGGCCTGTGTAAAACCTTCGCCCACGGCGCGGGTGAAAGCAAAACAGTGCTCAAAGTCAGGGCTGTTCAGATCATCAAAAAACAGACCGCCAATGCCTCGTTGTTCGTCACGGTGACGCAGGTAAAAATAGTCATCACACCATTTTTTATAACGCGGAAAAACATCGTCCCCAAAAGGCTGACAGAGGTCTTTTGCGGTCTGGTGCCAGTGAACGGCGTCTTCTGTAAAGCCGTAGTAAGGGGTCAGATCAAAACCACCTCCAAACCACCAGATGGGGTCGGCTCCTGGTTTTTCAGCAATAAAAAAACGGACATTTGCATGGCTGGTCGGAACATAGGGATTATGAGGATGAATCACCAGAGAAACGCCCATAGCTTCAAAGCTACGTCCGGCCAGTTCGGGGCGATGTGCGGTGGCCGAGGCTGGCATACCCTGACCATATACATGAGAAAAGTTAACGCCTGCCTGCTCAAAGACCGCCCCATTGCGCAGAACACGAGAACGCCCGCCACCCCCGGCTTCACGTTGCCAACTGTCTTCCGAAAATTCTGTAGTTCCATCGGCGGCAGCCAGCTGTTGACAAATTTTATCCTGCAGTGACAGCAGGAACTCCTTGACCTGATTTTTGTCGGGAACGTTCATATCACATCATTTATTGTGGGATTTTGCTGATTATACCTAACTTACCCGCCGGTTGTGGATAGCGGATTCATTATAATAATTCACAATTCCTTCGGTAATCGCCGTAGCAATCTTGTGGCGGAAGGCGGTGGAGCCGAGTAATTTCTCTTCTGCCGGATTGGTAATAAATGAGGTTTCCACCAAAACTGAAGGGATAGAAGGTGATTTCAGTACCGCAAAAGCCGCCTGTTCAGTGTGCTGGCTATGCAGATGATGAACCGGGCGAATTTTATCCAATACATGTTTACCCAGGGTCAGACTGTTTTTGATGGTATTGGTCTGAACTAAGTCAAACAGGATCTGCTGCAGATAGTGGTCTTTTTCCCGTACTTTTAATCCGGCCACATCATCGGCCGCGTTCTCGCGCTCTGAGAGGTAACGGGCCATAGCACTGGTAGCTCCGCGGTTTGACAGAGCGAAGACTGATGCACCATGAGCTTCAGGACTTGTGTAACCGTCCGCATGAATAGACATAAACAGATTCGCCCCGTGTTGACTGGCGATTTCAACCCTTTGGTAAAGCGGGATAAAATGATCGCTGTCACGCGTCAGGCGCGCTTCTATATGCGGATGGTTACTCAGTAACTGACGTATAGTGCCGGCAATTTCCAGCACCACATGTTTTTCCATGGAGCCTTCTTCTCCCACTGCGCCGGAGTCAATTCCCCCATGGCCTGGGTCGATCATGACAATAAACTTACCATTTGTGGCAGTTTTTTTTGTTGCAGGATGACTGCCTGGAGTAGATTTAATTGATGACTCCCGTGCTAATACGGCTCGTGGAGACAACACGGCCAGCGCCAGGCCGGAAAAGATTAACTGGCGGCGATTGACCAGTTGTTTCAGTAGGGACATTTTTTTCATCTGCAGTTCCATCTCCGTCCGGATTAAAATAATAAATCGTCACCCCTTTGTTATATCGTAACATTCAGATTATTGCGACCAGCCAAATATTTCAGCCTTTTACCGAGTATTGCAGTTCTGTTCTTTACAAAAGGTAGTTTTTTCTGCTTTTGTGAGTCTTACAGGGTTGCAGATAAAGTGTAAAACGCCATAATCAGCCAATATCAGTAACTACAGGGGCATCGCGATGGAAATTCGTGGATTTCGCCAGGAAGATTTTGATGAGGTCATTACCTTATGGGAGCGTTGTGATTTATTACGTCCCTGGAATGATCCTGAAATGGATATTGAAAGAAAAATGCAGCATGACCCGGATCTGTTTCTGGTGGCTGTGGCCGGAGGGCAGGTGGTGGCTACTCTGATGGGCGGATATGACGGACACCGTGGTTCAGCCTACTATCTGGGGGTTGATCCCGATTTTCGGGGCCGTGGTTATGCCAATGCTCTGATGAACCGGCTGGAAAAAAAACTCATTGCCAGGGGATGTCCGAAAGTTCATCTGATGGTTCGGGAAGAGAATGACGCGGTGATGGGTTTTTATGAAAAGCTGGATTACGAAATCGTTGATTCCGTTCTTTTAGGGAAGCGGCTGATTGAAGATCGGGAATATTAAGATTAATGCGTGGGATTTTCACACTATACCAGGATAACTGATTAACATTGATTCACTATTCTCCCGAAAATTATGACAGTAAAGGGCAGCTTAAACTGCCTTTTTTGTTCTGGCTGATTCTGATACTACAGGCACGTACCTGGATAGTCTTAGTGATTGCTGGTGCGTCAAGGCAGCAGGGCGAGACATTGCTGAGTTTATTTTATCCGGACAGGCAAGGTTTTATCCTGGACTGGCACTGGGACTGATCGCTGTGGCAGCATTTTTACTTAGTGGTTACCGCCAGCGGATGATGCGTCTGTGGTCGGCCTGGCGCTGGGTGCTGGTCGCCGGTTCATTGATAACGTTCGGCTGGCAACTGACACAACTCAATTATGTTCTGTTAGAACAGTCGCCGTTGCCGGTCATTTTACTGATCTTTGATCTGATATCCGCTTACTGGCTGCTCGCGAACCACAGATTACGGGACTGTTTTATCCCCGACTCTTCTGCCGTCGAATAAACTTTTTACGGTTTTATCACTCCAAGCTGACATTGAACAAATGTAAAAGGGACAGAAATGTCGATGAAATTATTGAAAACCACACTGCTTACCGGTGTGCTAATCGTGAGCGGTTGTGCCGGTACTTCGCAAACCAATCATAGTACCGATAGTGTTAAATGGTGGAACCCACTGACGTATTCCTGGTCATCTGCATTGCCCTGGCACTGGTTCGGGTCTTCACTGGAGGTGACTGAACAGGGAGTTGACGGGTTAAACAGCATGACACCGATGACTGAGTCCGGCATTCGTAGCGGATTAGGCAGTCATTATCAGTTGCGGGAGGGTATGCGTACCGAAAAAGGCGAGATTGTCACTTTCTGGCAGGCTTTGAAAGACGGTCAGGTAATGCTGAACATTCAGGGCCAGAGTACGGTCTCGCGTATCGAGGTCTCTGACCCCGGAGTCGCTACCTCTGACGGGGTGAAAATTGGCAGCAAGTTCTCCCGGGTTTACAGCAAAGCCTTTGGTCATTGCCAGCCAACGGCTAATGGTGATGTTGTCAGTTGCCGTGCGCCTGGTAGCCAGCATATCCTTCTGGAATATCAGGGAGAATGGCATGGTCCACAGGGGATAATGCCGGCCGACGATACACTGCAAAACTGGACCCTGTCACGGATTATCTGGCAACAATAGTCGCTGATGATTCGCTAATACTCAGATGAAATAATCTTCTGATCTACAATAAGTTTTTGAATCACATTTCCGGTATAATTAATTAAAAATTAACTGTTTTTACTTAATTCCGGAGATGTGAGTAGTGGCAGACTATCAGAGTGGTATATTGCCTGAACATTGTCGTGCAGGACTTTGGCTGGAGGGATTTTTTAGAGCTGATACGGCGCAAGCCGGACCTCAGATACGTTTATTCCTCGACCGCCAGGCAGAATTGCAGCAAAAATATCCTGATGCCCGCCTGGGTAGTGTGATTGCTTTTGGCGATGAGATATGGCGTAAGATGAACTCCTCATCAGCGTCGGCCCCGGAGCTGAAGCCGTTTCGGGCGCTGGGTAAAGGTATGGCTCCGGCAACCCAGAGTGACGTGCTGATTCATATTCAGTCACAACGTCAGGATGTCAATTTTGCACTGGGTCAGATTGCAATGGAGCTGTTGGGTCCATTACTGGATATTCGCGAGGAAACCCAGGGCTTTCGCTGGGTAGAAGATCGCGACCTGAGTGGTTTCATTGATGGTACCGAAAATCCTCAGGGTGAAAAACGTCATCAGGTAGCGATTATTGCTGACGGTGAAGATGCCGGGGGCAGTTATGTGCTGACTCAGCGCTGGATACACAATCTCACCCCCTGGAATAAACTGCCGGTGGAAAAACAGGAAGCGATGATTGGTCGTACAAAACAGACCAATGAAGAGTTGCCGGCTGAATCCCGGCCAGTGACTTCTCATCTGAGTCGCGTCGATCTGAAAGAGGATGGGGCAGGGCTGAAGATTTTACGCCAGAGCCTGCCCTACGGATCGGTTAGCGGGACGCATGGACTCTACTTTATTGCTTACTGTGCACGTCTGCATAATATTGAGCAGCAATTGCTAAGTATGTTTGGTGAAACGGACGGGAAATACGATGCATTACTGCGTTTCTCTAAACCAGTCAGTGGCAGCTACTTCTATGCCCCTTCGCTCAGTCAGTTAACCCGCCTTTGATTTCAATTCACAGCCATGGTCGCCGGTATCTCTTAATGTTATAAAAGGCTATGGCTGTTAGTTTTTGCCCGAAGCCCTGAAGTTTGACCCGCAGTTGGTCCGCAATTCCATCCCCTTATGCATTTTTAAACTTTTAAAGCAATAAACGGTATATAAAACCGCTACAGCTTTACCCTGAGAAATAAATACACTAATTATGCGGCTAACGGGTGCCGCTCAAGTACTCAGAGGTTGGCCAATGAATATTATGGGAAAAAAATGGATCGGTGCTGCATTACTGACGTTGATGACGGCTGGTGCAGCCAATGCTACAACTTTACTTAACAGTTCTTATGACGTTTCCCGTGAATTATTCACTGCATTGAATCCGTTATTTGAGAAGCAATGGGATCAGGCTCATCCCGCAGATAAACTGACAATACGTCAGTCTCATGGTGGCTCATCAAAGCAGGCTTTGGCTATTTTGCAGGGATTACGGGCCGATGTGGTGACTTATAATCAGGTCTCTGATGTACAGATTCTGCATGATCGTGGCAATCTGATCCCCGCAAACTGGCAAACCCGTTTGCCAAATAACAGTTCACCGTTTTATTCCACCATGGCGTTCCTCGTCCGTAAAGGAAACCCTAAACATATTCATGACTGGGCTGATTTAACCCGCAGCGGAGTTCAACTGATTTTCCCTAATCCCAAAACCTCCGGAAATGGTCGTTATACCTGGCTGGCAGCCTGGGGCGCCGCCTCCAAAGCTGATGGTAATGATCAGGCAAAAACTGAAGCCTTTATGACGCAATTTGTGAAAAACGTTGCAGTATTTGATACCGGCGGCCGGGGAGCGACTACGACCTTTGCTGAGCGTGGGCTGGGGGATGTCCTGATAAGCTTTGAATCAGAGGTGAATAATATTCGCCTGCAATACCCTAAATCTGAGTTTGAGGTGGTGGTTCCGAAAACCAACATCCTGGCAGAATTCCCGGTGGCCTGGGTAGATAAAAACGTCAAAGAAAACGGGACAGAGGACGCAGCAAAACAATACCTGCAATTTCTCTACACTCCACAAGCCCGCAAGGTCATTCTTGGCTTCTATTATCGTGTTAACGATCCGAAGCTAATGGCTGAAAATAAAGCACGTTTCCCGGATGTTTCGCTGTTCCGTGTTGAAGATGTTTTTGGCAGTTGGGATAACGCTATGAAGACTCAATTCGCCAATGGCGGAGAATTTGATAAATTGCAGTCAGCAGGACATGAGTAATGAAATCTGTGCGTCATAAACGGGTGTTGCCCGGATTTGGATTAAGTCTGGGTACCAGTCTCTTTTTTACCTGCCTGGTACTATTACTGCCGATGAGTGCGCTGGTCATTCAGCTTTCAAAAATGACCTGGGCTGATTATTGGCACGTAGTGACTGAACCGGAACTGGTAGCCGCGTATAAGGTCACTATTTTATCAGCCGCACTGGCATCGGCTTTTAACGCAGTGTTTGGCATGCTGATGGCCTGGATACTGACACGCTATCAGTTTCCGGGGAAAACGCTGCTTAACGGATTAATGGATCTGCCGTTTGCTCTGCCGACTGCTGTGGCAGGTCTGACGCTGGCGGGAATTTTCTCGACGACCGGTTGGTATGGCGAATGGCTGGCACAGTTTGGAATTAAAGTCTCCTATACCTGGCTGGGTATTGCAGTTGCTATGGCATTTACCAGTATTCCTTTTGTGATTCGTACCGTGCAACCGGTACTAGAGGAGCTGGGACCGGAATATGAAGAAGCCGCGGAGACACTGGGCGCCAGCCCCTGGCAGGCTTTTTACCGTGTGATACTCCCTGAAGTCGCTCCGGCCTTGCTTGCCGGTACCGCGCTATCGTTTACCCGTAGTCTGGGCGAATTTGGCGCAGTCATCTTTATTGCCGGGAACATTGCCTGGAAAACCGAGGTGATTTCGCTGATGATTTTCATCCGTCAGCAGGAGTTTGATTTTCCGGCATCCACCGCGATTGCTTCGGTGATTATGGCGGCATCATTGTTACTCTTATTTGGGATTAATGTACTGCAGAGCCGTTACGGTCGTCGTCTGGGAGGCCACTAATGACTGAATTAACTTCCGGCAGTTATGCGGCTAAATCACAGTTTCGCTGGGGCCGTTTTTTGCTGATTAGCCTGGGGGTACTGCTTTCGGTTCTGATGCTGGTTGTGCCTTTAATCTCCATCTTCTGGCAGGCATTGGGTAAAGGGGTAGTCGCATCATTACATAGTCTGACCGATCCGGACATGTTACACGCCATCTGGATGACGGTAATGATTGCTCTGATCACTGTGCCGGTAAATCTGGTGTTCGGGATCTTACTGGCATGGCTGGTCAGCCGGTTTAATTTTCCAGGCCGTCAGTTATTACTGACGTTATTTGATATCCCGTTTGCTATTTCTCCGGTGGTTGTCGGTTTACTGTACCTGTTGTGCTGGGGAGTTAATGGCCCGCTGGGGCACTGGCTGGATGCTCATAATATTCAGATTATGTTCGCCTGGCCGGGTATGGTTCTGGTCACCATTTTTATCAGCTGTCCGTTTGTTATTCGCGAGCTGGTCCCGGTGATGTTGAGCCAGGGGAGCCAGGAGGATGAGGCCGCAATCCTGTTAGGTGCCAGTGGCTGGCAGATGTTCCGTCGGGTCACCTTGCCAAATATTCGTTGGGCATTGCTGTATGGACTGGTACTGACCAATGCCAGGGCGTTAGGTGAATTTGGAGCGGTATCGGTAGTCTCCGGATCTATTCGCGGTGAAACCTATACCTTGCCATTGCAGGTTGAACTCATGCACCAGGATTACAATGAAGTCGGGGCATTTACGGCCGCAGCATTACTGGCCCTGATGGCCATTGTGACATTATTTTTGAAAAGCGCACTGCAATGGCGACTGGAGCGTCAGCAACAGCGTCAGCAACAGGACGGCAACTATGAGCATTAATATTCATCAGATTAATAAGTCTTTCGGCAAAACCCCGGTACTGAACGATATTGACCTGGATATTTCTTCAGGCGAAATGGTGGCCTTGCTGGGGCCCTCAGGTTCCGGAAAAACCACCTTATTACGCATTATTGCCGGACTGGAACATCAAAACAGCGGTCGTATTTCCTTCCATGACCGCGATGTCAGCCATTTGCATGCCCGCGATCGCCATGTTGGCTTTGTGTTCCAGCATTATGCCCTGTTCCGGCATATGACGGTGTTTGACAATATTGCTTTTGGCCTGACCGTCTTGCCTCGCCGGGAACGTCCTTCCCAGGCGGATATCCGTAAGAAGGTGCTGAATTTGCTGGAGATGGTTCAGTTGTCTCATCTGGCAGGGCGCTATCCGGCACAGTTATCTGGCGGCCAAAAACAGCGGGTTGCGCTGGCAAGGGCGCTGGCAGTTGACCCACACATCCTGTTGCTGGATGAACCCTTCGGGGCTCTGGATGCTCAGGTGCGTAAAGAATTACGCCGCTGGTTACGTCAGTTGCATGAAGAGTTACAGTTCACCAGTGTGTTTGTCACCCATGATCAGGAAGAGGCGATGGAAGTCGCTGACCGCATCGTTGTGATGAGTCAGGGGAATGTAGAACAAACCGGTACTCCGGAGCAAGTCTGGAAGCAACCCGCATCACGATTTGTGCTGGAGTTTCTTGGGGAGATTAATCGTCTGCAGGGTCAGCTTGTCGGCAATAAGCTGCAGGTCGCTGGCCACCAATGGCCGCTGGACTTTACCCCTGCTGTTCAGGGAGAAGTGGATTTGTTTCTGCGTCCGTGGGAAACCGATATCAGCCGCGGCCAAAGTGAAGCGACACCTTTGCCTGTTAAAGTCGTGGAGGTCAGCCCACGCGGTCATTTCTGGCAATTAGTCGTACAACCTGAAGGATGGGCAAGCGGAGACCTGACCCTGGTCTATGAGCATGAAGGTAATCCCCCGGCCCGGGGTGATAAACTGTATATCGGAGTGAATAAAGCCAGGGTCTATCAGGGCGAACAGTTAGTTCAGCCTGTTGCCTTTGCCAAAACTGCCTGATATTTTCATTCCATCGTCTGTAAAACAGCCTGGCGCTATCACGGTGAACAGGCTGTTTTCGTTTCTGAATGCAGGGATCTCCCCCGTGATTACTCTGGAAAATACTATAGGTAATACCCCGCTGGTACGGTTGCAGCGGTTGGTGGTTGATAATGGCAGTGAAGTCTGGGTGAAACTGGAAGGGAATAACCCTGCCGGGTCAGTCAAAGATCGTGCGGCATTTTCAATGATCCACCAGGCTGAACTGCGGGGAGAAATAGCCCCCGGAGATACACTGATCGAAGCTACCAGTGGCAACACAGGTATTGCTCTGGCGATGATTGCCGCCATGAAAGGATATCATCTGAAACTGCTGATGCCTGACAACATGAGCATGGAACGTCAGGCCTCAATGAAAGCCTATGGTGCCACTCTGGTCCTGGTGAGCCAGCAGCAGGGAGGCATGGAAGGCGCCAGAGATATTGTCGCTGAAATGGCAGCCCACGGGGAAGGTAAAATACTCGATCAATTTAACAATCCCGATAACCCGCTGGGTCATTATCTGACTACCGGACCGGAAATCTGGCAGCAGTCACAGGGCAGGCTGACTCATTTTGTCTCCAGCATGGGGACGACCGGCACTATCAGTGGCGTTGGACGTTATCTGAAAGAACAAAATCCTGCGGTGCAGGTGGTGGGGCTGCAACCCGAAGATGGTGCGCAAATTCCCGGGATCCGCCGCTGGTCAGAGGCTTACCGACCGGGGATTTTTCAGGCTCAATGGGTCGATAGAACGATTGATATGTCTGAAGAATTAGCGACTGAAACCATGCGCCTTATGGCCCGCAGGGAAGGTATTTTTTGTGGTGTAAGTTCCGGCGGGGCTGTAGCCGGAGCACTGCAGATTGCTATTGATGAGCCGGGGTCACGGGTGGTGGCCATCATCTGTGATCGTGGTGATCGTTACCTTTCCACCGGGGTTTATCAATAATCCCCCCTGGATTAACAGAAATTGCAGCCACTGGATAATAATCATGTAAGGATAGTGAAAATCCTGCAGCAACGATCAGATTCTGCGGTCAGAATAGAGTCAATTTACAGAAAGAGAGCATTTCATGAAAATTTTGCTGGTCGATGACGATCATGAACTGGGAACCATGCTTAGCCAGTACCTCGAAGGGGAAGGATTCGCGACTGAGTTGGTCACTACCGGTAAAGAAGCGATCAGTAGTGCCGCATCTGGTCAGTACAACGCAATGATTCTGGATATTATGCTGCCAGATATGAGTGGCATTGATGTGCTGCGGCAGATCCGGCAACGTAGCCGTTTGCCTGTGATTATGCTCACTGCCAAAGGCGATAATATTGACAGGGTGATTGGCCTGGAGATGGGGGCGGATGATTATGTGCCAAAACCGTGCTATCCCCGTGAGCTGGTCGCCAGATTACGTTCAGTGATGCGCCGTATTGATGAGCAGCCAGCACCTGCAGAGAAAAAAGATGTTCTGATGCGGGGTGAGCTGACGCTTAATCCTGCGACCCGGGTGACAGCATGGAAAGGCGAAGCTTTTGATCTGACGGCTTCAGAATTCAATTTACTGGAACTACTGATGTCGGCCAGTGATCGGGTGGTCTCAAAGGATGAGTTGTCTGAGAAAGCTTTAGGCAGACAACGCGAAGCTTATGACCGAAGTGTCGATGTGCATGTCAGTAATATCCGTCAGAAACTGAGCAAACTGACTAACGATCAGCTAAATATCGAGACTGTCCGTAGTATCGGTTATCGTATCCGATGAACTACGATTATCCCGGACGCCTGTTCTGGAAAATGCTACTCGGCTTTATGCTGGTGTTCCTGGTGATTAGCCAGTTTATGTGGCTCGGGTTTAGTTTATTGGGCTCTGAGCCGCCGGAACAAAGACTCACGCGTCAGCTATTGGCCACACAGCTGGATTTGGCCGCTAATCGGGTTGAACAGCAAGGGCCAACTGGATTTCAGCAACTGGCTATCGGCTGGCCTGAATTGCTACGATCAGCCACTCTGTTCCGTGAGACCTCCCGACCAACAACATCTCCGGTCGCGCTGAATAATACGGATAATCAACCTGAAAATGACAAACCTGATTCCGGAAGGCCAGGCCCAATACTGACCAGGGTGGTACAGGCTCCTGATTCCAGACACTATCTGATTTCGATTGATATGCATCTGCTCCATTCAGGCAGAGAATGGAAAACATTACCCCTTATTCAACGCTTTTTGCATGTGCCGATGCCGGTGCTTATTTTTATTATCCCTATGGGCTTGCTGTTTAGTCTACTGCTTGCCTGGAATCTGATTCGCCCTATGCGTCAGCTCAGGGATGGTTTCGGGCAGATTTCCAGTGGTGACCTTAGTGTGCGGTTGTATCAAAAAATGCAGCGTCGGCATGACGAGTTTTCGGTGGTAGCCAGGGAATTTGATGCGATGGTGGAACGGCTGGATGTACTGGTCAAAGCCAGAGAAGAGCTTCTGCATGATATCTCGCATGAATTAAGAACGCCGCTGGCCCGTCTTCAACTGGCGACAGCACTGGCTCGTCAGGCTCCGGCAAATGTTAATGATTCACTGGAACGGATAGATAACGAAGCCCAGAAGCTGGATAAAATGATTGGCGAATTACTGACATTATCGCGAGCTGAGCATGGGCATTCGGAACAGGACCAGTATTTTGATTTAACCAGTTTACTGGATGTCGTGGTAGCTGATGCCCGATTCGAAGCACAGGTTCCGCAGGTGAGAATTAATGTCAGCTATGATTTAAATGCTGATTTTATGGTGCAGGGTAATGCAGAGATGGTTCGTCGCTGTATCGAGAATGTGTTGCGTAATGCACTGCGTTTCTCATCTGCAGGTCAGACAATCGATATCACGATGAATTCCGGCCATGAGTGGCTGACATTAATGATTAAGGATCAGGGGCCTGGAGTCGAACAGGATAAACTTTCCAGTATTTTTGATCCTTTTGTACGGGTCAAAACGGCCAAATCAGGAAAGGGATATGGATTAGGGCTGGCGATTGTACGTAAGGTTATACAGGCTCACCATGGTGAGGTCAGAGCGCGTAATCGTCCTGAAGGTGGACTGGAGATTGAATTGCGGTTACCTCACTGGCATCCGAACTGAGCAGACACCGGCAGGAGTCCTGCCGGTCTTGTCATCGTTTAGCTGAAGGCATACACACCAGTATCACCCCGCAAATGACAGATAAGATACCCGCCAGTGTGGTTAAGGAAAATCGTTCTCCCCGAAAGCCCAGTGTTACTGCGGCGGCCCAGACAATAATGTAACTGAGACTGAGTAATGCATAGGCCTTGCTTAGGGGCAGACGTTTCAGGGCCAGAAACCAGCATCCCATCGACAGAGCGTAGCCTGCAAGACCGGCCAGTAGCCACCCGGCGTCAGCCGGATGCCCAGCTAACTCACAGATGATGTCCGCGATACCGGCACTGGCAGGGGAACGGCTCATCGCGTATTTCATGGCGACCTGAGCAAAACTGACCAGTAGCACACTAAAGATAGCAGGAATATAACCCATCAGACAGCTCCGCTGATTAACACAATGCCGAGAATAATCAGACCTGTACCGCACCAGTGGCGCAGGCCGACAGGTTCAGCCCACAGCCAGTGCGCTGACAGAGTTATCCAGATAAAATTCATGCTCAGCATCGGATAAGCAATCCCGACCGGCAGAGAACGTAACACCTGCAACCACAACAGCATAGCCAGCCCCAGACACACGATGGCTAATCCCAGCCAGCGAATCAGATGGCCGCGATGGGAAGAGCCTGACACGGGGGCGGCAGCCTGTTTCTGACACAGCTGCCCAAGGCAGCTGATCAGGCTGGAAAGTATCAGCAACAACCAGGTCATTTCACCGGGCCGTATTCAACATACAACAGACGTCCCTGCTGATAACTAAAGTCTGGCACCGGGAGCTGTAATTGCTGCAACGCCTGGTTTTTATTTAACTTCAGTACCAGAGATACACCTTTACTGCGATGGGTGGCCAACCAGTCCGGAAAAGCACTGCGGCTGATCAGCCGACCCTGACCGTTCGGGTAAGCCAGGCCATAGGCCATTTCTCCGGACTGATTGTACAGATTAATATCTGATCGTCTGAGCTGCCAGGCAATTCCTGAAGCAAGGCCCACTCCATCAGCCAGAATATAACCACTGTTTTCCATTCGCTCGCTGACCTTACTCAGAAAATCCTGGGGTTGTTTCGAGTCGCGGATCCGTTCAGGGATGGCATAACCAATCGCGAGAACCAGCACTAACGGGCAAATTACCGCAGCATGCCAGTATTTTTCGGTTTTCATCAGCGTTACCGCACCGATGATGGCCCAGAAAAGGAACGCCAGCATTCCCAGTGTGAAACCCATGACCTCGCCCGATGCAAACAATGGTTGCGATGGCAGCAAGCGACAAACCAGCAAGGCTACCATTCCCAGCACACCAAACATCAGATTAATCCAGCCGTTAGCCTTAGCGCTGCCCCTGATTTGTTGATATCCACCACAGGCCACATTCGCCAGTAAAATGGCCAGCGGCCCAAAGCAGGGCAGGATATAGGTGGGTAATTTACCTTTGGCGATGCTGAAAAATACTAACGGCATAATCACCCACCCTGCCAGGTAAATGGCTCCGGGGTTGTTGTGGCGTTGCTGCCAGCCATTTTTTAGTGCTGCCGGAAGATAACCGAGCCACGGCAATGTTCCGATCATCAGGATCGGGAGGTAGTACCAGAAGGGGGCTTTATGCTGGGCATTCGGTTCAGCAAAACGCTGAATATGCTCGATCCAGAAGAAATAGTGCCAGAAATCAGGCTCCCGGGCATTGATTGCCAGCGCCCAGGGCAGGGTAATAATAGTGGCACTTATCACGGCCAGCGGGCCGTAAATCAGTACTTCCTTCCAGCGGCGGGTCACAATCATCCACGGGATGATACTGATCACCGGAATTGCCAGTGCGAGGAAACCTTTGGTCATCACTCCCATACCGCAGGTTAATCCTAGTAGCAGATATCCGGCGGCTCTTTTCCCTGAACTCTTTGCTTCGCTGGCCAGCCAGAAAGCAGCCATGGCGGCACTCATCCACAAGGTAATCATTGGGTCAAGCACTGCATAGGTACCAATGCTATAAACCAGCATACAGCTTAAGTAGATGACTGCAGCAAACAGCGTTACTTTACGGTCGCGCCAGATATTCGATGCCAGCCAGCTGACCAGCATGGCACTGACAGAGATGGAGAACACTGAGCCAAAACGAACAGCGAAATTGTTATGGCCAAAAAGCCACTGGCTAATATTATTTATCCAGTATCCGGCAATAGGTTTTTCAAAATAACGCAGACCGAAGAAATGCGGCACCACCCAGTTATGAGTGGCCAGCATTTCGCGGCTGATTTCTGCATAGCGTAATTCGTCTGGCTGCCATAGAGCGCGCATATCTAACGGCAGCAGATAGCAGAGAGCAAACAGGAACAGCAGGATATAACCAGTTTTTGTGACTTTCATTGATTCAACGCCGTGTAACAAGGGTTTGACATCCCAGCCAGCCTTCCCTGCCAGGTAATGTACCCCGGGAAATTTTTCCTGCCGGCAGGAAATGATCGGACTCAGGCAGTAGCTCACTGAGCGGAACAAATTCAATGCCTTCTTCACGCGCCATTACCAGCAGTCGGACAAAATCATTCAGACCAATAATCCCTTCAACTTCTGCATGAATAGTATAAACAGGGGTGCCCTGGTCTTTATGCATAGCATCCAGAATAAAACGGTTAAACTGAGAAGCTTCCACTTGTCGACCGACAACTTCATCCCACGTTGGTAAGGTTACCGGAATCTGGACCGTACCAGATGAGGTCGTGGTCAGTTCAGGAAGAAACGGCGATGTTCCCCGGCAGTCGCTGTTATAGCGGAAATTAAATGGCTGCTTTGCTCTGACGATCCGTTGGTCGGCTCGCCAGCCGGCGACGGCTGAGCAGGTGACTTCGGTACCGATAATGGCTTCCAACGCCTCTTTACCGCGTCGAATATCTGCAGCTAACCGGGGTTGATCCCAGACCCCGGCCCACATTTGCCAGGCATGGTGGTCCCAGGCGTGTAACCCGGTTTCATGTTGCCTTGCAGTACGGCGAATAATTTCGGCATTGCCCGTACCAATAATACGCCCTGGCCAGGCAGTCCCGGCCAGTAAAATATCCCAGCCATACAACGAGGGAGCACCCGAACGCAGCATTTTCCATAAAAATGCCGGTTTAATCAGACGCCACAGGTGGCGCCCCATATTATCCGGTCCGACACTGAAGAACACTGACGCCCGGATACCGGCATTTTCCATGGCATCCAGAAGTGCTGGCATCCCCTGACGGGTGCCCCGCCAGGTATCAACATCAATGCGCAGGCCAACTTTTTTCATGGAGTTTTATCCGACGTAATGACAGTACGCAGAAAGAAATCCAGTGTTTGCTCTACCGTGGTTTCCATTTCGGTCTGTGGTGTCCATCCCAGCAGGCGGCGGGCATTTCGTATATCGGGTTTACGGTGTTCGACATCCTGGTAGCCTTTACCGTAATAGCTGCTGCTTTCCACTTCGCGATAACCGGCAAATGGCGGGAAATGGTGCCGCAGCGGATGACGTTCAAAGCAGAAATACAACATTTCGGCCAGCTCTCTGATACTGGCCTCATTCTCAGGGTTACCGATATTAATAATCTGGCTATCACACTGACCGTTTTTATTTTCGATAATCCGGAACAGTGCTTCGATACCATCGCTGATATCGGTGAAGCAACGTTTCTGTGCTCCGCCATCGATCAGTTTGATCGGAGAGCCTTCCACCAGATTCAGGATCAACTGAGTAATCGCACGGGAACTGCCAATGCGTGCAGAGTTAAGGTTGTCCAGTCGTGGTCCCATCCAGTTAAATGGACGGAACAGGGTGAACCTCAGATGTTCTTTTTCACCATAAGCCCAGATCACCCGATCCAATAGCTGTTTGGAGACAGAATAGATCCAACGCTGTTTGTTGATCGGACCGACCACCAGATTTGAGTTATCTTCATCAAAAGTTTTATCAGTACACATACCATAAACTTCTGAAGTTGAAGGGAAAATAATACGTTTTTTATGTTTAACACAGCCACGGATAATTTTCAGGTTTTCTTCAAAATCGAGTTCAAAGACCCGCAACGGGTTACGGGTATATTCGACCGGAGTAGCAATGGCCACCAATGGTAATACGACATCACATTTTTTGATGTGATAATCGATCCATTCCGAATGAATGGTGATATCACCTTCAACAAAGTGGAATCTGTCATTTGCCAGAAAACGGGATACCGCATCAGACCCGATATCCATGCCGTAGACTTCGTAATTATCGTCCTGCAGCAGGCGCTCAGTCAGATGATTACCGATAAACCCATTTACCCCAAGAATCAGTACCCGGGTACGCTTTTTATCGCGAGTCACCGGCTGGCTGCTCAATACCGCTCCTTCCACCAGACCAAGGGTTTTTGCCAACTCGCTACCCTGCATGTACACACTATTCTCTGTCTGGCCAGTCACCACTTCCAGAGCACCCTCTGCAGTGGCAATGACTAACGGTGCAGTAGCGAGCACTTTCCCCGGAACCGCAGAGGGCATGTCCTGACGGACACGTGATTTCCAGACAATAAATCGGATGGTTCCGGAAAAACTGAAAGCGCCTGGCCAGGGTTCACTCACTGCCCGAACCAGATTATGCAGTTCCGTCGCACTGCGGTTCCAGTCCAGACGGCCATCTTCTGGTGTTCTGCGCCCAACATAGGTGGCTTTACTTTCATCCTGAGGAGTTAACTGCAACTGGCCTTTTTTGATTAAGGGCAACTGTGCGGTTAACAATTCCTGTGCGGTAAGGGTCAGTTTTTTGTGCAGGCGTAAGGCATCATCGGTGGGATCGATGGTGACTTTGTACTGGGCTGCGATATCGCCAGCATCGGCACGGTGTACCATTTTATGCAGAGTGACACCGGTTTCGGTTTCACCATTGACCAGTACCCAGTTTAACGGTGCTCGTCCACGATAACGGGGCAGCAATGAACCATGAAGATTGAATGCCCCCTGCGTGGGGATCGACAGGATTTCATCACAGATCAAATCACGATAGTAAAATGAGAAAATAATGTCGGGGGAACTCTGTTTAATCCGCTCTATCCACAGAGGGTGGTTGACGTTTTCCGGCGAAAAAACTTCAATATTATGTTCTGCCGCCAGATGGGCGACCGATCCAAAGAAATGGTTCTCACCAGGATTATCCAGGTGGGTATAAATTGCTGTTATCTGATATCCGGCGTCAATCAACGCTTCAATGCCGACGCATCCCATGTCGTGATAAGCAAAGACAATAGCTTTCATTTTGTTTCTTCCTCAGTGGTTGAAGCCGTGGTGTGATTGACAACACGCTGTACGAAATAACGTGGACGGGCTCTGACATCACTGTATATCCGTCCGATATACTCGCCCAGTAAACCCATTCCAATAAACTGGGCTCCGATAAAAATAAACAGAATAGCGAACAGGCTGAAGACACCTTCTGCACCCCAGTAAGCACCGTAAATCAGGCGTAGTACCAGTAACAGGAATGCAAACAGAAAGCCTGCACAAGCAATCAGTGCTCCAATGACACTCAGCATTCTCAGAGGTGTGGTGGTCAGGCAGGTGACAAGGTCATACATCAGGTTAATCAGCCGCATAAAGCTATATTTTGATGTGCCGTGTTCGCGTTCTGCATGCAGCACCGGAATTTCGGTGGTATGTCTTGCAAAGGTATTGGCCAGAATAGGAATAAAGGTGCTTCTCTCCTGGCAGTGCAGCATGGCTTCAATAATCGAACGGCGATAGGCCCGCAGCATACAACCGTAATCGCCCATTGCTTTGCCAGTGGTACTCTGAATCAACCGGTTAATCATTTTTGAAGCAATCTTGCGAAACGGGCTGTCCTGCCGGTTCTGCCGGACAGTCCCAACCACGTCATAACCTTGTTCGGCAGTGGTGACCAGACGGGTAATCTCTTCCGGTGGATTTTGCAAATCAGCATCCAGAGTGACTATTAAATCGCCAGTGACATAGCTGAAACCGGCCATGATTGCTGAATGCTGACCATAATTACGGTTAAGCAATACTGCCACGACTGAACTGCCAGGTTGTTCCGCGGCGTCAATGATCATTTGCGCAGAGTCATCGCTGCTGCCATCATCAACTAACAAAATTTCATAGGGCCTGTTGAGCAATTCACAAGCGGCAGTGGTTCTGGAAATCAGAAGCGGAAGACTGTCCTGTTCGTTATAAACAGGAATAACGATGGAGACTTTATTTACCAGATAAGAATTTTGCATTTCAGCTCTCTGCAATCTCATGAATAGCGGCAATGACTCTGCTGCAATCAGCGTCAGTCATGTCCGGAAACAAAGGAATGGAACAAATACGGTCACTGTTCCACTCCGTTGCGGGGAGTTGTAATAAAGGAAACCGTTCACGGTAATACTTCTGGGTATGCACTGCCCGGAAATGCATTCCGGTACCGATATTTCTCTCTTTCATTTGCTGCATAAACTGATCGCGATTCAGACCACAACGTTGTTCGTCAACTCGCAGCACAAACAAGTGCCATGCATGCTGATGCGGCCAGCCAGGAATTTCCAGTGGCAGGAAAGGGGTATCGGCCAGTTCACGAAGGTAACGCTGAGCAATAGCTTCCCGCCGTGCATTTATTTGTGGCAAACGGCTAAGCTGATTCAGGGCTATCGCTGCCTGAATATCGGTCAGGTTGTATTTAAACCCCGGGGTGATGACTTCTGCCTGGGGCTTACGACCCAATGTTTCGCGGTCAAAGGCATCGATACCCAGTCCATGGAACTTCAGAGTGCGGATTCGGTTAGCCAGTTCTTCATCATTGGTGACGATCATTCCTCCTTCAGCACAGGTGACATTCTTTATGGCATGGAATGAAAAAATGGCGGTCTGATGGCGTCCGACATGCTGACCTTTGTAGTAACATCCCGCCGCGTGAGCAGCATCTTCAATGACCGGAATATTATGTTGCTCCGCGATGCTACAGATGGCGTCAAGGTCAACAGGCGCTCCGGCGAAATGCACCGGAATAATGGCTTTAGTTCTTGGGGTGATTGCTGCCTCAATGGTTTCCGGGGTCACCATCAGTGTATTTGGGTCGATATCGACCATAACGGGGTTGGCACCCAGTAAAGCAATCATATTGGCAGTGGAAACCCAGGTAAGGGAAGGAGTGATCACTTCATCTCCCGGGCCAATACCCAACGCCATTAATGCCACATGCATCCCGCCGGTTGCTGAGCTAACGGCAATAGCTTGACTTGCACCGGTTAACTGACGAAATTCGGCCTCCAGTGCCTGATTTTTAGGACCGGTAGTAATCCATCCTGATTGCAGTACATCCCGGATAGCTGATACATCATCTTCATTCAGTGACGGCCGGGAGAAAGGGAGAAAGTCTGTCATAAATTGTCCTGGCATTAACTTTAGTGCTCACAATAAAAAACGGGCATATTGAAATAAATAAATACCATTTATGGATCGGGATTCTATCTGCATACAGATATATCGTCCGTCAACAGGATGGTATTAATTTAATTCAGAGTGAGGAATTTACATTTGTTATGATGTCCCGCGCGCAGAAAAGTTCATGCCATCGGGTGAATTTATTTTATTATTTAATATGAAGTAAAAAGTTAATCTTTTCTTAATAAAATCTTAATAGAGGAAGTTAAATGAACAATAAATGGAATGGATGTTTTTTTGGATTTCTTAAACCAATCCTAATTTTTCATCAGGAACAGGTTGACACTTTATTATAGTTTGTATTTGCCTGCCTGCCTGCCTGCCTGCCTGCCTGCCTGCCTGCCTGCCTGCCTGCCTGCCTGGCTGCCTGCCTGCCTG
>Ga0157363_1001255_pt1 | contig 21016 bp, 10 predicted proteins | sample AttsexASBM1_FD_111477 | JGI IMG/M metagenome (GOLD analysis project Ga0157363, IMG submission 111477) | Fungus gardens microbial communities from leaf cutter ant in Ribeirão Preto, State of São Paulo, Brazil - Atta sexdens ASBM1 | ecosystem: Host-associated > Fungi > Mycelium > Unclassified ... | reverse complement strand
GTTTATATCGCTTTGAGTTTCATACAAAAACCTTATTTTTATTGTGTTTGAAATGTCGAATTTTGTGTTAACCAAGCAGCATTTGCAGGAGGTTTTGATTTTCTGCTTTAATTGAAAGAAAAGTGCGGCTGAAGCCCATTGAATGCTTATCGAAGTTTATGGTGACACTGCTCCAACTGATAAATCATGTAGGAAATGGTTTCGACGTTTCAAGGATGGAGATTTCAGCATTGAAGACAAGCCTCGCTTTGGACAGCCAAAAAAATTCGAAGACAAAGAATTAGAGGCATTACTCGAAGAAGATCAGAGTCAAACGCAAGAGGAGCTTGCAGAATCATTAGGGGTAACTCAATAAGCCGTTTCTGTACGATTGAGAGCCATGGGAATGATTCAAAAACAAGGAAATTGGGTGCCTTATGAATTAAAACCGAGAGACGTTGAAAGGCGATTTTTCACTTGCGAACAGCTGATTCAAAAATAACAGAGAAAAAGTTTTTTGCATCGGATTGTGACTGGAGATGAGAAGTGGATATTCTACGACAACCCCAAGAAGAAAAAATACTATGCTAAGCCCGATCAATTGTTGCCATCGATCTCAACATCAACATCACGGCTGAACATTCATGATTCGAAGCTCTGATTCATGCTCTGTATCCTCCCCAAAAGGATCTTGTTTACTGAGCTGCTAATGAGCTGCTGAAACCTGACGATTCCATTACGGGCGATCGGTATCGGCTACAATTGATTCGTTTGAGCTGTGCATTGCGAGAAAAATGGCCGGAATATGAACAAAGACATGATAAAGTTATTCTTCTTCATGACAACGCTCGGCCTCATGTCGCTAAAGTCGTAAAAAAATATTTGGAAACGCTCAAATGGGATGTTTTATCGCACCCACAATATTCTCCGGACATTGCTCCTTCTGATTATTGTTCCGAAGGATGCAGCAAGTCACCGGTTCACTTCTTTCGCAGAAATCAAAAATTGGCTCCAAAATTGAATCGCCTCCAAAGACGAGTCATTTTTTCGAGATGAAATTCGAAAATTGCCTGAGAGATGGGAAAAAATAGTAGGCAGCGATGGACAATATTTTAATTGATTTGTTCATTCATTTTGTTTTGAAATAAATCCATTTTTGAACATAAAAAAACGGACCGAATTAATTTGTACTCCCAATATAATTAAATGCATTTTGATTAAATCAATTTCTGATTATAACATAATTCGAGATACAGCTACAATGTTTTATATTATAAGATTATATTATAGAATTATATAAGAATTATATTATAAGATTATATTATAAGAATTGTAGCATATTATAATATAAAGATTTATTTAATATTTTTCAGTTCGATTTAACCAACGACGAATACTTATTTCATTAGACCCACGTAGCATTATCAGAATTCTGATGAACGTCAATCTAAGCGCATTTTGACAGTTTAATTATTTTTAATGTTTTATTCATGTTTTATTCATGGAGGATAGAGACTAAGAAAACCGAATTTATATGGACGATACTGTCAAAAAACATGTTCAAAAGTATCATCTGAATTAGTTCGATCGAGATATCGCTTTCGTTCCACGACACCGTTCTCACAGTTTACATGGTAGATCATATCAATTTTACATGAAGAATGCTCTATTCTATGCAGTTTAATGACAATTTATGTGAATTTATGTCTTCCTGTTATTGTCAGAACATGATGTCGCAGAATGACATCTCTATTCTTAGATTATGTATGTTCGGTTGTGTGTAAGGCCGGAATCAGACTACGCATTGAAAAATGAGATTGAAGATTGAAAGATTAAAGTTTGACCAACCAGAACAAAAAGAGCCAAAACTTTTTTGTCCTCATTGGTGAAATTTCAATCTTTAATCTTTAATCTCAACCTTCAATGCATAGTCTAATTTCGGCCTAAGTATAATATATGAGAAAAGTTTTGCGATTCGAACGCCGTCTACCGAGCATCATCAATTCAGAAACCTGATTTTGACCACACTTTTTAAACCCTAATTCGGTCTTCTTAGTTTCCATCTTCCATTTTATTGAATAAGTAAACTCTGGGAAAAAAATTTCACTTAAATTATTCCACGTTTTGAAACACTTTTTCGGTCAAATTTCAGCATTTCAGAAAAATTTCAGTTTAATTTCAGTGATTTTTAATTGAAAAATTCATTTTTAGCAAAATTTTAGCAAAATTTCTGAAAAATTTCAACAAAAATTTCAAAGTAATTTCAGTTTCAATAATTTTTCAGTATGTTAAAGCTGAAAAATTCACTTTCAGTGAAATTTCAATAAATTTTCAGCAATTTCGATGAAATGTTCCAATATATGGAATAATTTCAATAAAATTTTTTCACCAAGATATACTCTATATTATTTCATTAATAACAGTTTAAATATAAAATACATTGAATATAAAATACAGGTATACAGATGAAGTACATGATCCATCGTGTGTACGTGTGAGTGCGTGCGTGCGTGCGTGCGTGCGTGCGTGCGTGCGTGTGTGTGTGTGTGTGTGTGTGTGTGTGTGTGTGTGTGTGTGTGTGAGTGTGTGTGTTTGTACGCTTTTTAATAAAACGCATGTATTTTATAATAAAAAATAAAATGCTAATATATCATTTTTCAACATTTTAATTTTATTTTTAACCTGTCTAATCAATTCCCGAGAGAAATATTTTATTCATAATTATATAAAATTATAATATAGACAATTATATCTAATTATATTAGAATTTCATATAACTATATAAAAGCTTAATTTTTTTGCGAGTACTCAAGTGAGAGAAAAATTTTATATTAAGCAAAAATAACTATTATTCATAATTATCGCAAAATAGTAATTCGATGCCCTTGATTTCGCAATCGCCAGTTGGGAGAAGACACAGAAGTATCTCACGCCATGTTTAACGTCGAAACATTACCATGTCTCCAGATAAATTTTGTTTTGCATCGCGTTTTGATTCCAAATGAATGAATTCGATATACGAAATATCTATTCCATGATACATGCATGATTGTCATTTTGATCTTTTTATAAATAATTAATCGTGCGATTAATAATAATCGTAAATTGTGAGTATTCATATAAAGTATAAACATATAGATGTGATACAAATGAAGTAGTGCTACATGAAGTAATGCTTTGTTTCGATCCAATACTTTAATATATTTAGAAAGTATTTAGAAAGTTACGTATTTAAAAAAAAAAGAAAAAGATATAAATCATTATTTAGTCAAGTATGTTTTTAGTATTTCAAAACAAAAATGTCTAGTATTTCAAAAATTTCTAGTATTTCAAAACAGAATACAAACGACCTAATCGTATGTACTAAAAGTACAATTTGATATTATTAATTTAACAATGTAGAAATCCCAATACCAATAATCATGAAGTGTTTTTACGCTCGAAATCGTCGATATTAGCCTACACTTTTACTAAGTATATGACTGTCTCCTCTCATGAGGATATTGAACATGTTTCTTATCTCAACTCAGATCGAACTGTGTAGAGGCGCGGCGAACAACGCTTCTCTATGATGCACGCAATTGCACAACGTTTCGTAATATCTAATATTTGTAAGAATTACGTTTTAAAAGAAAATATGAAGAAAAACGGCATAGAGCACGATTACCCAGCCTGCACAATTGAAGCCTCGATAATTGAATTAATTGATTGGGCGCGTTCAATTATGTAGTGAATTTACATCCATCATCATCGTGCCAATGAATTGCGTCACATATCGCTGTATTCATAATAGTGTTATTATTACATAAGACATGTAACATTCAACACAAAGCATGAAATAATAGATAAATATTCACAAAACATTGAAAGATGAGTTTACTGACCTCATTCCACAGCAATCGATATTGAATATATTGATAGTAAATGTAATATAGCAGCTACTATTACAGCAAATTATTCCAGCCAATCAGAGAAATATATCGATTACGTGACACTTTGCGAATCTCTGTTACACTACAGAGTCTTTATTTTTGCCTGCTTGAACGCGCCCAATATACGCATGTATTTAATATACAAAATATATATTAGAATTTTTTTTCTCTCTGTTTGTTAATCTATATTTTAATTTGTATCCACTTCTTTTTTATGTATTTTACTTTTTATATATTTTATATTTTAATATATCTATATTTTTTATTTTTTTATTATATTATATTTCTTTTATTTTTTTTCTATTTGATGACGAATATCATGAATCAATTTAAATCACAATAGTAAATAAAAAAGATCAATATACTTTAATTTTCTGTATTTTTATTTAATCTTTTGCATTCCCTTATAAGGTAAAGTGTATAGTGATTGACTACTAATTAATGCTGAAATTTATTGTAATATAATCACCGTAATTAAAATCACTGAAATTATTTAAAATTTAAATTTGAAGCGGATGTTAGATAAGATTCAAAGAATATGACAGATACAAAAAAATTTTGAACATGATCATGTTTTTTATTTTTTTTCAATAGTAGAAACTTTTATTCAGAAAATTATAGTTCAATTATTGATCATAAGTCTGACAACAAAAAAATGACACAGTGATTGACTATTAGTATATGAAAATCATCAAAATGAAGAAAAAAATTCAAAAAATGAAAAGGAGATTTAATGAAATTCCAAGTATAGGATAGGGACCCATTGTTATTTTGATGTTCAGTGGCTTTTCTAAATTTAAGTTGTTGATTTAGCGTTGATTTAGATACGCCATATATTCGTTTCATATATATTTAGTCTCATACTTTTACGAACGGTACCTATGGTATTGTTATATAATTGAACATGCTCTGTCGGCATAATTGATTGACTCGGATTCGTCTCTGAGTCGCTCAAAAATGAGTTATATTATTCTAATTAGAACACTCATTTCTCTGCCTTTATTTATCAGTGTCTCAATCGCATTTAATCTAACTTGATCAGAATCTAGCTGTTAATTTTTTGCTTGTGATGAGGAGTTAGATCTCTTTCCTAGATTGTGTAAATTGTTAGATTCGGCAATGAGTACCAACTTTTCTTTTATTAGAGGTGCTTAATTGTCAAATTTATCAGTCTCTTCGAATCGTTCATACGGCACCATTTACGTCTCACTAGAACTATATAAGTAGAGTGTATGCTTGAGTCAATTTTAAACATGATTTTTGCGTAAATCAGATTCGAGGTGATAGACTCGATACAATTTTTTGTTTATACACAATCAATTTTTTTTTTCTGTTTAGTTTTAAGTCGTTTTATTTTACAATAATTAAAAAATACTAATTAGAAAAAAGGATTACTTTAAAATTATTTTGAAATTTTATAAAAATGTATTTTTGAGTTCTTTTTTATAAAATGTATAATTAATTTTTATTTATTTAATATCTAACTGAATAATGAATTAAAAAATTCGATACTCGATAAAAATTGTGTTTTTTAGAAATTATATGATAATTTTCAAGAGATTTTGCGTTTAATAAATATTTTTAATATTGATTGTTTTATCTGTTCTGTATTTTAATTTGGATTATATATTTTTTGTTACATCGTAGTGACATTGCAGATGTAATAACTCCGCTGTTGTGCATGATCGATGATGAATTAACGTTTTTTTGAGGAAGTGTGGTAATTTTATTAATATATTATATATACCTAGATATATATCATTAATTTATTAACAATATATAAATTTAATAGACAGGAAAACATAACATTCCATTTATACTTTATCTATTTTATCTATTTTAACAGATGAACTTAATCTCAGATCTCTCTTTATTACTGAATATATTATGTATATAAAATTATGTGCATACGAAGATATAACGAATGCATATACACTATATAAAGGCAAAGTTTTTCAAGAAATCGAAAAAATGAGGATATAATAGAATATTGTTTTTGTTATTAACTCTTATATTGATTATTTAACATTTTTTGATCAATATTATAATTGAGTACATAAAAATTTATTTATTATTGAATTTTTATGTTTATTGATTAATATAGATTATATAATTTTTTTATAAACGTATAACAACAGGTAAAAGATTAAATAAAACAGAATATTAAAGTATGTTTTTTTTCTGTTGTGATTTGACTCATGGTATTTATACATCATAGATAGAAAAAAATAAAAGAAATATAATATAATAGAAAAATAGAAAATATAGATCAATAAAATATATATAAAAGAAATAGTAAATATACATAAAACAGATTAGAATATAGATTAACAAGTAGACAGAATAAAATTTTAATAAAACAAATATATAAAATGAGGCTCGAAAGAATCTATCATGAAAAATGTAAAAAAGCCCATCAGAGTCTACAGCTGTTCGGATGCATAGAAAATTCTTTATTTTCGTGTGAATATAACAGAATGAATAAAATATACGTTTCAATATCCCGAAAAAGAAGAAGAAATATTGGATGTAGAAAAAAAATTTAAATATAACAAATATTAATAATGAAGAAGGAAGATTTTCTGTTATCATTTCTTCTTCTGAGGTATTAGGATTATGAGGATAAATGATTTTATGAGAATTAGCTTGTATTAAAGAAGTCAACATATCTTCTCGTTCTTCAATATCAACTTGACAAAGATACTGATTTGTAACTATTTTTAATCATCTCGATGTGAGACTGTTGATATATCATTATTATTTTTGATCGGATGCACGACAATGTTACTATTATATTTGATCGGTTTAATATTCTCACAATTTTGTTTTCTTTGCTTATCAGACCTAGTTCTTGGGGAGATTTTTAAATTTTTACTCTAACTATCCATTACCTCAGAAAAAGTGTAATCATCAGTTTGATGAATAGAGCTATTTTACTGTCGGATTCTGAATTCTACATGAAAAATTTAACACTTATAATAAACATTTACTGATTATTCACTTAAATTTATCTTTGACACAATTAATAAGAGACTTAAAAATATCGGAGTCAGAAGTGCAGCATCGGTTAATCGAGTTAATAATAACATTGATCCATCAATCGTTTTATCAGTGTTTATAGCGTCTTTTATTCCGTCTTTAACAGAAAAATTTAATCAATTTAATAGGAATGACATTAAAGTATCATTTTATAGTTCGAATAAATTACAAAAATACATTAAGATACATAAAGACCTTCGTCCTCGTCTATCTAAAAATAATGTAATTTATGAAATTAATTGTAATAATTGCGACGCATCGTATGTAGGACAGACTGATAGCTAAAAACACGAATTGCTGAGCATCGAAATACGCTGGAACATATCTTCTCGTTCAGTTACAACGTAGATTAGATAATGAACATGATTTCGATTGGAACAATATTGAAATTCTTGATAAAAGACCATGTTACAATAAGCGATTAATTTCTGCTTCATATTAAAAAACAGAAGAATAGCTTAATCTTCAAATTGACATTGAGGGCTTACATAAAGCATACATTCCTATTGTAAACAAAATCTAACTTTGCGTTGCCAAGATCACACTGGTTTAAGTATTTTTCTGTTAATCAGTGTTTGTCAGCTACAACAGTTATACATTTTTAATTTTATTTCTGGACTGATTTTACATATTCATATTTTATTTAACGATTATTTACTGAAGAATACAATTTTACAATTTATAATTCTGTGGATTTTACATTATGACTATAAGATTATATATTTATTACTACACTGACTAATTATTACACTGACTGAGAAAGTTGATGAGTATCATATCATCGAATTATATTTTTTGACATATTAGTGAGTGTTCTACCAAGGTTTGCCTACTTTTTATTTGGTGTTAATTAATGAAATTTATAATTTTATTAGAATGTCATGAAATTCTGTTCAACCGACCTTTCAATCTTTTGGCGAGCAATTTCGATTCTTCTGTTTAACGTTCAATTGTTCACACGACATGTGATTATGATTTTTTTTCACAATCTATACTATTAAATCATGAACATCTTTATATTAAGTAAATATCTGAAGAGGATCTAATTCAAAAACCGAAATGTAATAGCGTATTTCAATGATAATTGTTTAGAATACATATGTAATATTTCGTTTTTTAATATAGAGGAAAACTCTTTATTTTGAGATAAATGCCTAATATGAGATAGCGACGTTTTTAAAGCTAAATTAATAAACGCTATTGATTCCATCATAAATTTATTGCTCTTGGACTGAAAAACTATTTAATAGAAAATTCATTATTAAATCATGCCTGTAGTCAGGTATAAAAAAAGATTTTAGAATTTGGATGTCTTCAAATTTCATTGAGATGAACCTTTAATATTGTTTATTATTTAATAAACAAGATTTGGCAATAAATATTTGGCAATAAATTCTTCATGTAGTGATAGAGTAGGTTGTACTAATAGAAAAATACGGGATATGTTAAATTAGAAGTTAGATTTGATGATCGTAAAACCGTAAAGCGTGGAAATCGTAGAAGAGATATCCAGGGTATTTCTAATATAAAATAACCCATGCTCCTATGTTATAGTGAAAATCGTTGCTAAAGAGTAAATGTTATTGTATTGTACAATAATAAAAAGGATAACCGGAATGAATGTCGAGTGCCTATTTTTGCGATGCTTGATTCCAATTATTTGAAGACGAGTTCTGGATATAATCTACCTATGCTCATTTTTCATGCTGTGTTTATTTGCATTTTAGAAACATGAAGTAAAGTTTTTTAATTGCAATACTGATAGTTTGCGTTTTATTATCGATTTCTCGGGGCATCTCATATTAGGAGCGCAATTTTTTGGCTTTGTGATTTGCTCACTTTTTACATTTCTTTAATTTAAAAAAAAATAGAATTTGAATTAAATTTTATATAATGTTATTTTAAAGCTTATTAAATTCCCTTTAAAATGACCTATTATTTTTTTTAATTTTTTTTAATTCATAAACTTCTAGCATTTATCCAAAATGAACTCAGTATCTCATAATAGGAGCCTTTTCTCTATAATTTAATTTGTTATTGACTCTTATATTTATTATTATATTTATTTCGTATTGTTATCTATGGATTATCTCATTTGAAAAAATGAGTTAGAATATAACAAATATTATTTTATTATTTTTTTCATCATTCTATTCCTAAACATTTATCTATTGTAAGATTAAATTTTATAAAAGTTAGTGCAAAAAAACAATTACATATAATAAGGATAAGATATTGTTTTCTAAAAGATTTTATCAATTGTTTCATTATAATTATACATTTTATAATGAAATAATAACAAATATAAGTAATAACAAATATTTTAATATATATCGTACAATTTGTTTCTTTTTTATAAAACTTTTTTATAAAAGACATTTTATGATTCCTAATTATTGTTATTTATCTCAATGTACTGAGCCTAACTTTTATAACCTATTTATACATACCCTTATGAGAATAAAATGTAAAGCGAGTGTTAATAGCATTAATTGGATTGTAAAGGAAATGTAAGGAGGGAGCAACAGAAATTTAAACGAAACCCGTAAGAAACGAAAATTGGAACATAAAACATAAAGGAAGCGTCAATTAAATATTAAAGAAATATATTATACTTTATGAATATAGTTATACTTTATGAATATTCATAGTTTACGATTATTAGCTCGCACGATTAACCCTTTTAATACACACATTTGGGTCATTTTTAAAAAATATGATTGATTCTTACATAGCGCGGTATCGCGCAAACCGCTTGTTTTTTTTTCCTTCCTATTACATGTAGCGCGATAAGCGGCACGGTGACAAATAAATTTTAATATGAATTTTTTAAAATATATTAACTTATTTTTATGCATATTTTATCAACACTCTTATTTTTTCAACAAATTTACTTAATAATTGCATTTAAATAAATTAATTCTATTAAAAAGTGCTTGTTAAAATTAAAAAGTAATGTGAACTGGCCCGTGCCGTTTACCGCGCTACACGTTAGAGGAGAAAAGAAGCAAGATTTGCACGGTTTGCGCGGTTCCTGTAGATTGCTTTCCTTTTAGGAGATACAGTCGACACACTTGACACAAATCGACACACATCACTTTACAATTTTGTTCAAACTCAATCGACACACTTCGCCTCTGCTCGAGAGGAGAGTCAAAGTATGTTTCGAGTCTGTTCAAGTGTGATTTTGATGAATTAAATGATATTAGTACGCACCAATTTCCATCATTTTATTCTGTTTTCAATGTACAGAATTACTTGTGTCGACGAATATTAATAAAAAATTACAAGTATTATATACTTTTATATAATTTATATTAGGAATAAATAAGAAAATAATTTTATATTAAGACTTTTATTATTTTCAATAAAAAAAAATTCAAATCTTTTAAGGATAGATATTAAACATTCGTACACACGATACACACACTGCGCATATCGCGTTCTATTTAAGTGTGTTATATTGTGTCGATTTGTTTCCTAAAAGGAAAGCAACCTTCGTTGCTTAGTTAATTTCTGTACCGCGTACTGGCTCCAACCAGCGCGATGTTCGTCGCGCGACACACGATATCCAATGAGAATATAACTTTAGAATAAAAACATCGATAAAGCTGTATTCATTGGATATCGCGTGTCGCGCGCGACGAAGATCGCGCTAATGTGCCAGAAGAATATCGTATACCGTGCTAGAGTGTATTCCGAATCGGGCTTTAGCTTAGCTTAGCTTATTTTTTTCCCCTAGATATTGGCAGTTCCGTCACAATATATGTTATATATAACGTTTTATATATATATATATATATATATAGCGCAACTCTTCTGATTTTATGTTGGCCAAAATGGAGTGAGCATGCGTGAAATAAATAAGTTGCCTCGTTTTTTTCTCCTTTTTTTATTGCTCTCTCTCTCTCTCTCTCTTTCTCTATCTATTTAAATAAGCATTTCAATGTTCCACTTAAACATTTGTCTTTCAAGCGTACATGATTCAGAGTAGAGGGAAGGGAAATTTAGAGGGAAGTATTGTCCATTTAGTGAAATGTTATGTGAAAAATTTCAAGTGATTAGTCTAATTTTTGTGAAAAAGTGAAAAAAATGAACAAAAGTAACATAGAAAACGGAACAAAAAAGATTCCTTTTTATTTATTGTATTTTAAACTTATTTTTTGGACATATATGTATATAAATTTCTTTTATATCAGCTTTCTCATAATATTTTCATAGATATATAATTACATAATTTCTTTATACAAATATATATTTTTAAGTTAATTTAACATCTTTTCTATTTTTATCTTTCTAATTTTTCCTATTTTTTTCTTTATTTTTCAATATATTTACAATTTATTTTTAATTTACAATTTATTTATTAATTTTCATAAAGTTGAAATTATTTCATTAAAATATTAGGTTTATTCGCGTCACATGCTCTAATATGCTTTAATATGTTCCTACAATAGCACTTACTCACTTCAATGAATTCGTTGGATTGCGATGCGAATAAATTTGTGAGTTTTGCAAGGAATTTTGACAGAGTGAAAAACAGGTGAAAAGAAGGAGTTAGGTGATAATTGTGATAACGCTTATTTATTTCACGCATGCGCACTCCATTTTGGCCAACACTAATATATCAAAAGTGCCGACAGAGAGTTGCGCTATTGTATATATTGTGATTCCGTAACTAAATCAAGAAGTGTTTCGAACCTCGTCAAACTTAGCTACTGATTTATATTGGTTACGTTAAGACAGCCGACGGATTCGGAATACTTCTCAGTTTAGTTACGAAATTACTAACATCTAAAGGAAAAAAATAAGCTAAGCTAATCCGGTTCGGAATACATCCGTAATCGCACTCTTATGGGATCCTGCACATAGAACGCGGCAAGGCTTGCCGCACAGCGAAAATTGGCGTGATAGTCAATCAACATCTCGCTTATTCGGAAATAATAGATATACAAGGTATGTTTGCGTCGCATGCTCAAAATTAATCCAGAGAGCACTTAGATCATAGGTAAGATGGCGATTGAAATTGCATTCATGTGCTCTAATGTTCAGTGACACGAACGGATTTAAGACAAGTGAGCATGTCACCTAACCTAATCCATGAGATCATTCGTATGGGTCGGACATGTATTTCGTTTCGTTTCGGATATTTTGTGTTATCTCGATTATTTGAAAAGCGTTTTTATACAAAATAAATGCGGTTTTAATAAATATAAAAGTTATAAATTAAATAATATAAAAGTTAAATTTAATAATATAAAAGTTATAAATTAAAATAAATTAAAATAAATTAAAAAAAAGTTATAAATTAAAATAAAAGTTATAAATTAAAATCAGGGCTTTTTTAAAAAACGAGCAAATGTAATTAACTAATAAAATTCGTCTTTTATTACATTCGTATAACGCTATAAATTTCAAATGTTTCGACTTACAAAGTCTTTATCAGTGATAATAAAGAAAACATATTTATGTAACCCCATCCAATGTCAATGAACTAATATATCTTATTAGTCGAAATGTTTGAAATTTATAGCGTTATATGAATGTAATAAAAGACGAATTTTATTAGTTAACATTTGTTCGTTTTTTTAAAAAGCCTAGACATTTTAATTTATTGCATTGCATTTACATAAGCCTACTTTTCTATATAAAAGTTATATTATATTATATTTTATTGTATTAATATTATTTTATTTAATTTTTTGAATTTTTCTAATTTTATTAATTTTATTTAATTATTCTTATTTTATTTTATTATTTTATTTTATTATTTTATTTATTAATATTATACTATATTGTTATATTATATTTTTATATTTATATCAAGATTGTATTTATTTAATTTATACAAAATGAATCTGAAATACTTTTTTCAATACAGAACGTTTTTAACCATTACGCATGCGTGCGTAACATGTCCCAATCGTACCACCTTCTGAAGTGAGGCAAATGGAGCATGTTCTTAATTGATCCATGGAGGTAACTCTAACGCGACGCGAACATCTAGTCACCATACTGGTTCCGGTGACGCGAACGTGGAGCGTGTTGGGTATGTTGCAGCGTGCGACGCGAATAAATCTACAATTTCTATCACATGATAAAAATTGAACCCAATCCAACTTTTGCTGCGCGGCGGAAGTATTACATCATTTCTAAGTAGGCATGTTCAGATTCCCATCTAGATGCTCCCCAAGTGTCCTTGTCTAATGTACGATAAATAACAAAGATGGAGTGATACTTGGATGATATTAGAGTGGAAATTTGAATTCGACATCTAATGACTCCTGGGACACGATTCCGTAATCTGTCGAGAGGAGAGTGTTTTATACTCTCAACAGTTATCGATGTCGTTGCGCAATTTTTTCACCATATAAAATATCTGCGCAACGACACCAACAACTGTCAGTAGGACATATAATATAAAGACAATTACGAAATCGCACCCCTGCACGAACGCGACAACGCTTGCCGCGCGATGGAAGTTATCGCACTAACCAATAATTTTATATTCTTAAATTGGTCTTACATGCAAAACTTTTAGAAATAATGTATTACTTCCGCCGCACGGCAAAAGTTAGATTGAGTTCAACTTTTGTCGCGCAGTGGAAATTATATATCTATAATATTACTTCTGAGCAAGTGAGATATTGGCTATCGCGCCAACTTCCGCTGCGCAGCAAGCGTTGCCGCATTTTGTGTACAGGAGTCATAAGCCTCAGCAAAGAACTAAAGGCAAGAACCAATCATATTAAATAATCACTAACAAATGATTATTGCTAACTGATATGCTGATTCACTGGATCCGACGTGCGATAGCAATTAGGTGCCTTCTTTTATGCAGCGGTTAGCGCAGAGAGTATTATTTAATCCTTGTTTAACACTCGATTAACAACAAGGATAAAGTGAAAGTGCGATTACATGGAGCGCGGTACGCGGTACGTGGTACAGTAACTAATAGTAACTAACTAGGCAACTAGAAACCCGCGTATCATGTACCGCCTTTCGCTGATATTATATAGTACATGGTTTCCCAATTGCCTAATTAGTTACTATTAATTATTATACCGCGTATTGCGTACCGTGCTCCATGTAATCGCACCTTAAAAATACCTTTTCATACGTCGCTCATCTTCTAGCGATATAATGATGTCATATAATTGCTGGCGACGTGATTATGTAATTGAATTTTTCCAACGGCAAGTGACATCGCTTAAGTGATCGCATTATGATAATCAAATATTAAAATGGATGAAGAGGTAAATATAATATTGAAATATGTAAAATTAAATTGTAAATAACATATATAACATTTTAAATAATTAATAATTTTAAATAAAAAGTGCAATGGTGATTATATCTTACTATATATAGGTTATGTTATATCAAAAGTATAGAAATAATATTTTGCGATATCTATATCTAATAATAACAAATAATAGTAGCAAGCAAGTGTTTAAATAAGAAATAATTAAAAAAGTAATTTATTATTGAAAAACTATTCAAAATATATTTTTATAGAGCGTGTTTTATGTTCAATGTATGGACTGTGCGAAACAATTTGTAACTTCGATGATATATCTACACATGAGTGTTTGAGAGGATATTCTATAATAGTTACTGATGAAAATTTATACTTTTATCCCTTATTAGGTAAAGAATTGTTACAAACTGTTTTAATTAGTTACACAAATAATATTAAATTTATTGTATAATATTTAAGACAATGGGGAAATAATTGTCAGGAGAAGTTTAGTTCAAAGCTCAAAAATAACAGCAGCATTATCCTTGCAGAGCAATAATATTGGTAAGATAAGTATTATGATTCCTTGAAATTTGAAAAATATTTATTAAATATAATATTTACTAAATAAAAACACATTATATTTAGCTAATATACATATATTACTGATTCAAAAAATATCCAGCTAAGATCAAATACAGATCAAAAGGAAGAAAAATTATCTTCTGAAGAAGAAAAAATGTTAATGTTAGAAATACAAGACCACAATTCTGGAATTTCTGGTTATCTCTCGCTCAACGAAATAATAAAATTATAAAATATCTGTGGCAAGAATCAAACGCTATAAACGATAAAAAATATGTTTATACAGTAATGTATACATTATCTAATTTTTCTAATAGATATTCTAAGAAAAGAAATATTTGTTTATATAGAATATTTTAACAGGAAAATTGAATACAATTAGATGTAAAAATAAGTTTAAAAATCTCCATGATACCTACAGAAGATTGATAAATTCTGGAAAACTACCGAGTGGGTCGACTTCAAAAAGTAATATATATAAGTGGAGACGTGCTAAAAGTATGGAATTTCTTCGAGATTCTTGTTTACAAAAAAGATATATAATGTATTTATATATCTTTATGTACCTTTATATACCTTTATTTACATATCCTATAAACAAGAATTAAAATGGATTGAAATTTTTTTCTATCTGAATGTGTATTTTAAATAGCAAATACTTTTTTGGATTTAATTGAATTTAACTGGATTCAATTAGATTCAATTGGACATACGAAAAAGGGCATACTATAGTATGCGTTACATATATTATAGCATTTTCCTAGTTTTTCGATATTTTTCGAGAATAGGGACCCTGATACCGAACGGAGATTGACGAAAAGCTGGTTGTAGGGATAAAATCCCTCATCATTCGTTTTACATCAATCAGCGTTCGGTGTCAGAGTGCTGTTGCCCGTATGAGACTGCTTTCGCATGTAAAGCTAATTCTACATTAGTCGCAGCGTCGTAAGCGTTGCGACCCAATCAATATCAATTTAGCTCGACTCTGACTACAACGCTTGCGACACTGCGATGCAACTAATATAGAATCAACTTAGCGTAAGCATAACTTGCGTCAGCCAATCAAATCGTTTCAACTAGAATAATGCGTAGTAACTGATACAATTTAATACAATTTGATTGGTTGATACACAAAGATAATTAAAGAATGCTGACATTATCGACAATTATTATAAATTTGCTATATTTGCTTATTATTAACATAAATATTTGGCTCATATATTAATAAATTCATGATTTTTTATTACATAAATATTTCATAAATAAATATGCATACTTGTAAAACTATAATATCCTATATATATATATATTGCAGAAAAATTACAATTTTTTTTCTGCAGTTATCATCTCTATCGATAATCAAACTTTGACGATAACACTGAAATCACAATTTTAAAGAAAAACCGAGTATTATTGAGTTCTAAATGCATAAATACGTCTACTAAACTAATAAATAATAAAATTAGTATAATATTAACAGTTTTTAACTCTTAATCACTTCAATATTTATAAGGACGTAAACACCCGTAAGGATGTCGATCTTTAATAGTATCTCGTGATGCAAGTTACGTTTATGCATGTGAAAGCAGCCTGAGGATTCGGACTTAAGCCTGCGGCATACGCTACTTATTTTCCTGCTGGATTATTAGCTGAATTAGAATCTTGCCACCGTATTGGCTGCGATGCTGTTAGTGCCAGCAGCAGAAGCAGCAACCAATCAGTTGGGCGATACGAACAATAGTGTAAAAAAAAATATTTTTTACGCCACTATAAAATTGCCTCGTTGATTGGTTACTGCTTGCATGTGAATGCATCTTAACTTTGACGCTGTGTAATCAGAATAAACGATATAAAGAACAGAAGTAACGTAACAACTCTACGTACTTTTTTCGTTATTCATGTACAGTCAACTGTCTTTACAATGTTGACAGTTTTTGACTGATTAAGAAGTTTCAAAAGGAGGTTAGTTTTCTGAATTATCTCGAATTCCGGTTGTTAGTTATTTGCATATTTGTCAGATCTCATCAGATCTAAGGGTCTCGAAAGTTGAAGCGATTGTACTTTATAGTTTTTATATTTTGATTTAGTAAACATTTGGAAATAATTGATCTCGAAATATCGAAATGACAAGCGCAACATGTATCAAGTGAGAGAATATTTTTATTGAAATCTTCGTGGAAGTCGATCAACGATGACGCGAACAAACAGGTTTGTCTTTCAAACGTTTGCGAAACGTGGACGTAATAAATTATGATATCTGCTTGGTAATTATTTAAAATACCCCACCCCACTTAAAATCTTAATAAAGATATACTCATTCGAGTTTATCACGTTTTCACTGAAAACGAAAGAATCTGGCAGAAAAACGTGGCATTCAGCTTCATGAATTGAGTTAAGCATTAAAGTTGGAAACTTTAGAGATTAAGATCTGTTATCCCGACTCAATATAGCGCTATGTATATATGTTCTGCATTAATTACACAAATTCACTGTTTTGAAAACAAATTCACCGTTTTAAAAACACAAATTCACTGCTAATGGAAAGAATTTGTATTTGTAAAGCAGTGAATGTTTAAAACAATGAATTTGTGTAATTAAAGCCAAACGTATACATATTATATATAATGCTGTATTGAGTCAGGATGACAAATATTTTAACATTTAAAGTCTCTAATTTTAATGCTTAATAACTTGATTAGCTGATCACCGCGTTTCTTTTGTTGCCAGAATCTTGCGTTTTGAGTGAAAACGCGTCGAATAAATAAATATATTTTTAAGATTTTAGGTGGGATATTCTGTATTAATAAAATTACCTATTTAATATATACATGTGTGTACAAATGTATTTGAAAAGACAAATGTATAAAAAGAAATTGAAAAACATATTTTTTATCCCTAATAACTTATTATGATTTTGTAATAATTTTCTATTTGAATCATTTAGGAAGAGATGTCGCAACATAGAAGAGGAATCTAGCGACTTTATGCCATTGAGCAAACGAATTAATAATCTTCATATCAATGGTTTATCTGGCCTACGAGAGAACACAGTGGAGAATATGGAAACTGATTGGGAAAGTGGAAATTTCATGTCATCTCCAAGCTGCTCAGAGATATCTCAAAATTCATCGCCCAGAGGCAGTTGTGGTTCCAGTCAAAGCAGTTTTATCAGTGATTACAGACCAGATTTGAATGCAACAGAAAATCCTTTTTATTACGAGAGCAATAAATTGCTCTTTTCTTTATACATGGAACGTATGCAAAGGAGACCAGATCTCTATTGACGAACACATGTTTCACTTGTAAAGCATCTTGAGATTTAAATTAAGTCTCGCTGTTTTTCTTCTGCTATGTGATATATATGATAATTTTTGATTTTCCAATCGAGATTGATTGGATAATGGTGAAGCGTGCGTATCACAGCAATAAAATTGGTATATGAAACTTTAATCGGAAGCAGCATCTATGGATATAAGATTCAATAATGTATAATCGTTAAAGAATTAAGCATCTTTTATTAGCGCATATAATTGTGTGTAAGTGAGAGTATATGAATGTGAAACCATGCAAATTTGTAATATTCTTTATTTGAATTATTTCTCACATAAATCATCCCAGGCTTATCATTACATTCTTATGGATGCGTATTTTCATTGGCATATGTGATGTAATGTGGAATTTGATGCACGGTAACTCGGAACGCGCGTATGAAAGATTGGGATTGCAAAAATATGAATAATCAACAGGTGAATTTGAAAAGAAAGTATTGGCAAGGAGCGAGAATTATGGAGCATGATTATGATTCGTCAGTTTCTTAAGACTTAAATTGAAACTTAATATATCTATTGTAGATCCAGGCTCACGAGTAGAAATGACTGTTGAATTTTGGGCCGATACTCGTAGTCAGTTCTTAATTATTTTAAGAGCGTTTCAATATCTTGGGATGCCAATAATTGCGGCTCTCTGATTGATTCATGTTGAGCCTGCATTTTGATATATAAAGTATCACAATTACTCTGATAGCAAAGTCTGCGGAGATAGATTTTGAACAGAGCCTGTTATCAATTTTTGATTGCAAAAAGGCACCAAATTGTATACAAAATTTGTATTATCTGACACTGTCAGCAAATTGCTGCCAGAAATGTAAAAAAGCCTGCTAGACATGCTATACCAGCAGATTGATAGCAGAAACCGAGCAAAGTCTTGCATAATCTGACGACAGATTGAGAGCAGACTCTGCTCAGTTTCTGCCACCAATTTGTTGGCATAGCCTGTCAACAGGCTTTGTCGACAAATCCAAATGCGGGCACAGATGGCTATGGTTTTGTAGTCAAAATCTGATCAAGTTTGCTGCCAATTTGGCCCAAATTGCTAACATTTTACTATCAGGGTATGAATATACCACCACCAGGAGATTGATTCAGTAACTTCAAAGTGAAAATTACAAAAGTGAGCAAATTTACTAGATATTGACCAATGAAATTATTAGTATTCTAATAAATTCGCTCACTTTTGTAATTTTCACCTCGTTTCAAGATGCAGAATCGATCCTCAGCAGCGGCGATGTTTCGAGAATGTTTCGTGCGCATTCGAGCCTCAAAAAAGATGGCAGGACAATCAATGTTGGATTTTTACTTGACTTAACCTCTAGTGAGTTGAATATCCGCTAGGTACGGGTGAGTCGAATCGAATCGCTCTGTTCCGTGGATCTGTGGATCCGTGTTCGCGTAAAGCGTGGCGTGACGGAACTTGGAATTTGGAACTCGGAAGAGTGAGGAAAGGAGGGATCAACATGATGGAGTGACGAACGAATGTGTTTATAATATTTAGATTGTCCGAGATAATCGGACGCGAAAAGGAAATTTAACATAAATGTTTACAAATGCGATAAGGAACATCAGTTTGCGAGAACGATCAGCTTGATCAGCAAGTACGCGCAAGCGCCAATACGCCACATTCTAATTGCTTCATTATCACTTGTACCCTATTATACAACGTAACAATCGTCGCCATAATTAATATTTTAACGATAGAAATATTGACAGCAGCTTAGAGAGCGCGTGTATCCTCTCGATCGAAAGATCGATTCGAGAGATTTAGGCGACGCTGGATCTGGACGTGGAGTAGGTATGTAGTGACGAGTGACGAGTGCGTTGAAGCACGCGTTGTCATTGTCGTCCAATCGAAGCCAATCTACCAATCCGCAATCGAAGCTGATCGAAGCTGATCGAAGCGTCGCGCGTCCAACTTTCCGAATGAGTGACGTTGGGTGGTATCGTTACTCGTAACTCGTAACTCGTAACACGCTACGGCCAGCAGTCGAGGCGGCGGCCTCCGACTCAAAGTCATTTAGCGATGGTGTGGCCACCATCGTAATGGCGTGTCAGACGGCTATATGTATGTACCGTTAGTTTGAATCTATTCCCGTTGGTCGGCTCGAGCGACATCCACACTCACAGCTCACATACCTACCGACCGAGGAGGGCTAAGCCATATTCGATCGCGGTTGGTCGTCGTAAACCCGGAAACGAAGCGTGTGTGCGCGTCTCCGTTCAACGAGAGCGTCGAAAGCTTAAGTGTGCGTTCAAGAGAGACAGAGATAGAGAGAGAGAGTGCGAGTGCGAATTTATCGCGGAGTCACTCTCGAGCTCTCCTCGAACTTCCGTTAGAGACGTGCGCGCGTCCATCCTGACGTCTCTCTACGCATATGTATGACGTGTGCATCGCAGCGACAGCCGCGGTGATACGTCGGTCGGCGTGTTCACGTTGAAATGAGAAAGTTGTTGCCGTTGCGCTGAGGATTGGGAACGACGACGCACGCGAACCAGCCAGACGGACAATTCCCGTACTAAGCGGACGTACGGAGACCGAAGGCAGCGACAGTAACAGTGGTACATTGAATCGAGTGTGCACGGAGAGTCGTTTGGTCGTTGCTCGTCTACCTGCCTGTACTTACGAGTAAGTAGAACAAAGTCAAACTAGTTTTCATATCTTGAACGCTTGCAATCTTCCTCATGCTTGAGACGTCGTGTTTTACATGTAATTTTTTTTTCTCTTTATAATTACCATATGTGCTCTCCCTCCCTCTCTCTCTCTCTCTCTCTCTCTCTCTCTCTCTGTGTGTGTGTGTGTGTGTGTGTGTGTGTGTGTGTGTGTGTGTGTGTGTGTGTGTGTGTGTGTGTGTGCGCGTGTGTGTGCGTGTGTGCATGCGTATAAAATTATATATATATATATATATAAG
>Ga0157363_1001254_pt1 | contig 21025 bp, 18 predicted proteins | sample AttsexASBM1_FD_111477 | JGI IMG/M metagenome (GOLD analysis project Ga0157363, IMG submission 111477) | Fungus gardens microbial communities from leaf cutter ant in Ribeirão Preto, State of São Paulo, Brazil - Atta sexdens ASBM1 | ecosystem: Host-associated > Fungi > Mycelium > Unclassified ... | reverse complement strand
TTACAGAAATCGCATTTAAATTAATCGAATTAATTGAATTAATTTCATTTTAAATAGTTGTGAGCGAAATATACTCGTCTTGTAATAACGTCGTGACGATGCGATATCACGTCTCTGCAGTCTGCGCTTCGAGGTAGAAACGAAACGAGCGGAGCGTGACGTGCGGTGAGGCAAAATCGTCGTTGTCGCTGTTGTTTTTAATGATGAGTCTGTCGAGCGAGGTGCCCGTTTAATTACCGATACTCGTTTCAACATGGGCTCTGCTTGCTTGAATCGCATCACTATGGTCCCGATCCTGGCCCCGGTCCGCCCACCCGTATCCGCTGCCCTAGCCTACGTAGAAAGGTGCAACAATGTACATCTATACGGTTTGCACGTCGACTACCATCGACGACGTAAAATCAACTGCATTGCTAATTCGCTAATTTGCTAATACACGGCTATATTTTTCCGAGCCTTTATAATAGTATGCATGTAACTACTTTATATAATAATATATCGAGCAACTTACTTTTATCTTTACCTCAAAACATCGATCGATCGTCATCAGTCAAATCAATTGTTGATCAATTAAAATTTTGAAAATGGTCATATCAACTATAAATGCGATAGGACATTTTATTTCCAACGAATAAAATTAACGAATAAAATTTGACATAAAACCGCAGCAAAATTATTGTGTTTTACCAGGATTCGCGCGCGACGTTGCATTTAAATTAATTATTATCCGCGACTGTAATACTGCAATAAATATCTTGACACGTGCGTGTATTGATCGAAAATTATTACTCTTTTTCGATACAAATTTCTGAAAAACAAGAAATTGAATCGCTCCATGAATCTTTCTCTTAATTTAATAAATTTTCTTCTTTTTTCCTTCTTAAAATACAATTTTTATCTTAGATTTTTTTTATTTTATAGAAGATTTGAAACATAAAATCCTCCACAAATACAGGATCCTTAAATTCATCGTTATTATTATTGTCTTCGTGATAGTTTCTTCCATCATTCACATTACAAATCAGATTTATGTGTACAGTCAAATCAGCTTATAAAACAAATAATCAGCTTGTAAAACAAATTAGCGATGCATCTCTACATCTATCCAAAGTAATCACTTAGAAAATAAGTTTACATCTGAACTTCGAACTTTGAGACTTTACCAGACTTTGCCAGATTTCATCAGACTTCGAGGAATTCATAAATTTGTCGAATTTTGAGGAATTTATCAGACTTCATCGGATTTCATCAGATTTTATCAGACTTTATCGGACTTTATCACAAAGAATTCAACGGACTTCTGCTAGATTGTACACCGGAATTCAAGAGTGATTATCCCTTTGTTGTTATCTCATTGTTAATCTTTTTTAACTTTGCAAACTTGAATGAGAAGTAGAGTTGCGTTAAAAAAGATGGATAGGAGAAGATCATACTGAAATTCAAATACATAGTGTTTTGTTTATTGAAAAAGTTTGAAACTAAAACATCTTTAAGTATTTAAAAAATGGCAACAAGAACAAAACATTTTAACATCTTAAAATTAAATATTCTTTTTTGAGTATAGTTATATCACATCACCAGTCATATTTATTTGTCTGAAACCTTCCAATTTACACAAACAAGAAATCTAAATGACATTAAAAAATGTAAAAATGTTGGCTATTTTCATTTTTAGAAAAAATACCAGTGAAAGAGTTTTTTGTATAAGAACAATGTTTTATATCATATACATATATTTTTGCTATTAAAGGAAATCTCGAATAAAGCTAGCATTCAATCAAACCGATATCATCCTGATCTTTTCCTATATCGATATAATATTATCGATTTGTGAAAAGATTCCATTGATCAGGAAGCTACATGATCGCAGGGATTTACCACTTGACATCATCGGCTGAATCGAAGATGGAACAAAAAAACAGAATGAGTGCACAGCTTTCTCGACGTATCCTTTCTCTTTTTCATTATAATCGTCAGAGCTTCAATATTGTTCAGGGATTCCTTTGGATTCCCGATGACCTTCCGACGTAAAGGAAAAAATGTACAGTAATACGCACATATAAAGATCGTATATTAGACTGGGATGTGAAAGTAGAAAGTAATGTTTCGCGAATACAAACGTTAAATGCGATCCTAGAGAGCGCGGAGGCACTTATATCGCACAAGGAAGCTCGTTGGCTCGTTGAATATCCTTTCTCACTCGCTGTACATATCCAATGCGATCATTTATAAATGTGAGCGTATGTAAGAATTATTATGATACTCATGAAAGATAATTTTATTCTCTTATTGCTAGATACGACGTTCTTATGTATCCTGTATCATCAAATTTAGTAAAGTGTGTACCACTGTGTATACGAAGATATATATATAATTATATATATATATATATATACATATATATATATGCATATATATATATATATATATATATATGCATATATATATATGTATAGAGTAATAAGCTGTGAATGAGAGACTTATATCACTGGTAATTATCTAATGATCGCTTTCGCTTCATTAATTTCTTTTCCAAAGATATTTTTCACATAGAAAATTTTGCTAGACACATGACAAGATTAACAAAACGGCATATCTTAAGGCATTTAAAAAATTAGAAAGTGGTAACTTCCATGATAAGCACTAGAGACACTGTAACAGACCTTGACTACGAACGATTTTGTTTTAAAATGCGAGAGAGAAAAAGGTCTACATACTATCTCCCTATATATACTTATACATAACTACCTCACTCTATAATTTTAATTAGAGAATTACAGAGTGAGACAGTTACAAGTTAGAGTGAGATAATACAAATACACAAAGACTGAAGTTATATATACATATGTAACATTGAGGATGACCCAATCGGGCTCGAAACGTCTGTTATTTGTTATTTGTTTTAGATCATGATAATTATATTTGTTTCTTATATTTACACATTTACTTGTTTGTTTCATAGCCTTTCGAAACATGTATTTTTCATTGTATTATAGACCATGTTACATGATGCATATAAATATATATGTATATACCTTTCTCTCTCGTAGGATTTTAACAAAATCTCTCGTGACCATGTTTTATTACAATGTCTCTATAATTATAATGTGTGTATATGTATACATAACGTAAGGCGTCAAAGCAGAAGATTTGGCGGCAATCTGAGCGTGGCTAAGGAACGCACACATTCTCCTCTGCACTGCTCTAGTACGACGCGAGGGAGAGAGATTGATAGAGCGAATCGAGAAGGAAAGAGAGAAAAAGAAAGACGGAGATAGAAAACGCTTGTGAAAGAACGACCGTGAGGATCGGCAAAGTTGTCGGAGCGGTCACCAGCGCGGCGGTCGACCAAGCCAGTCGACCTGCTGCGCCGGCCAATCAGCCAAGCCAACCGGGCCCAGCCATCACGTTCAACCGCGCTGCGTTGCGCTGCGCTGCGCTGCGCGCTGCGCTTCGTTACTTCGCGCTGCGCTCGCGCCTCGCGCTCGGCCGAAGCCGAGCAGCCAGCACTGCCTAGCAGTCACTGGTACTACTGCCACTACTGACAGTCAGTGCGCGACGAACCTTCGTTGCGTGTTTCCGCGTTCGACGTCTCGCCAATGTTTGGAAAAAAAAAAAAGATACACATAAAGAAATAGAAAGAACAAAGATGAAAAAAAGAGGATGACCACGACGCGAGATGCATCGGAAGCCCCGGTGAGATCGCGTAGCTTCTCTACTCACTGCTACTCACTGGTACTCATCCCCGCTCACCGTACGTGCTCCATAGCCGCAAGTTGGCGATTCAGGCGATTGTCAGGTGCGCGTTCCGTATCTCTCCATCAACCGTATGCACGCTGATCTCTGTTCGCTGCTCCAGTTTGTGAGTATGTGTTGTGCGTGATGTGACTCGAGTGTATTACACCATGCGATGTACGAGAATTTCTGCGTGTGAAAAAGAATAAGAAAGAGACATTTGTACGAAGCGAAGAGAGTGTAAGAAAGAAAGAGGAGAGAGAGAGAGAGAGAAAGAGAAAGAGAGAGAGAGAAAGAGAGAGAGAGAGAGAGAGAGAAGCGACATGGCGCCCCCCGACAGATCGCCTCGCCCTAGCTCTGGTCTCAGCCTCTCCGTGCTAGGTAAGTGCTTTAATTTACTCTTTGCATTGTCTATTCTTAGTGTTTTCTTCATGACATTTACTCGCTATTTTTCTTTCAACACAGTCGCAAAATTATTCGCGTGATCGACTTTCCGAAGATTGAATTATTTTAGAAAATAAAGTTTCCAGATACGTTAAACTTGTGTGAATGGATTAAAATTTATTCATTGAAAATATGTATAGAATTACAACAGATTTTATGTTCTAGTCTTGAACTTGTGTATTCTAAAAATTGCAAATTTGCATTTTCTACTCTCTCGTAGTATTTTTTACTAGATATCGTGTGACAGTTCTAATAAAATAAACTGTAATAATTAAACCTTTTTGTTAGCATATATATGTTATCTTTAAAGTTAATTAACGAGATGCATCAATGACATTATTGATATTCTCAACATTTGCAACAAAATTAATTATCGAGAGAGAATGAGAGAGAGAGAGAGAGAGAGAGAGAGAGAGAGAGAAAGAAAATCTATTCATCGTACACAGTTCAATCGCGTTGATTCTCTGGCACTTAAATCGCGTGCTGTCACACATTAATTATTAGAAACGTGATTAAACTTTACATGAAACTTTCTTAAACACGCATGCTACAATTCTGATAACAATATTATGTAAGAAGATTGGATTACATTTTTTATGAAAATTATTAAACTTTTTATATGTAATAAAATAATATGTAGAGTGTTAAAGTAATCTCTTTAGGAAAGACAGTAGTATCTTAAAAAATAATTTAACAGTGTAAGTTTTATTTATGATGAATTGTAAGTCTAATAATCTGTTAAGCGTTAATACGTCTCATTTTGTTATAGAATAATAGTAATCTTTAATTTTAGCTAAACGTTACAAGATTCAATTTGATGATGAATAAAAGTGTAAGTTAAAACTGTGGGAAATTGACGTGTGTTACCTGTATTTTAAATACATGTTTGGATTATTTGACGCTCTCTTGAATGGAACACTTCCGTTTTCATGTTTGTATATATATATATATTTTTTTTTTGTTGTATATATATATATATATATATATTAATATGCATATATTATATGTGTATACTTGCCTGTAGCGAACTGGTTTTTATTGGAATAAATTATTTCGAAATGTAAATCATGTTTGTCACCGTATGTCACGCTTAAAAGTTTCTACAATAAAATTCAATCGAAAATGAGTCAGATTGATATCAACTTGATTTCGGAGAAATCCAAGAAACCAAAGATAAAGTAAATGTGATCTGTTATAAAATACATATTGAATTAGATTAATACGCAAGTATTCAATGGACGTAAGAAGATATAAATATTACATATACGGATATAAATGAATTTCACGTGAAATGAATAATTTATTACGTCGAAAATTTAAAATAGACAATACAGAATAATATAACGATAAAGTTTATAAAATGATATAAAATAGAATAGAATATATATAATTTAGAACTGTAAGTCTTAAAATTAACGTATTTACACGTTATTACGAGATACAATTCTAATGACTATAGTGATACTGTAATTAACAATTTTTGAAAAGAAAACTTTTCCAAAAAAAAAAAAGAAAAATGACATGTACATGATTAAATTAGAAATATGGAATGATAGTAATACGATCAAATTTTTATTACGTTGTCCATTCGAAATAATTATTTTTTTCTTGATGTGTTATCGGTTAACACGATGCGATTACTCTGAGAGGGAGAAGAAAGGTAGAAAGAGAAAATGCTTTGCTTGATATTCACTTAGTTGTATTTAGCCGGTTGTATTAGACCACACAGAGGCACGCGTCGACGGTCGACTTGCAGATAAGACGCCGCTACTATCGGAAGACGGAATTAACTTTAGAGCGAAGCCAAGAAAAGCCTTCTTGAGATTCGACATGCTTTCAGTTTATCACCGATATCGCTCTGACGCTGCATCGCAATCGTTATTGCTTCGTTTTATTTGCACTCAGGAACAATTTTTACAATTCTTTTAAATATGACAGAATAAAAAAATACATGATATTTTAAACTTTAAAATACAACTTGATGTGTATCGCGAACAGACGGATTCATGAACTATGAAGCAAATGCACGCACTGAAATTTCATTTTTTTCATTATTTGGTTTAATATAGATATTTCGTGAAAGAAGAACTTTTTTACATAAGAATTGACAATTACATTATCTATTACTTTCATTATTTGAATGATTGTATAAGTGAGAGAACATCTCTGCGGATCAAAAGAATTTAATTAAAATAAAGTTATCAAGAAGATACTAATTTGTAAATTAAACTTATAAATATGTAGCAAGAAAGATAAATAATAAAGCTAATAGATCTTGGTATGATAATTTTATTACTCGTATGCGAAATTAGTACTTAGAAGAAATCTTTCTCGCGCAATTCAAATGCATGTTTGTTGAATATGGAAAACCATAGGTTATATTCACTAATGTCTCACGATGTCTGTCAGCTTGCAATACATCGTTACGAAATGCACACACCTGTAACGCGCACCTTGCCCTGAATATAACAGCGTCTAACTTTCTCTATCACTTGCATCTAAAACTTGTGTACCCATCTACATATCTCACATCGAACATATTTACAAATTTTAATTATTTTAATATAAATCTCTCTGTAATATATATATATATATATATTACAGAGAGATTTATATTGAAATGATTAAAATTTGTTTATATATATATATATATATAAACAAATTATAAATATTGATGCATACATGCATGTATCAATATATGATACAATGAATTTTAAAAATACGGTATATTTTTTAAAAATATGTGTGTGCTTGTTGTGTGTTATCGTATCTATTTCAAACATATTTTATATTATAATGAAAACTACGATCGATAACACATTGATAAGTAGGTCAATTGAAATAGTTCGTTCGAGAGACACCTCAAGAAGCAACATGGCTTGTGAAAAAGGAATTCGAATTTACTATAACGCTTCAACATAACTCGTACTTATAATTGTATATGTTTTCGTCACGCATTACATCCGCGCAAAACACATATACTTGTTTTACGCGCTTTCAAATTGCAGATAAAGAAAATGAAAGATGCAGAGTTCTTTCAATCTGTAACTTTGAGTGCAAACATAGAACATCCGATTATGTAATCAAGTTACTTCTTCATTGACGAATTTTCTTTCTCGAAAGAGATTCTTGATAATCCGTGAATACATCATTTGAATTTTACATACGCGCGAAATAAGAAAGAGATATATACACGGTGATCTCAAGGCGTTAATTGTGTGACTCACTTTCTCGTCGCATCGAAAACTTTACTTTCTGGACCAATCAGAAGTTAAGAAAATCTTTTTTCTTACAAATCTCTTACGTATAAATATGTATTTTATATGTAACATAAATCTGTGTGTGTAAAGAAGTGTATTGAACATGATGTTATTTTAATTAATTTTTATCACCAAATATTATATTATTATACTAAACATTCCTTAAATCTTCCTAGAAAAATCTAATTTCTTAAAAATAAAGGCTAAACAGTCAATAGACTACAATAGACTTGTAATTTATTAATAAATAATAATTTAAAATTTATTTTTAATCTGTGAGCAAAAATTTTCTTTCTCGTATAATTATATTTATGAAATATTGTGACGGAGTATTGCAAATCTATATATGCTGTGGGCGGTTGTCTCGTAAGTGAGAAATACGTAGAATAGCGAGGCGGCGACCAGCAGTCTTACGATCAATGAATCGTGTCGCGTCTGGCTACCCCATTCTAAGAATCAAGAACCTGTAAAACTACTGTATCCATTAGACATACATATTGATATATATATATTGATATTTACTTATTAATCTTTTATATCGAAAGAAATTGAACATTATTACAATTTATTTAAAATCTTTATCTGTTCTTTACTCAAATTCCGCGTTGAGCGGAATTGTGTCAATTGTGTGAACCATGAAAGGAGAAAGTGGAGCACAATCACATATGTTGCACAACGACACATTTCCCAATATATGTGATAAAAGAAATGATAATGACACTGAGCTTATATTTAGTAATAGATATAAATTTAATATAAATTTAAAAATTGAAACAAATATTATTCGTATTATTCGTTTAAAGAATACGATCTTGACTTAAAATAATGCAAATATCGAGAAAGACTAACGCCTTTGTCAATCTATTTATTAAAATATTATTGGAATTTAGAATATTACTTTCGAAAAACAAGTATGTAATCATATCGAAAGAATCCGAAATAATCTAACTCACCAATTAATTGGAATAGAAAAATTGGCTGTGTAGTAAACATTAGCTGTGAGTCATAAAAGAAAGAGATTTAATGGCATAAAAGTACTCAGCAAACAGCGATCGAAATTAACAATGATTTAATCTGTTCAAATATATTCAGTAGACGTGGTTAAGATTTCATAGTGCGTTCAGAAATTTCCTTTCTGAAAATTAAAATAATGATAAGAAGTTATAAAAAGATAGTAAAAGACTAAATAAAATTATTGCATTTTATTTTATTTACCTAATTATTTTATTCACTTTGTAAGCCTTATGATTTGTTTGTTGCGAAAATCACATTTATTTAGAAATTGCACTTAAGGCAGGTCTACATACGTAAGACAACGCCGTTACCTAAATTAATATTTGCATTCGTATTTGTGGAGACCATGTGCAAACTTTAAATGTATAAATATTTATAAACGAAACGACAGATAAGCTTGAAAATCTGTATTGAAACTATGTTATGTTATTTAAGAAAAGAGAAGAGAGAATCTCGTGTTTATAAAGAATAATTTTAGCACAGTTATATATGTATAAAGATATTTCGCGTTACAAAACACATTAATAATTATAAAAACAAGTCACGTTGTGTCGCAATTTTCTGATGTAGGAAAGAACGCGGCTAAATGATAAGCATAAACATTTTTTTTCTTTATTTATTTAGTCTATCATAAGGTATAAAATCCATAGATTTCTGTTATCTAATATATCTTGTTAGTATATCTTATCAGCGACGGCGTCGTCGTAACTATGAACCATATTATGTTTCATTGAAACAATTAGATAAATTCCAATCGAGGTGAGAAATTAAAAATAATCCAGCAACCTCGCTCTGGACGTTGATCAATTTTTCATTGCATTAATTTTATTAAATTTTTCGATTTTTACTTTTTCTTTATTCCAGACCTCATTTATAGGTGTAAATGTAAGGCAACATACAATTGCGTTTGTTTATGTTAATTTTAAATTTTACAACGTTATCGAACATTTATAATCTACTTTTGAGAAACGCTACGATGTAGTATCGCGATATTTCATAGCCTCCCGGTATATCGAAGCTACCGACAGGATTTAAATACGACAGGACTGTAGGCGAGCACCTCGGTAGAGTAACTTTCTCTCACTTTTCTGAGCACCAAATAACGATTAATACACGTGACTCGTCGAAACCGAAACGACGACCAGATATAACTACCGTTCTCCATTCGATGGTCTCTATCTTTTATCATTCTTACATTATTATTCAGATTTATTAGTCTCGTTTCCTGTTTTTTTGTTTTATCTTTTAATTTTTTAAATTGCATTTTTCCTAGTATCATTGAAAATGAGACAGATATTTCCAATTCATTGAAATATTATCGGAAGAAAATAAAGGAGTAAATAAGCTAAAATGTATTATTAATTAATAAATTAAAATTTTTGTGTTTTGTAATTTTAAATATGAGTTAATAACAAAAAAAAACAAAGATGATATGAATTTTAAATTGCGCTGAAATGATTATTTTTGTTAAACGAGAAAACAATGATTTATGGTTCAATATATTGAATCGGGTCATCTATATGGGATCGTGTGAAGAACGGAAGTGGAGACGGAGAAGCTGACCAGCAAATCAACAGGTGGTCTCTGGTTGGTCTGGACGTCGTTTTGGTCCGTTCCACTTGGTTTTCCTACTTGGCGAACGGGCTTCTTTCCCACTTGGCGAATCGCCCCCGTTTTCGCTATATCGAGGTCGAGACATGTCGTGTTTCGTCGTCATTTTGAGAGAAACGGATGAATGAATTCTCATCTAGATATATTGTTCACGAGATACATTGAGTGTACAAAGAGATTTGCCCATTTTCATAAAGGTTTTGGACCATTCGTGTCTAATCATTAATATATAATTTTGTAGATAATAATAGTAGCATTTAGGAAAAAATAAGTGAGTTTAGATCCTCAAATCTCTGCTGAAAATATTTCTGACTTCCTAATGATGTCATTTTATTTGTTGGATGGCTCATCATTCGAGTCCAATACGACAAATACGTCATTGCTTAGAAGATATCTATATGTCATTAGAAAAGTATTTAGCGTGTTCTAGGTACTAAAAGATCGACAGATAATATATCGTACGTCTATCTAGCAGTCTACTTCTTATGCTGCACATACATGTGCAGTAATATTTTTTAATAACTCTTTCTTCGCTATTATACATTTTGCTACAATGAAGAGATCGTGTCTTATTAACATGGACTATTTTAGTGCTTTAAGAAGTAATAAAGGATTAACAATATCGATATTATAATTAACGAGATGATCGACTCCTATATTACAGCTTTGACACAAAAAAAAAATCTTTAAAAGATGATAATAATAAAAACAAGAATTCTAGGAGTCACGTTCGAATGTAGAATAAAAAAATTTTAAGTGATTGAAAGCATCGTGAAAGCATAAATAATAAAATGAAGAATACAGAATTACTTTCGGCTAAAGTTGAAGTTCTAAACTTTTTTTTTTTTTTTAATACTATCATTATTAGATATCTACAAATTATATATGATTGATAACGCAGATGGTTCGAAATGGGAGAAGATCTTTCCGTGCAGATTCTCAAGAATACTTAATGACGCGAGATGGCCGTGCAAAAGGCTCTGCCGTGCTAAATAATATTTACGATCATTTTATTGTTGTTCTGCAGAATTGTCGATCGTGAGAGATTGCGTTTCACTGGTGTTAGCAAAACGAATCGATCGCGTTTAACGATAATGCGATACCGAAAGGAAGCAACTTTTTACGCTTGCTTTAAAGTTACCAGTTTCTTTTTGTTTAAACAGATTGCGAAATAATCGATTAAACACAGCTGTAGGGAAGAGTAGTATATATATATATACTACGTTAATATTTAAAACTAGTAGAAATAAAGAAATATGATATTTAAACTAGTAGAATAATAGTAGAATAAAAGAATAATGTATATTATGTCTACACGAGCGTGTGTAGCGTATAAGAAAGTTTAAATATAAATAATTAATTTATGATAATAATTAATAAAATTAATAAAATATAAATAATCATATACTGCAAAGTGCGAGTTGTTAAATCTAACCGACTGAATATCGCGAGATGATTCTATCCATTAGACGTCGATTGGCATTTATCAACTCGGGATCGACGCGAGATCGATGTGCGAGACGAAGCACAATGATAGTGGAAACTGGATCCTACGACTGAGATGTGTGAGTCAGTGAAGTCTTCCGATGAGAAAACGAGAAGCGAGGTCTCTGCGACGCGAACCACGCGCACCAGACTCGCAAGTGCGTTGACCCAGCTTACGGTAACCCAGGCGATTCTCTGCGTCGCGCCGCGCCGCGCCGCGCCGAGTTGCACCTGCCTCACGCGGAGTTACCGGCATGAGAGGTCGTGCGACTTCCTTCTCTTCTCCTCTCATCTTCTTTTCCATTTCCCAGTTTGCCACACTTTATTCGTTCGAAGGGATTCATTTAATTTTCACACGTTTATCTCTCTTTTCATCCTCCTCCATATTCTTTGGATGTCTATGTCTTTGTTTTTGACTAGTACATTGCATGTCTTCACTACACGGTTTTACACAATCGGCCAGTTCTTTTTGGCTTAATTGATGCTTAATTGATCGCAAAGCGCGATCTAGCATACAAATACTGAATATATTCGACGAAACTAAGGGACTGATTTTGTAACTCTTACAACGACAATTGTTGATGATATTGCACAACTTTTTTACTCTATATAATGTCTGAGAATTAGTCCAGATCTACAATAGGTGTTTTAAGAAAAATAAGAAATTGATCAATTACAGTCGATGCGAGGAGTAATGCGAGGAGAATTGACTATAATTCATCAATCTCTTACGGCTTAAGACTTAAAAATCTATTGTAGATCCGGACAGAATAACGCAAATACATGCAAAGAAATTCTCGTGGTCTTTAATTGAGTGAATATAATATCGTTCATGAAGCAGTTAAAAAGGTCACGATCGAGAGAAGTGCGCGCGCGAAATTTCTTGACCTTACTTTCTACAATAGAATGTTTCATTATATACAATAATGCCTCGGATTCACGTTACTTGATTTTTCGTGATCAACGAGCATCATTGCTGTATGAGAAAACGTATCTTTCTTCATTAACCGACATACTAAATTTTTTAATAATATAGCATCAAGATCTTGCTTGGCCCTATTTCTCATTATGTTAATTTTATAAATTGAGCTTTTTCTTATATTATTTTTAATGTTAAATTTTATTCAATTTATTCACAATAGATGAGCCTACTGTCGAATCTGCGAATAGCCATGGCCTTTAAAATTGAACGTTGACTTTGACTCGCGCAAGTTTTGTCGAAATTACATTTCAACTTTTCGTTATTGAATGTATTCTTGTTTCTTATACTTTATACTTTTTATATTTTTTTATATCCTCATTCTGAACGGTGGAAGCTCTTGGAATTGGATTGTTAAATAAAATACAATTTTACTATTTTCGAAAGAGGAAGAGAAAGTATTATCAGGAAATGAAATGATACTATGCTCTTTGTAGACTTGGCGCAGATACGAGCGTTGGTCGAATCGACAGGGATGCTGGGTGGATCTACGTGCCCATCCTGTGAAATGCCGTTCGACAAGGGCAAAAAGCGTCGTCTGATTGATTCCTGCGGTCATGAACGCTGCTACTCCTGTCTATTTCGCAGCGAAGTCTGTCCACTTTGCCTGCGTGGCTACGAACTCAATGATGACGACGACGACGGGTTGGAAGAACTATCTCTTAGAAACGTTTCCTCGATTCCACTATCCACCTTTGCGCCTACGGATGGTTGGCTCGATGAGTCATCGGCGGTGAATTCCCTCTGCGGCAGCCCCAGGTTACGCACCAAGATCACCACGAGAGCTAATCTGCCGTCGCAAGTTTTACACGTAAGATCTTTTGTCGTCAGGGAAAAATGAAATAACGTGTTAAATTGCTGTTTTCTTCAATGTATTGTATTCTTAAACGTGCGAAACGTTGTACGTTTGTATTATGCCTTTGTAGAAAGAAACAACAAATGCCAGAAGAGGAAGCAATTTTTCCACGTTATTTCCTCATTTATTATACTAGTCGCACAAGTCCACGCAATAGTAATTTCGCACGAACTTGCTCATCTATTTGTTACTTTATTTTCAGCAGCGAGGCGAGGCAGAAAATCTCTCGTTGATAACAGTAGCCAAGAACTTGAAAAGCAAGGCTTCGCCACTTCCAGTTTCTTCTGTTTTTCAAGATCGACAAAAATTTAAAATGTCGCAAAGTATGTACAAAACATATAATATAAATCTAGTTCTTGTATCAAAATATAACAAAGATTAAAAATATAAAATTGATACCGTAGGTTGTCCTACGCCACCGAATCAACGAAGAAGATTTTTCCTCAATCCAAAAGTGCTCAGAAGTTCCTTTGCTGTCCAGAAATCTTCGAGACATACGGCATCCTCACCTGAACCGATCATAAATGATAATCCTTCCGCTTTATCAGGTACCTACTTTTTTCTTACTATTAAATCAACTCTATATGTTTGTTTTACTCTTCTCTCAAAGAGAAAATTTCGTGACTCAAGTCGTGTAAAGTATCTTGATAATACCAAAATTGCACGCATACATATAGTTTGGACTTCGTCCATGGAAGGAAAAGCGAGATGGCCCGGTGTTGTATTGGGAAAAATCAAGTCTCTGTGGAGCAGTAGTCAAGGCACGGCTAACGACGGGTTGAATCAACTCATCAATTCGACGAATAGAATTGCAGGCAGGAAGAGTTTTTAAAATTTGATGCTGTATCGCTACGTTTGAGATGCTTAGAATTTGCTAATGAATATAAAGAAATAAAAACTGTCACGCACGCGAGCATAAGTTCGCGTCTTTTGTACGACATTCCTTGTACTGAGAAAAAAATAATTCTTTTCCGATAACCTCTCTTTCGTAGTATTTCTTTTTAGAAGCATGATACATAATTTGTAATTATCCTTATAACATCACTAGTTTTTATTACACGAATTGCTTTCATTAAAATTGTGCCGAGTCATACTTTTATCTTTTTTTAATAAAAAAAAAACAAATAATTATATTACATCTTTTATAAACGCACCTGCATTTTCTATTGTCATTACTGATTTCCAAATTAAATCGGTATTTATTCAAATTTATTAAAACTCGTCCATTTTTAAAATGAGTTTGTTGTTAAAGGATTATAAAATAGATTGAAAACTTCTGAATAAATTAAAATCGGTAAGATATATATGATATATTTCAATGGATGCGCTATTCTTAAAATTCTTTGTTATTTGTATTGTCGATGTTTATGCTTGGATTTAGCATTTGATTTCTCACTTTTTGCAGAGTGTTCAATACGTTGCATTATATGTTTAGACGGATAGAATAAAAATTTACCAACATACAATGTTTGCAAGTGCACAATTTGCGTTTGCGACACTGCAACTTTTGATAGTAGTTTACTTCAATTTAAAATAGCATTTCGATAAACGATAATATATCCGCCTAAACGTATCTTACAATTAGTAAAGTGTGATTTTCGTTTTGTCCGTGAATTATTTAACTTTTAGATACACCGCACGAAGCACTTTTGCAGTCTCGGTCAGCACTATCTGGATTCATAGATTCTATCCAATCTTTTTATATTTCTATATCACCTAATTAACTTTTCTCTTTCGCAGACGATGAGGGTGGTTGCGTGAAACCGTTATCTTCGAAAACCAGAAAATCGTCACAATCGGATTTGTACATGAGATTGGGTCTGCTATTGGGATCTAATCGAGCAAACGCGAGTGTGGAATCAAGCGCATGTCCTTCGCGAACTCCGGTACAAGGGCATGATAGCTCTGCAGCCTCCTTCAGTAGCCTGACCAGCTTTGAAACGCAGACATTGGCATCAACGAATACGAGCCCAGTGTCAACTTTGACGGGCACGTCGAGTGAAGCAGAAGCTGCAGCGGCACTGCGATGTCCTGTCAAGCCGAAGATTAAGATCAAGGGAAAAACTAAGTCCTGCAGAGATTGCGATAGTGCTGGTAGTCTGGCATCCATTTCTACATCGTTATCCGCATCCACATCAATGTCCATGTCTATGTCCGTATCAGTATCAGGCCTCTCGAACGGTAGCTCCAGTCCACTCGTGCCTAGAAGACATTCTGTCAACGCCGCACAAGTGGGTCAAACTGACGAGCTCGGCCAATTGAAAAACAGACGATCTTGTGTCCGAAGATCGGGAAGAACCACCAACACTAAAGGTTCAATTGGATTGGATGCGAAATGTAATATTTATTCTTTATCCTCGAATCCAAATATGCAACGCATTCGCGAATACATATATGATAAAGATCCATATCCTGTTCATTTTAGTACGTTTCATTCAACATCATAGTTCAACGCAGTTAAACCTGAAGCCATTATTCTTCGAGGTGCCTTTATTAGAAGAAGACCCACTTTTCGCAGGACGACAGTGGTTGTTACAAGAATTAGAATCCGTGATCAATGGCTCCAGTCCTGGCATTTTGATTTCCGGATCGCCAGGCACGGGAAAAACTGCACTCGTCTTGCAATTGGTGGAACATAGTTGTTTCGGAAGAAGGAGAGAACAGCCAAGATCTGCGGAAGTGAATGAAGAATGCGACGAGAGAGAGAAACAGAATACTAACGCTACCCTACGAGCTAATATTCGGCATACTAACGAAAAGGTGCGATTACCAGCATTTATTACAACTTCGAAATTTTATAGAAAAGATGCAAATTAGTTATATCGAATTATAGGTGCGCGAATTAGCATCGCACGTTGTGGCTTATCACTTTTGTCAAGCCGATAATAATAGTACCTGCCTAGTCCCAGATTTAATTCACTCGTTAGCGGCACAACTTTGCCAAGCTCCTCAATTGATCTCATATAGGGAATACCTATTGTCCGAACCCCATCTTCAAGGCTCGTTGTCACAAAGGGAATGTACAGTTGACCCAGATCTCGCGCTTTCGAGAGGTATTATTGAACCGCTTTTGACTTTGAAGAAAGCCAATAGATTGCCAGCTTCGAATATAGTAAGTAAACAAAATAATTACAATGTTTTTTTCACTGATGAGTAAACATATTAACATAAGCTCGATAAGTATTATACTACGTCGCAGACATTGTTAGATATATTTTTTTTCCAGGTAATATTGATTGATGCCTTTTGCGAAGCGGAGTATCACAGACCGGACAGAGGTGACACTATAGCTTCTTTCCTAACGAGGCACGCACCTAACATTCCCAGTTGGTTAAAAATCGTTTGCACGGTCAGGACACAGTTGCTGGATTGCGCAAAGCAATTACCATATACAAGAATCTCGTTAGACAAGACTACGAATGATGCGATCAGTAACAGCATCGCGAAGGATTTATCTGATTACGTCGGTTATAGATTAGCGCAAAGTCCTTCTATTCAATCAAATGTAACTGCGTCGGTAAACGGCAAAGCAGAATCATCATGCAGTGCGAATCAGACAAGGTTCTCTTCACATTTGCTCGCTCTAGCCAGAGGTAGTTTTCTCTTTGCTAAGTTGACACTCGATCTTATCGAGAGCGGGCATTTAGTCGCCAAATCTGCGAGTTATAAGGTATGTGCAATCATAATCTTCATCTCTATTTTAACTATAATCGCAATTATATCATCACTGTTCTTATCTTGACGATATTATAAATAGAATAGAATTTATAACAAATTATTTTACCTCTTAGGTATTACCAGTTTCTCTGGCGCAAATCTTTCAATTACATTTTAACTTGAGATTCCCTACGGCAGCATCATTCGACAAAGTACAACCTCTTCTGGCTGTTTGTCTGGCAGCTTTATACCCATTGACTCTACCTGAAATTTTCTATTCCATCAATTCATTAAATATAGATCATTTTATTTCATGGGATGATTTTTTACAGAGATTTAAGGTAAATATGTTAAATAATTTAATATATACCGCTATAACTGTGGGTGTGTGTGTATGTGTGTGTATGTGTATATGGTACATAATGGATTATTTTAAAATGAATATAATATGTAATTTTCTAACTCTTTTTTTTCTCTGTCTTTGTTTTTTTACTGACGATGCAAAAATGTAAGTTGCAAAAAAATATAATAAATAATTTAATAATGATAATATATATTACAATTTGGATTTATTAAAAATAATTAAACAAATAAATGTGTGCGCGAATTATTTTATCTTGAATTGATAAATGTTCTTACATATTACTTGTAGACACATGATTGTTAATATATACATATAATTTGACAGTACACAATGTGTTATAAATGTTATATCAACTCTCGCGTATTCATCAACTTAAATATAATGATATCATTTTTCCTTATTAGATGCTCTCTGGCTTTCTTGTGAAACGCTTGGACAATACATATATGTTTTTCCATCCATCGTTCAGGGAATGGTTGATGAGAAGAGATGAGGGAGAATCAACAAAATTCCTGTGTGACTACAGACTTGGTCATGCAGCAATAGCATTCAGACTATCTCGCTTTCAAGCGCCATTGGATGGTGACAAAGCTTTAGAACTAGGTCACCATGTATTAAAGGCACACGTTTATAGAGGTGTAGCTCCATGCTGGCCTTCACGCGATTTACAAGTATGTTTACAACCAACACAAGATATAGTAATCGAGAATAATGTAGAAGTGTAGCTTAATTGAGCTCCATTAATCCTCAGGCAATTTGGCTGACTTTATCGACCGAATGCATTTCCTCGGCATTGTGCACGCTTCGAAACATTTATAGCCCAAATGTGAAGGTATCGCGATTGCTCCTGCTGGCAGGTGCATCACCGAATCACATTACTGAATATTTAGGTAACGCACCGGCTCTGTGCATGTACGCGCATGAAGGTTCCGTCGAGATGGTGTCTCTCCTTCTTGAGTTTGGTGCCGATGTCGAATTGACCAACAGCCAAGGTTGTACCGCGCTATCGCTGGCAGCTGCCCGGGGACATTGTGACGTTGTCAGAAGGTATATATAATATATTGTTCAAATAATGTATATACATATATATTGAACAATGTGATTGTTTATTTATTGTTATATTTATTGTTGTATTATTGTTATATCTATACATTGTTATTTATTGTTATATCTATACATTGTTAATCTGTACTTAACAGATTGGCCGCTGCTGGAGCCTCATTAGGACATGTAGATATGGCCGGCCAATGTTCTCTGGTGCATGCGGCAAGACACGGAAGATTATCCGTGGTTGGTTATCTTCTTGCTTGCGACTGGATACCAACCAGTGAAAGTAAAGCAGAAAATGGCGTTTTAGAAATAAGTAGAGAAGAAGCCGCCCAGCAAGCCGTTGTCGCGGCTGCATCACAAGGTCATGAAGCGGTTGTAGAGTATCTTTTAGATATGGCAGAGGTGATCATAGATCGTCCCGATACATTGATAGGCGAGACCGCTCTAACAATTTCCGCTGCAAACGGTTCGACTGCGACGGTTTCTGCACTTTTAGCTCGCGGTGCCAATCCTCTAGTTGTAAACACGAAAGGTCTTTCTCCTCTCATGCTCGCCGCCAAGGAGGGACATTGGGGTACCGCTGAACGACTTTTGCAAGGTTCGTTTTTCCCTTTTTAAATATAAATATAACTTGAGATCGTCTTCAAATTATTATGGATTCGATTATGTCAATTATGTATAAGAAGTTATATGATTATTACATTATTTTATAGGAAATTTGTCCAGCAGTATGGATACAGTATCGGACGAAACTATATCACTTCTAGAACAACGTGATCTCGCTGGTCGTACTGCTTTAATGTTGGCCGCATGTGAAGGTCACATTAATCTACTTGAGCTATTCCTCGATAAAGGATCAATTTTAAAAACAAAAGACAAGGAGGGACTCACCGCTCTCAGTTGGGCTTGCGTCAGGGGACGCATAACTGCCGTACAAATGTTACTCGATCGCGGTTCTGATATCAATACAAGTGACAACTCTGGTAGAACTCCTTTGGATTTAGCTGCATTCCAGGTAAATCTTTTTCTCGTATGCACAACCCATGTTATCGTGTATTACTTTCGCGATCTAATGTTTATCAAAATATATACAGGGTAATCCAAAGCTAGTACAACTGTTACTTGAGAAGGGAGCCGCGGTGGAACATGTTGATCTCCACGGTATGCGACCTTTAGACCGAGCAATCGGATGTCGCAATATACCAGTAGTTCAATGCTTCTTACGTCGTGGTGCTAAACTCGGTCCCGCTACATGGGCTATGGCAGCAGGAAAACCAGACGTCTTAATAATTCTACTAAATAAACTTTTGGAAGATGGTAATGTTTTATATCGAAAGAATAGGCTGAAAGAAGCATCGCATCGATATGCATATGCTCTTAGAAAATTCCCAACTTCGCCAGAAGAAGATTGCCAAGGACAGGAGCAAAGTCATATGATGCTTCAAACTTTTACACAACTTCATATGAACTTTCTTCTAAATCTGAGCCGATGCAAACGCAAGATGAATGTTAGTAATCTAGGTTTTTAGATGTTTATACATAGGCCTAATTGTTCACAATAACAAATTTATATTACTTTTATGAACAATAACGTGATTCTTTAACAGGAATGTACCGAAGCTATTGAACTCGCTAACGAAGCTCTTAGTATCCGACCCATTTCTTATGAAGCGTTCTACGCTAGAGCTAAAGCGCGCGTAGATCTAGGCATGTTCGAGGATGCTCTATTGGACGTTCAGGAAGCTCTTCAAAACGCACCAATTCACAATAAACAAGATCGTAGAGTGCTTGCAACTTTGAAAGATGAGATTGTCTGTCGAATGAATGATGCTGGGACCAACAAAGAACATGATGATTATATCGCTAAATCTCGTCTTCGGGCATCAGTGAATACTCTTACTGAATTGTAATATTTGATTAGAGAGCAGTCAAATAAATTAAAATTATATCTATTCAATTTAAACATAATAATAATGATAATTTACAACAATGTTATTATGAATTCATGACACGAAGGCCAGATTTAGAAAATGGCAACAAACTTTACTCAAGTTTGAATCTTCCTAAAGTAGTTTAACGACTATCGAAATTCAAGATTCTGATATTAAAAAAAGATGAGCAATGTTAAGAATATAATTATTAAATGATTCGCGCGGTATTAATAAATATTTATAATTCGCTTTTTAATTATTGATGTTTTGCAATGTTTTGATATACGAGCGTGTAATGATTTTTTTATCTATCTTATATATTTATATGTATGTATATATGTATGTATACATATATACAAACATATATACATGTGATCTTTTATTATTCCAGAATATTATAGTAATTGGTTTTAGATCAGTCTAACTTAAACTATTTAATTGTGTTCTTATCACACAGTATTTTATATTTTTATAAATGGAATCATAGCACAATACGCATATATATATATATATATATATATATATATATATATATATATATATATATATATATATATATATATTTATTTTTATATTAAATTTATATATATAAATATTATACATTAAATATATTTTTTTTTTTTTTTATATATATATATA
>Ga0157363_1001252_pt1 | contig 21028 bp, 9 predicted proteins | sample AttsexASBM1_FD_111477 | JGI IMG/M metagenome (GOLD analysis project Ga0157363, IMG submission 111477) | Fungus gardens microbial communities from leaf cutter ant in Ribeirão Preto, State of São Paulo, Brazil - Atta sexdens ASBM1 | ecosystem: Host-associated > Fungi > Mycelium > Unclassified ... | reverse complement strand
TCAATTTGAATATTTTATAATAAATTCCTTTTAATCAAAAATTCTAATAAAATCCCTGCTTAATTCCTGAAAAATATTTTTCAATATTATCATGTATATTAAAATATATTTTTTTGCAATTGTGACTTTCTTAAAATTGTAATTTCATCTTTATTATCTACTATTTGCGTTATCAAAACAACTTATATGTATTAAATCAGAACTGTAATGTAATTGTAATTTTTTTATATTTACTGCTTTGTATTTACCTTTTCCGTTTTAGAAAAACACTTTAGTGACATGTGACTTACTTCAAGAATAATCGCACCATAAATATAAAAGGATAATATTTTCTTGAATATTGCAAGGTTTATATTAAATTCTTTTTACTAGAATTTATGTTTCATTCAAAAATTAAATATCATTCTGAAGAAAAAAATTTCCATAGAAGAATAAGATTTAATACTCAAGATGATGTACGTGAAATCCTATCATGCTATTATTGTGCAACAGATGTTTGTATTAGATAAAATACCTTATTGTTAATGTTACTTGTTAAAATGCAAACAGAAGAGATATAATGTCAAATGATAAGAATTAGCCTGTAAAGCAAAAACCCATTTCTGCATTAAACATATCTCAAAATAAGAAAAAAAATCCAAGAAGGGGCTCATGATAAAATGATACGAACTTCCGCATCTTAGTGATTACAAGTAAATTGTTAGGCATCATATATCGATAGAAAAAAGAAGATAGAAATAAAAATAAAGAAGCGGAAGGAAACGATATACAATATGGAATACTATAGGATCTTATGAACCGAAAAACGGCAGACTACATTTATGAGAACTGTGGACCGGAATAACGACGCATTTAGCAATTTCCGGCCTGCGTCGGAAGTTCCGTCATATTTGTCACTTGGTCATTATTAATAGCACAGTTTTATTGTTTCAGTAGTGAGAGTAAAGTGATCCGTAGCAAAAAATGAGCTTTTCAGGAGAATCGAGCTATTGAACGTAACTCTTCTGCAACTGTTAAATTTAATAGCCATTAAATCGCTAGTGGATAGTAACGTTTCTCACATCTTTGTTTTCGTATCTGATACATTTCTATCTGAATGTCTCTTTTGGTTAAGGATATTCATGATTTCATGATTTATGTAAATGCAAACTGATTATTAAAATTTATATAATGTATTTAATATAATGTTTATATTCTCATATATTATTTTTATATTATTTTTAAAGATTATAAACAAATAAATTATTTAAAAATAACAAAAAATCTTATTCTTAAAATTTAATATTTAAATGTTAATTTATTTTGAGGACAAGAAAACAATAGCACACAAACAATAAATTTCGTTTAAATATTAACATGCATTTATTTTTTAAAAGAGAAAAAAGAAAGAAAAGAGAAAAATAAAAAATTTTTAAAGAGTAAATCATAGAAAGAAGATGATGAAAAATAGATTCTAGTGCCAAGCGTAAAGTGAATAGATCTTGAAAAATCATTAGATCTTTAATTAAGTGACAGGAAATAATAATAATTTGCGCGAAAAATGGTAAGAATACTAGAATTAAATATAGTAAAAAATGGTAAGCATCTATTTCCAAGCTTATTTTCTCATTTTATTTTCACATTTTGCAAAGTGTTTATATATAGGAAGTGTTACATATAGGAAAGGAATGAATTATCTATTCTGCTATATCAGGCCCATAAAATGTATATCTTTTCTTTCCTTTTTTTCTTTTCTCGATTTTTTACCAAACTAAAATACCCTCTTAACTTTTACAGTTTATATTTTTTATTTTATATTTTAGTTATCAATATATGGATATCAGTCTACAGCACCTAATATTACAGTAATATTGCAGTAACATTACAATATTGCAGTGATATTATCTTTCAATGTAATATTACAAAAATATTATAGAGAAATTATATTACAAAATATTACAATATTACATATTTTAGAAATTAAAGGCCCATAACAGCCAAAGCTGGATCTTTACTACTTAAATAATTCAACGTGAATTTGTATATACTATATATACATGCATATATACTATATTTATAATCATTTTGAATTGCGCGCCGAAATTTTATCAGACTTAAAAACGCAGAAAACTAAACTACTGAAATAATATCACAATTAAATCCGAAGCTGTATTCGGGCTAGCGTTGTTTGGTCTTTGATGATCCATGAACACTATATAGCTGTGGGACATAGGTTAATAGGTGTGTCAATAGGTTCTGGAGAGATCATATTGTTTTTAAAACGCAGAACCGCTTAACACTTAAATGTTCTGAAATTAATTACGAGATCTTCCTGGGGCATCAGCGCCTCTATGGTTATAATTAATGTTTATCATTGCCATCTTGGCTATTCAATTGGCATGGTACCTCAGCGTTATTAAATTTCATTTATCTACTGTAAATAATTTGTTATGTTCAGCTTATAAGTTGGCTATCTTGTTAATTGTTCAACCATGTTTATTGGAAATTTTCGAACTAGAATCACTTGAAGTATCAAGTTGCCAAAATAGCTGACAGTTTCTTGCTTAACTGCTCCCAATTTAAACATAGAAAAATTTATACTAAGCTAAATCATCTTTCTCAGCTTTCTATTCATAAAAAGATTGTCAAAAGGAATATTTCATTTATTTTAAGATGGATATCTATTATAAATATAAAGAATATACACAAGGATATCCTTTGCCTATCCGCTTAACTTGAGTCAATTCAATAAAAAAATCGACACAATACAATTGACTTACAATAAGACGTATTGTCCAAGGCATGTGATAACCCTAATTGAGCTTTTTATAATTTTACGACTTTCAAGACTTTCTAAGTCTTGTCTCGAAATGAGATCAGGATCTTCATTGATAGATCCAGATCGGATTCCTTCTTGGATTCTTTTGGGATTGGTTGCGTGGAATTCTGTCTGTAAGAATTGATGCATAATGCTTGAATTAAATTGACTTTTTAATAGTAAATTTGATAATTATTATTTACAATAACGAACAACCTTGATGTTGATGTTGTCAATAAAACATAATAGATGTTTAAATTGATAAATTAGAAATGATACTTAAATTTAACGATTAACAATATAATAGTCAATAACTCCGTGCTGGTGTAAATAGTAACTCATAAGTAATATGCCATTTTATATATAGAGATTTTTAATATAGAGAGATCTCGATTCACATATAAACTTACTAGTGGTAATAAATTGCCACATGCATCTAAAATTTTAAACAATTCTAGTCCTATACCAATCGCTAAAATAAAATATATTTTAAAACTAAAAGTTAATACTTTTGCATGGCATTAACGAATTTTAGAAAAAAATTTGCTACTGATGTTCAACATTCCAAAGCTTTCATCGTCATTTTTATTTCTTTCTTCAATGTCATTTTTCTCCAAATTGTGACGTAATACCTAATTTTGGATAATAATTTTATATTTAGCAGGCAAACATCGGAAATGACTATTCATATTTGTATTGTAAAATAATGTTGGATAGTGTAATCTTCTTATATTTTTTCCGATTTTAATCAGTTTTTTATAAATATTCTAATTTTTCCTATATACTCAATTGACAATGGCCAGTAAAATGGGAAGTGTTATTCATAATTTTTGTAAGTACTTTCGATAATAAAAGTTAAACAGTGTCTTTTGTAAATAAAAAAATTCTTTATTATTTTGCAAACTTTTAAAATAATTAATGAGATGTTAATTAATAAAAGTGTGTACGTGTACGAATAAGCATGTACCCAGAAAAGACAGCTTAGAAAGATGATGCTCATACATAGTTGTCCGTTTAAATTATTCTTTTCATAGAGCATACCTCCAAACATTTCACTGTGTTACTGCTGCGTAAAACTAAAAATCTGTGATTTCTTCACGCAAACGCACGATTATTCGCAGATCTTTAATTCATATCTTATTACTTCAAATCTTATTACTATCGAAATTTGTAAAATTGGCACAGAATTTTTAATTCAATTTAGCCATATATATATATATATATTGGAAAAAGAGCCTGCATTAATTGAAGTTTTGATAAAAATGGCAATCAGAATTTTCTGGTTAAGACTGTTATATTATAATTTTAATTGAAATAACCAGAATCCTGATTAATATGATCAGAATCTTTTACTTCGTTCACTTTCAACTAGAAATTTTGCTCAGTGTATAAATATATCAAAGTGCTGTTACCCTTTCGTGTAAAACAATTCCAGTTGATCGAGATATATACGAGTCTTGATGATATGTAAGTACCAAGCGATACATTGCAGCTTTTTCAATGATATCGCTTGACTATATCAAATTGATTCTACTCGCATATACGCGTTGCGGGAGCTGAACGTTTCCTGGTAACGAATTATTAATAACCGGTGCGCAACGCGAGCTCTTGTAAGTCAATTGCTGACTACGATAGTGCAACGAGAAACGTATCGCATCGCGTTGTATCGCGTTGCATCGCGTCGGATCACATCGCGGCGATGCGCCATGGTATCTTGAAAACGGCGACCTTCGTGCACCCGAGATTGCACGCGCGAGGACATTTTTGCAATGCTCTTCTTAACTCCAACAGAGACGAAGAGATGCAAAAAGAGAGGGCAAAGGGGGAAAAGAAGAAGCACGCGCTTTGATCCCAAACAATATCGATACGCATACGAGTCACTGGTACGCTCAAAAAAAAAATCAAAAACAGACGCAACTCTATTTATAAATAGAGGAAATAGTAGATTTATTCGCGCACATATAAATAGGTATGAAGCCGATTAATTTATAGGGAAGCCCCAATAACTGCAATATTCACTGCTTTCGGATATATCAATATTTCTAATTACATAAGACAACAAAATTAAAATTTTTAAAAGTTGTTTTAAAAATATATAATATTGATCTTATAGGAATTTAATGATCCAAGTTTGAAAAAATAATCTCAAATTTGTTCCATCACCCACAAATCTTTTATAACAAAAAATTAATTCTCAGAACATATTTTAAATATATTTAAAAAATTTATGAAAATTGTACAGTTCGATTATTTACATTCAAATCTTATGTAAAAAATTTAGTAGTTCCTTCTTCTTTTGTTAAAAAAGTTATATCAATAACGTTTCTTTTATGCCTTGCTTTCTGATTTTCATGCATTTGATGCAGCATCCAGCAACAATGTCCCATTAGCGTGGAAGGGTATATAAATTTTTTCACCATGCAGTGTTAAATTCACATTCTTATTTTGTACAGCACCAGAAAATTAAACGTGTAAAATAATTGTATGGCACAATATTTTTGTTGTGTTTTTCGAATTTGTCACTTAAAAATGAACATGCTAAATCAAAAAACAATATAAAATTGACAAGTGAAATATAATAAAAAGATTATAGTCTTAAAAATAAACTGCCGTTTCTTGTTTTTTTAATGCCAATTTTTTTTCAAAATTGTGACGTGATAACCAAACAAGATAATAAAGAATCAAAGCTCAATTGCGATAAATCAAAACTTTTTGAATCAAATATGAGATGTTAGTGTCAAAGATAATTTATTTAGTTACTTAACATTTTGGCTATATATTTCGATCCAAGTTTCGGATCCTTTCCAGTGTCAATAGTATATCTGTGTCATCATATTAATCGGATAATATCTTCTGTTCCTTCAAATCAATCAAAGTCTGAAAATTTTAGCAAAATTGACAAAAAGTTAAAAACTTGCAAAAAGTACATTAATGATAAATATCAAATAACGAAACTTTTTTTTCTAAGTACTTTAGTAAAAGTACTATAGAATAGTTGGAAAATCATTATAAATATTATATTTGATTTTTGTTATTCATTAAAACATTATCAAAAAAAGAGTTCTTGCAATTTTCCTTATTTTTCCTAAAATCGCCAATGCCCAGGTCAAAGCTAATGTGCGTATTTTTTCTTCTTTTTTTGTAAGTTAAATATTTTTGTTTATTTGTTTTCTTACGATTGCTCTTTATTGTAAAATAATGCTTCATTGACTTTAGCGACTTTAAGAAAACTGCAATTATCTCCATAGGATATTCTTATATATCAAAGAAGTGGCTCCGTTACTTCTTCATTTCACCTTCTTGTGATGAGTTTTGAATCACTTAGATTTATTGGGGAGTAAAGAATTGCAATCTCTTACACAAACGTGTAAGAAATTGAATTTAAACTGTATCGCTTACGAAGAAGAATAAATCTTTAAAGATATTTACTAGCTAAGAAATGCAGTTAGTAAAACATGTAAAATATCTCATTTTTTTATTATGTAGATGAAATTGAAGGAATTATGAATCTAAAAATATCTAAAAAAAATTCAATAGAAAGTTGTAAAAGTGCGTGTTAGCGCGCATGTGATATAGTTTATTTTTACTTTATATTACTTACTTTACATTACTTAAAACATATAATCCGTAAAAATTATCTTTGATTCTCTTATAAAAATTCATAATCATTTAACTCTCATTTATTAACTTAAATATACGATTTACGTCTGAATTACATACTCGTATATTGTATTAATTATATTGTATTAATTATAAATATGTAATTATAAATACATACTTTGATGAGAATTCCTTGATGATCCATTTATCTAATTATTAATAGCAATTTTGAAGGCATTTGAAGATAAAGATTATAACATTAAAATGTCGAGATAAGTGTCTAAAATTAATCTGGTTGCTGAGAATAAGCATAGTATATAGCATAGCAACGAAAGTTCTCTAATATTGATCCGTTTGCATCCAATCCAATTTTCTATTGCTCAAAAACGAAGTAACACCATTGCGGTAACGCGAATGAATCATAGCGAGAAGGTAGATCTCCCCGGGTGTCAAGTCGCATCTGGCATACAATCAACACTTCACGTAGTTTCAGTGACGTCACGTCCGGTCGTGTGTGCCGAATAAGCAGAAATGGCGTAACCGAACTCTATCCGCAGGGAATGGTTTCAAAAAAAGGAGAGATACATCGATGCGAAGCACGTGTCACATCAGGAAATACGTCGTGTCGGAACGCGAACACGTTTCAACATAAGAAAAAAACAAAAGCACAGTTGAGATTTCTTTGACACAATCTTAATGCATTATTTAAGGAATTATTTAAAACAAAAAATAATTAATTTATAGTTATATGTAGCTCTTTTGAAATATTTCCTCAAACTATCTAGGTTCTTAAACAGCTATTAAAAGAATATAGTATTTCTAACATAAAATGTGACAAAAATCTATCCTCAAAATATAAAAAGATATGTTGCATATTGCAAATTATATAATTAAAAAAAAACAGTTATATGATTTTTCTTTACATTTACATCAATTGAGTTCCATTATATTGTGCATAAAAGTATGTATTAAAATAACCAAAAACTTACCAAAAAATGAATAGTTCATAAGATATTTTATATTTCATGTCAAAATGTGATAGAATAAATTATAAAGTATCTAAACTATTGATTTTTTGATATGCCTTTCTCTGTTTTAATATTTTTTTCATATTTTAATATTTTAATATTTTCATACGCAAAATGATAAAAAAAATCATATTATTTTTGAAAAATTATGTAATTTTATTTAAAAAATAGCGATAAACTTTTATACGATCTTGAAAAGTTAATTCTCATAGTCTTTTTCAGCAACGGATATTCAATATTCTATGTAGAGAAATCTAGGGATTAATGAAACCATAGAGATATAAAATGAGGTATATTAGATAGAACTTTTATCAGAGATGTTGTAACCATATAATGAAATTATGCAATAACTTACTATTATTAGATGTGTCTTACTCTATGTTTCATTTGTCATATTATTTTAAACTGATTTTGAAATTTGTAAAAGAGGAAAAAAGTAATTAATTGTTATACAAAAATTACGATTTAGTCGGTAATACAGACGGCTTTAGGATCCTCTTAATATACGATTAAACATCAGTTCTCCTTTATATATATATATATATATATATATATATATATATATATATATATATATATATATGATAATATGAAGTGTGTTGAACTACATTAAATTTTTATGGAGTGAAGTATGTGGAGTGACATAAAGATGTGTTTGATTACGTTGAAACAGGGTTCATTGAAATGTATGAAAGAAGGATTAGTGATAAAGGGCAATGAGGATAGATAATAATGTGCATGAGTGAGAATGCATTGGGCTATGTTGAAAAAAATATCAGAACGTTTCGAGATGTATTAAGATAATTAAGGTGTTGGGGAAGTGGGGGAAGAGGGGATGAGGGATGGGCGTGGATGAAGATGTGTGTGTGGAGATGGGTAAGGATGTAGTAAGTTATATCGGGTAAATGTCGATGTGCATCGAGATTTCTACAGTGAATTTCAGAGGAATGGAAAGGGTTCGGATGAATACATAGGTATTTATAAGTACGGGTATGAAAATGTGTGTATTCGAACATTAATTGTCGATTTATAATCGGATTGTGTTGGTATCTGCGAATACTTCAAGATGACAACGAAATTATTATAATTTACAGTACAATTTTTTCGTGTTTGAGAGAACTATATGTATAAATTATTATGGCCTACATATACCAATAATAATCAGAAAAATGAACTTCTTAACCATATTATTTTACCATGTATTTATAACCACAAATACTTTTCTCTTAGTGTATTAAATTATGTTTCGAATACACACATTGAAATGCTTAAACAGAAAAATTTGACACTGTCGTAAATCATAAGATGATTAACGAAAATTTTAAAAAATATTGCAAAAAAAACTGTAAAACTGTTTCAGTATAAATCTCTCGTTGCGAGTATAAGGTGAGAACAAGACGACGAATAGCAGAAATCGAGATAGAAGCAAAAGGATTAAGCGAACAAACATTGTTAATTTGCACATGGTAACCCCGTCTAAAGGCCAAAGGGTCAACATTACCACGGTTACGTGTATGCACGGTAAATAGTCTGCGTTCCTCTCTACATCCCGTACACGTTTGCCGGACCGACGCTGAGTTTTCAGTCGACCGTAGTCTACGGGCCACCCTCTCCGACCTAATTGTCTAATTGGCAAATAAATCCCATTGTTTTCCGATTATGCGATCGATAGGCACTACTTGATTTAACGCGACTGTTCTTTCAAGTATCAAGGGGACCGATTGTGTATTTTCGTCTATAACTTTCTTTGCCTCTCATACTTTCCTCTGACATGAAGAAATACGATTGACTATGAGCATAGTAAAAATATAATTATCCGTAGAGATGGCATAGGCTCACGAGAGTGAAAATTACAGATGCAAATGCAAGCAATGAATACATTAATTTATAATATAATTATATGATATAACCTTGTTGTAACATTCAGAAAAAGAATGATTTTAAATAGCGATTGTGTTCCAATATTGAATTTTCCACATGAATTTTTAGTTTTAGTAAACAGCTTTAACAGGGCCGATGTTCTTTGCATCGCAAAGTTTGACATGACGAACGCAAAAATTATATCTATCTAGGGGCAGAAGCCGCAACAGACATGTTTGTCTAGTTTGTGTGCGAAGGTATTTTCAATTGGCGCTGTAATATCGTGTAAACCTAATGCGCGATTGATCAAAATTCGTAGATATGTTTTAAGCGTTTCTATTGCTTTTCACAAGAAACGGAATCAAAAGAGATTGCAAAATTTCTGCATGTATTGTGAATGTAACTTACATTGCACATAATGCACATTGTCGCTTTTATCTATACATTGAGCTACAATATTATATAATTATTTATCGCAGAATGATTGTGCAAAAAAACATTCTGAATAGCCATCTACGAATCACACATTATTTTTTTATATAATAATGTGTATATATAATAATAGTGTATATATTATAATAAAAAATATTAAAAAATCTATTTATCTCGATTTTGAAATGTGGATGCCAATGAATCAGGATTTGAGAGATCCTCAATAATGCACCACACATAAATTAAATATAAATTAAATATCAACATATATGTTTTCGAAACATGAAAATTCTTTTTCATGGTATTTTCATTCTTGTAAATGTTTCATTCTTGTTGATATTATTCCATTTTGCTAAAAAGAATTGAAGTTTTTAATAAGGTCTCCCAGACCTTTGTCTGATGAGTGAAGGTTAATGTAACTTTTACTTACAAAATAGAAATTTATAATTTCTAAAACAACCAAAAACAGCCAACATTTCCATATACATTTTGTAATCACGTATATATGTATATTAAAATTAGATACTTTCAAGTCAAATACATCATATTTATAGATTACAATTTTATGTTGATTGTTATTTTAAAAATCCAAAATAATCATTTCATCAGTTATTTCAAAATTGAATAATTTTTGTAATAATACTTTTTATATTTTTTACTACATCATATATTAAATAAGTACAGATGCCCCACATAATTCTGAATAATGATACAAATATATATACATACGATAAATTTAAAAGAAAATCAATTTATGTGAGTAACAAGTATGTGCTACTCCTATATAATAAATAATAATAATAATAAACTTCATCTCTTACGAAATTTTTTAAGCTTAGGAACAAATTAATAAAAAAGAGAGAACACAAAAAAATTTCTTTCAAATAACTTAATTAAAATAGTAAAAAGAATACATTAACAGATAAATGAAGCAAAGAAACTTTATTTACAAATATAAAAAATAAAAGAAGTATTTCTCCTATTTTTATAAATATTTATAAATTATTATTTATAAGTAAAATTTAAAGTAGATGAAATAGAAATTATTAAAATGAAGTAAATACCAAAAGTCGATTCATTTTGCATATAAAAACGACTTTTATATGGAATGCATGCTTCTAAAACATCTTCCTAAAATGAGAATTTCTATACAATTTGAGAAATGAACTAATGGTATAGCGAATTGGTTAGAGAGACAGAGTTGAACAATTATCGGACAATAGTTTGTTAGTGAGATTCATCTGCTATATTGTTCTCAGAGAAACGTAGATTCAGCTTCAGTGCATGCATTGTTCTGTTTCCTTCTGTCAATTACATTACTACATGATACATACATCTCACAAAATACAAGACATCGTTTCAAAACTTTTATGCTATTTTTTTTAACCAATCAATGTGTAACAAAGATATATATTGTATGTATAGATAAAAACAAGGAATATAAAGTTACTAATGAGAGAATAGGGACTTATTTTTTTAAATAAGGCACTGCAATTTGGACAATCGATGAAAATTGTTGCAATTGCTGCTGAACGTGTCATATCCACTAAGCAAAAAATCATTAATATAACGATATTTAATGTTATTACGACAATATTTAATAACATGTAATATTTTCAAATGTTTTATTTAGCCTTAAATATAATATCATTTTGATTAAATTGACACTAATTTGGAGGATTCTATAATATTCTATTATAAAATAACGTTATAAACAATTGCATTATAGTGATCAACATCTCAAAAACAAATTGAATTATAATGCGAATTATTAAAAAAGTATTATAGAAATGTTCAATGTTGAAGTAATATCTTACAAACATTGCAATTTAATATTCAAGAACAGTGATTCAACATTTGTGTAATATACTATATAAACTTCCAAGAATATTAGCTCTCTGAATTAATTTTTACATAAAACGAAATATTTTTTAATACATTTCATTTACTTTCATCTTCGAGCTCTTGAATTATCTTCTAAAAAATCATTTCATTAAAACAAATGAATTAAGAATCTCATGATGTCACGCCTTTTATCGATCCTATGCAATTTTTAAACATAAGAAAATTATTCCGTCATGTCCATTTACGATATCGCGGATTATTCCCGGGTGACTTTAATATTAATTTATTCAACGTTGCAGCAACATTGGCAATATAAGATAATTAACAAAGATTCGATATTGAAAAAACATTTGCACATCAATATGATTTTAAGGTTTGTAAAGCCCATTCTACAATGCAATAGTAAGATTGTCGTAAGAGGGAATAAAATATGGCGTAAAGCATTAAGATCAAGAGTAAGCGAAATGGGTTATTCTCATTTCGTACGCCTTATTACTTTACTGCCAGCCAATCAAAGCTTATTATGAGATAAGGCGCCATAAGACACACAAGAACTTCTTACTTCCTACTGCTTACTATCATTATAGAATGGGTTTAAAAAATAAACGATAATACGAGAAAAATATCAAGATGCTCCAGGATTTTTACGTAAAATTTTTACGTAAAAATAAGAGGAAAAACTTCCAATAAGCTTGATCTTGACAAATATTATCAACGTCATGACCTTGAATAAGATTCAAGAGATTTCAGCTGGACATCTTGGATAATGCCAACGGTACTGTAACTTTCAAGCATTGTAAAAATATTTAATAAAAAAGAATTTTCTCAAAGTGTTTGAAAGCTCTCGAGATAAACGACGAGAACATAATGAAAAATGGGAAAGGAGTTCCATTTAAAAAATTCAAAGCATTCAAGGTCAAACCAATAGTATTTTTTTATGTCCCCCTTGAAATCATGTCATCTTTTGTCTAAAACATTTTTCCCTAAATGCAAATTCAAGACATATTAAGGTGGTCAATTGAAATGGGCTAATCTATACATAAATAAATGTAATTAATTCGGTGGACATTTTACTTAACAAAAAATTGTCAATACTTTTATGTTTGTATATAAATTATTATATATAGTTTATCTATATTATAATTACATTCAGAATATTTACATTTTATTCATAGCTCCTTATTATATGTAATTATTTTTTTTATGTAAATACATTGTTTTCTATCTTATTTTGTGTAATATTATTAATATATATTATTATAATATGTTATTAATATATATTATTGTAAAATAGTATTTTATTCTCGATGTTTTCAAAGGCTTCTTGATACAACCAATAAAAAATTTAAACGTAAATTTTCGCCGAGTCGATAAATTGAATTATTGATCAATAGTTAGCCATTTATCTGTAATATTTTCAATTTGTTTAAAAAGAATTGGATTTCTGAGACGAATTTTCAACTCCAGTTTTCCTCCTGTTGCTTTCCTACCATCCATAAGCTGAAATATATAATGATAAGTTCATTATTTTATTTTTATTTGCAGAGGAAGAGTGTTTTAAAAAATTAATCATTTCAATTTAATTACTGGAAAAGAATCATGTAGAGTGCATTGAGACTCTAGTGGTTGTAACTTGACCATTACTGTACCAAGTAGGCTATCACTTCGAAAGAAACCTCTGTAATATGAAAAAAAAGTATAATATAAAAATATTACTATCAAAAATACCGTTACCAAAACATAATTTTATGTTTAGAATCGTAAATATGTTGTGTGTGTGTGTGTGTGTGTGTGTGTGTGTGTGTGTGTGTGTGTGTGTGTGTGTGTGTGTTATAATTGTACAATTTAATACATTGTTACAAATTGCTCGTGTAATATCATAAAATTCACAATACCGTCTGCTGTATGACAAATAATTTTATATACAGAATGTTCCATTTTAAGTGCCGAATACCTCAAAAAATATAAAAGATGCGAAGCAATATTTCAAACGATATCAAAGGGGACAAATGATGCTGACATTTGTTTGACCCTGCAGTTATCTTGAAAATTCTTGTCAAGATTAAATTTAAATTTTTAAATGGAACACTCTATTTTTTATTTCTATTAAAATCTAATAGCTAATGTTAAGAGTTTTCAAAATTATAATAAAATATTTTTTCATTAAATACTTTTCGAGTTATAAAGCTTGAAAGTGTTCCGCCAGCATTAGCATTACTCAAGATATTCGACCAACGGCTAAACCTCTTAAATATTGTTCAAGATCATGACTTAGATAACATTTGTCAACATCATTTTCATTTTTACGTAAAAATGAATTTTTAACGCAAAAATAAAGGAAAATAATTGGAATCTTCAATAGCCTTGATCTTTACATATGTTATTAAATCATGATTCTGAACAATATTCAACAGATTTTAGTTGTCGATCGGACACTTTGGATAATGCTAATACCGACGGTATTATAACTTCCAAGTCTTATAACTCGAAAAGTACTTAATGAAAACATATTTTATTAAAATATGAAAAGCTCTCGAGGTAAGCTATGAATAAAATGTAATAAAAAATAGGGGTTTCATTTAAAAAATTTGAAGTATGAATCTCAAACTTGACTTAATCTTGACGGCATCAAAGCCAAACTTAATGTACTCTCTTCCCCCCTCCTTCCTTTTGTCTGAAACGTTGTTCCGCATCTTGCATATTTTTTGAGATATGAGACAATTAAAATGAGACACCCTGTATACTTCGGTATACATTATACATACACACAAAAGCTCTACAAACACCAACAATCTTCGCATAGAAATTTATTTGAAAATACTATTATATCTGTTTTTTTTTAAATAAAAAGACGACTAATAAACAGTGTCTCGACATTCGAGAATAATATTATTTCAGCGTGAAACTTCGCAAAAAAATTAAGTAATAAAAGTGCAAGCCATTTTTTTCCCCGTAAAGTAGTTTTTTAAGTATAAACTTTGAGTATATATAGCGTTGGTTATAAAATCATTTGTTCGTGTGACGTAACAATGGTATTAAACAAATCATTGCCATTGCATGCTATCATAAGGATAAATAACTTTTTAACCAATGCTTATGATTAATCAAACTATCAACGTTATATTAATCAACGTTTATATTTAAGAAACTACTTTACGAAAAATATTTACACTTTAATATTTTATTTTTTAATATTTAATCTTTTACAAGTTTCACGCTAAAATAATATTATCTTCGACTTTCAGGACATCCTGTATATATACATTGTACTTAAAAGCATCAAAACTTTTCTGTGCATATATCTGCATATTCTACAAAAATATAGGGATGTCATACCTGGGATGAGTGCAACACAGGATGGGATTCAGCGAGCATCTGCAAACAACGTTCTATTTTTTGGGTATAACACTTTCATTGAACAATTTTAATATTTTATCGAGTAATAAATGTATATATGAGACATCTTCAACCAAAGAGAAAAAGCGAAAGATAATACAAGCCTATTTTTACAATCGAATACTAACTTTTTTACTGTCATCAAAACATTCATTATCATTTATTGTAAAGATAACTTTATAGCATTATTATAACTAATTTATAGCAAAAAATTATTTTGTACCAAACTAGGTATTTCTTACAAGATTTTTATATGCTGAAAATGATGCCGCAAGCCAAAAAATTCCAGCACAAAATTTCAGATTTCCAAGATAATTAAAGTTTAATATTCAAAAATTAGCTTTCTTGTAATATTTGATATTTTGTAAACAAAGCTAATGTCTTGAAATTTTAATTAAAAGTCATTCTTTATAACATTTTCTTTTATATTAATGTATTTTCATTTCTAGACATGTTATGAAAAATTTAAAATGTAGGATTTATCTAAGACAGCAAATTTTTTCCTAAAATGATAAAGTTATACAATTTTTTGTAACTATCGATATATATACAAATCATATAACTATTATTTAAAACATTTTTAAATGTGAATTTGAGATAGTTGGTAAACAATTAAAATGAGACATCCCATGTGTGTATGTGTATACATGTACATATACATTTAGCGGAATTTATAACGGTAAATTATACTGTATATCAATAGTTACAAATTAGAAATTATAAGTACGTACATATAACGAAAATTTTGCTATGTTAGAAAAACTTAAAATCTCTTTAAAACATAGGTAATTAGTAAAATAAAAAAAATGCATTTTATAAGATATAAACAATACATTCACAACTTCTGATCAAAATTTTAGATAATGTTATCCTTTTTTTATCAAAAAATAGCAAATATCACAAAAATATAATTTTTGCACATTAAACTTTAATATGCATGGAATTTTTTTTAAGGAGTTACAAAATAAAACAAAACAAATTCTCGTGAATTTTTTTGAAAAAATTTATGTAGTTTTGTATAAAAGTTTTTATATTTAAAAGAGTTTTTCTTAACGAAGTCTTTATGTATTTTTAATGCAAAAAAGTTATATAATTTATAATAAAGTTATAAATTACAGATGTTTGAGAAGCTATTTTTCAAAAAAAAGCGTTTTGTAGTAAGCAGTGCTGCTCGGAACCAGGTCATTAGAAATCAAAAATTCAAAAAGATTACTTAATGTTATGAGTTTATCTAGTTTTTAATCGATCAATATTTCGATTAATTCAATTCCGACAAAATGGAAGCTGTTCATGATAACTAAAGGTATCAATTTTCATTTAAAAAAATAGAAATTTTGTAGTCTATAAAATAAAAAATACACATTGAAAAATCCTTCGATAAGATAGGTATTCAAAAATTTTGTTTTTATGTTAATATAGGTATGTGATTGGTTTATGATATTCTTAAGACATCATAAAGCAATCACAGAGTATAAGCAATCGTATTAGTATCTTAAAACATAATAGTCTTGAAATAAGAATTATGAATATCGACAAAAGATATAAAAACTTATATCATAAATATAAAAAGTAACAATAAAAGCAACTATAAAATTTGTTATCATTACCAAAAACATATATTACGTAACCGTTATAGTTATCAAAAAAAGATAATCAGTCTAGTTATAGTTATAGTCATAGTTATCAAAAAAAATAATTTGTAAAGGCGTTTCCATTTTTTGTTTATAGGTTAATAATTAATAAAATAATTTACTTTTTCGCGTTTTATACGTTATTATAAATAAATTAGAATGTGTTGGATAAGCAGACGATAAGTATTGTAAGTTATGTAAGCCAGATGTATTGCAGTCTTTTATTTTAAGGCTCCTGTTAACTTATCTCAGCCATATTGATAGCTGAGGTGAATACTCAGGAGCTTTAAGATCACGATTCAATAATCGTGACATCAATAAGCGATATTACGATTTAATAATCGTGACGATTCAACACTGTGGTGACTACTCAGAAGTCTTGGGAATGCTGGAATTATCTTTTTTTACTGATAAAATGTGATAAAATGTAATTTCAGATTCTTCAATCTTTTAATTGCATTTACACGCATATTTACAATTTTTTCTCCACACAATTAAAGTATGTTATTAATTATTATGAGTTTGCCTAGACAACATGTATGTCCAAAAAGAAAACATAAGATGTCTTACAGACATCTTTATGACATGAAATCTGGAAGATATGTCGATAACGTCTTCATGATGTTTTATTTTCGCATTTTAGACACATGGAAGTAGAGTTAAAAAAATCTATTGACATCAATCAAGTTCAGCCATTGCTTCAGCATCCCTTTAAAGGATTAAAGTGGCAGAATTATCGACATTACAAGTTAAAACTCAGAAAACGATATGTTCAAAATGCGAACATAAGACGTCATAAAAATATTATTAAAATAAAATAAAATTTTTCAGACATCGTGTCATAAAGATTTTTTCAAAACGTATGTCCCTTTTATGTCCCCTTTATATATATTATTTAGGAAAGTATTCCGAAATTGTATACATTATAAAATCTTTTTACGTAATTAAATTATATGAATAAAAAAGGTAAGAGATGATCGATGATGAAAGACATTCAAAAACATCTTGAAATAGACGTCTTTAAGATTTTTCCGAGAAACATCTTTTAAATTTTTGAAAAAGATGTTTGAAAATTATTAAGCGTTTTTAAAATTTTAAATTTTAGAGCGTATATAATTATGTATTTATATTATCGATTGTAAATTTTATTTATATAATGTTGAATGAAATTCATGACATCAATCTGCAGATATAATAAGTAATTTATAAAAATATTGAATTTCAATTAATCTGACACTCCAATATCTTTATTATAGTATCGTGCAACTACACATTTATGCGAAGTTGTCCGCGTTAACAAGAGGAAAAATGAGATAGAAGTTGAAATTACCTAATAAATTGGTATAATATATCAATGATTTAATAGTATGTCTTAAGACCGTAATGTGACTACACAATAAATTGGAAATAAAGACTTTAAACGATCAAGTTAGATCTGTGATGCTGAAATAATTTTGTGTGAATTTATACTACATATTCAATCCCTCAACTGCCCTTAACTGCGCGCCAAATTTATTGTCAGCCTTGAAAAGCATTTCTAATAAATCGGATCTATAATGAGTCGACTATAATCTGTACATTATAATGTGTAGGAAACGAGTTTGAAGGATAATCGATGAATTGGTCGAAATCAGTAAATCGGTACAGTTAACCAGCAATCACTTCTAAGTTTAAGACCGTTACCAGACAATTAAAAAAAAAGAAACAAAACTAGAGTAATATCAAGAATCGATCGCACGAAGTGCGCATTCGTCGTCTTTTCCCCTCTTTTCTATTGGTCTTTTCTGTTCCTCTATACTAGAATCTTCTTTCTCGCTTTCGACAAAAATCAAACATATACCTACTTCACTTTAAGTTCTAAAAGTACACACTAATTCAACCATAAAAAAAGTCCTTCATAACTCTCTTAATGTGCCTCTACATAATTTGTAAATCGTAAAACATAATTTGTAGTTCATAAATGCTGATGCAGAATGACTATCATCGCATGCAAGATACATGCACAGATGAAAACCAACCATGTAATGAAAAAAAAACAAACGCAAATCTTCATTCTGCGTCTGCATTTGCGATCTACGTTTAGCGATTTGTAATTATGTAGAAGCACCTTCAATGACAGTAACGATATCGTTATACATATTATCGTTACACATTTTGTATATGGTATTTCATATACGGTAAAAAAAACTGCACAATGAATATAACGATATCATTGCTGATACAAATTCTAAGTGTTATAGAATAGAGGCCTAAATGTATTTTTATTTTTAACTTTCTTAAATTTCTCGTTAAATCGACTCGCATTTTTTTTTGTATGTATTTTAATTGTATAAAAGAATTTTATAACCTGTACAATTAATTTCGGAGTACTCTTTAACTCGTAATATTGATAATTCTATCCCTTTAAAATCCTCTGGACAACGAAAAAAAATGAGATAAAATAATCTAATAACATTGAGATATGAAAATAATGAATTATAAAATTAATTATGCATTATAAGTCTTCATATTATTTATATTAAAGGAATCCTAAAGTCGTTTTATCAATTATTTTTCAATATATAAATATTTTTCCACCGCTGCTTTTATATATAAATTTAAAAATCCTTTTCCACAATTAAGGCATAAACTATATATAGTCCAAACCCTGGTTAATTTTATATAAAAAACAAAAAAAGAGTTGAAAAATTAAAAAGTTTTGCTATCGGCTTCTGGCATCGATTCGTAATAATATATTTAGTTTATATAAAAGTTTTGTACTTTGTACAATCTTGATTTGGACTAGGAATTATATGAACAAACAATGTTGAGCTCTTAGACTTAAATACCTAATATAAAAGATTATAGTTAATTAGAAAATTTATATGTATGTGTTTATATTGATGAAGTAATGTGTAGTCAATGACACATAAATCGTATGTGTGTGTAAGTTCTGCTGAATCCGTAAAATAAACGACTTTAGGATGCCTTAATGCTTAAAAATTAAAATAATTTATTGTGTTCACTTGATGATAATCACGAATTTATACAGGTGATCATTTTAATTTTTATATCAAAATATTTCGAAAAGTATAAAAAATATAGAAAAATGTTCGAATGAAAGTGGAACGGTTTCGAAAGGGACATATTTTTTTCACATTATTTTTTTTCTATGAAGGCACTAGAAAGATACTTCAAAAAATTTACTTTTTAAAATGAAATTATATGATTTTCTTTACATGATATGATTCCGTTTGTTATTTTGCATATAAAAGTATTAAATAGAGATATCAAAAAACCAATAAGAATTTTATTGGACCGTACATGTGAAAACACAACAAATAGGAAATAGAAAATAAAGATCCATAACGGTCGAAGCTTTAATGCTTCAACAATTCTGTGAATTTGTATATAGTATATATGTAATCTCATATGAACATGAACTGCGCACTGAATTATTTTTTTCGGACTAGAAACGCAGCTAAATTATTGTAATATCACAGTTAAATTTTTATGCTCAACATTTTTCCATATTTTTTTATACTTTTCGAGATATTTCAATGTAGAAATTAAAATAAATATCTTGTATAGATATCATATAATTGTAGATTCTAATATTTTGTGATATGGATTAAAGCTCTCTCTTAAAATTTTAAATTTAAATTAACCCCTTGAGCGACAAGATGTTCAAATAAAATGTATTCTCTTTCAAAAATGCATAAAAATGTCACAATTTTTTTTGAACTCTTCATTTAATAATATTCTATAATGATAAAGAATAATAATAGAATATATATAAATATATTTAAAATATATATATAAAATAATAATAGAATATATATATATATATATATATATATATATATTTTTTACGACTTAAAAAGAACTTTATTAAAATAAATGAAGAGTTCAAAAAAGTTGTGACATTTTATGCATTTTTGAAATTCTTGATCCATCATACTTGAGTCAGCCATTTTGAATTTTGATTTTAAATTTGATTACAATCTCAAAAACTTCTACAACAGTGATTTCAGAAAAATCACTTCAACGAGTCGTAAAAAACGCATTGGCGCCAAAAAGCGTCAATATCGCTCAAGAGGTTAATATTAAACACTATGATTAAATTACCCTTTCGTCCAAATTTCACACTTCAAGGCATGTCGTTTGAATGCTCTCTGACATTGTCTAGAGGTGCGGTTTATAATACCATTCAGCAAAAATGTGGCTTGATATTCAGGATTGGCAGAATCTTTAATCGTCAATGTTCTATCTATAGGATGATTATCCAATGGAAATGGAAATTCATACATTACATATGTGTCTGCCTCCCGAGAATAATTAATTCCTCTAATTATCGAAATTTCTATATCATTATCGTTTAAATCCGTGCAACTCCTGAAAAAAATATAAATTCTTTTAGATTTAACCTGTATAATATAAAATTGAAATTAATAAATAAT
>Ga0157363_1001251_pt1 | contig 21037 bp, 24 predicted proteins | sample AttsexASBM1_FD_111477 | JGI IMG/M metagenome (GOLD analysis project Ga0157363, IMG submission 111477) | Fungus gardens microbial communities from leaf cutter ant in Ribeirão Preto, State of São Paulo, Brazil - Atta sexdens ASBM1 | ecosystem: Host-associated > Fungi > Mycelium > Unclassified ... | reverse complement strand
CTCAGAAAAATCAAGGGGAGATAAATCTGGTGAGTGTCCTTGGCAAGAATCAGTATGATTGTCTCATCCAATGGTCCACCTACGACGAAACACGAGCTCACAAATACTTGCCTCGAGTCTGTGGAGCATCTAGCCACACATTCCAGAAAGAAAGAACTACCTTGGACATTCCTACATTACCAGAATCTGGCTTCCATCCTTCAGAGCTTGAACATGTAATCCGATAAGTTAGAGGGCGAATGACTTGCTGGAGAACAATTCATATATAAAGCCGTTTGTTGTTTTCACTCATCATCATTCTCCACACTTTCCTTATCCCATCATCCGGAAGTGGCATGGCAAACATATGTCTATTCAGCAGCAAAGAAACCTTACAAGAGATACTTCGGGTCATCATGCTCGGAGGCTGAGGGCAGTTCCCATTCTGGAGATGAACTTTGTGCCCGGGATTGTTGTCATCTCCCAGCTTCGACATTTTGTTGTTCAGGTCGGACTGGGATCCCATTACTTTTTTGGGTTTAGGAGTACATACTGTCACCTCTGCTTCACTCGAGGTGCCGTTTGCACCTTCCTGGCCATCACTATTATCTTCTATCTCATGTTCCTCAAAGCTATGCCTGGTTTCATCTGAGGGCCTATTGCATGGCGTCAGGTGCTTTGCAGATATATTTCTATGGTCTTGGCCCCTTTCTGTTCGGTGCCACTTCTGTATATAATCACGTGACTTGAACACTATTGTACTGGATGAGGACTTTACAATCGCTATGTCAGCTGGATTCAATAACCAAGGCTCATACAGCGCCGCTAAGAAACGGTCCAAGTGGGACGAACATGAGGATACAGAAGATCTCAGTGCACCAACGCACATACATATCCCTAAAAAGCGCGCAAAACACAAACCCTCTCGCTCGCAACCGCCTGGCAGAAAATCTTCCTCCCTCACACCTTCCCCGCCACCGGTTTCCCGCCAAAACCATAGTATTCATGTGCCTTCCAGAACATCACACCCTCATATACAGTCTTCACGATCCGTTTACTGCTATGAGCGACTGAACCAGATCCAAGAGGGCTCTTATGGAGTAGTATTGCGTGCTCGTGACAAGCAAACGGGAGACATCGTTGCATTGAAGAAGCTGAAGCTTGACGAAGAGAAGAATGGTTTTCCAATTACAGCACTACGCGAGATTTATTCACTTATGACCTGTCGACACGAAAATGTAGTGAGAATTCGGGAAGTTGTTGTCGGTGACACATTGACCCAGTGCGTGTCTCGAAGCTTCCCCTTCTTAGCTCAATTGTAATCACCCATGATTTTGCCTCAATATACATTTGCTTTTTTCACGACCGTGCACACGATATGCATTCAAACCGGCACCATCTGTCCCAAGGGTTTTTGTTGTAATGGACTTCATTGAGCATGACCTCAAGACGTTGCTCACAAATATGCCTTCCCCATTTTTACAATCTGAAGTCAAGACCCTCATGTTACAACTTTTGTCCGCCGTAAACCATTGCCATTCCAATTGGATACTCCATCGTGATCTCAAAACCAGCAATCTACTCATGAACAACCGTGGAACAATCAAAGTCGCGGACTTCGGTTTAGCTCGACGGTACGGAGATCCAGTGGGTGTAGGCGGTATGACACAGTTGGTAGTCACTTTGTGGTACCGGTAGGTTGTGTGTTGTAGCATCGGGTTACACTTGGAACTAACATATTAAAAAGTGCTCCTGAAATCCTGATGGGCGCTAAAACATATTCAACTGCGGTGGATATGTGGTCTGTCGGATGTATTTTTGCAGAACTTCTCCTTAAAGAACCTCTGTTTCAAGTCAAAGGGGAACTCGAGCTCTTATCTATGATTTTCAAACTTCTTGGTCCACCCACCAAAAATTCCTGGCCAGACTATTTCGATCTACCGAACGCCAAGACCATTACATTGCCGTCACCTCAGCCGCATGCATTCCGTTCTAAATTTCCTCATCTGTCAACAGCTGGTCTTGATCTGTTGATATCCTTCTTGACATACGACCCAAAACAGAGGATATCTGCGGAAGAGGCAATGCAACATCCCTATTTCACGTCAGTGTCCCACTTACGTATTTCCAATTCCAAAAAATCATTCGTGTCCTCATGTTTCGCTCTAGGGAATCACCTTTACCCAAACATCCTGATCTTTTCGGATCTTTCCCATCAGCGGCCGCCGGAGAAAAGTGTGTCTTGTCTTTATAGGCAAAGCTACCTACTCTTAACTTATCCACAGGAGACGAAAGGCATTCAACAGTCCCTCAGCCCCTGTTCGAGCTGCTGAATATAAACTGTTAATTGAGAATGAAATTCCCTGAAATTATATTGTATCATGGTTTTCACACGGCAACAATACTGGAGATACATAGGCCTGGAAGACAAAATAATTGATGTTATTAAAGATCGTCGAGAAATCTCTGAGCAAGGAGTTCGCGCATCAGCTGAAAACGCTGTCTGGTACGACCCATCTCTCCACATTTGTCATAATACTCCTGCACCTCTTCCAACGTGAAGCGATAATCTTTGGCTATTTCTCGGAGACTTTGATCAATGACATGCATACTCGCGAAGGCGACGAGGGCAGAAGTGTTAATTTGTGTCGGGGTAGCCTGCACAATGGGTGAGGGTTCACTCGTGCTTACAAGTGAAGTAATTCCTGTCGTGTTTTCGCCGCTGATAGGGTCAAGTCAGCCCTCAAAACCTGGCACGACTCCTGAAACTTACTCTGACTTGTGATGCTTATTGGGCCTGGTGTGTTCTGGGTCGTCATCAGCCTTACGTTTCGCCCATACTGGGGTAAGTTCATTTCCTTCTCGGACAACCCATTGACTTTCTTCATTGTCCTCCATTTCTTCCTCGTCTGGACAGAGATTTGCAGGGATGGGTGGCCCTGATTCTGAAGGCAAGAGGATAGATGTATGTGGTGGCGGGAGAGCAAAACCAGGCAAAGGCTGTATATTCTGGTATGAAGGGGGCTGAGTCGATAGGCTGACACCTGATCCGATGGAAGATATTTGGGAGATGGGGAGGACGGACAACTGAGCAAGTTCTTCGGCCCTATTGGTGGACTCCCGGTCGTCATTTGTATCCCCAATCTTGCTGCGCTTCTTGCGAGTGCGTTTTGGTTTTTCTTCAGGTTGCCGTACATACCCAATTTGTCCCTGTTCCCCCTGAGCAATGCATCTATCTGTCACGATTTGCCCAATTCTTTCGTCTAATCTGGGGGCATGCTTTTTGTATCTTTCACGCCAAGATTGCCATGTGTGTCTTGTCACCCATTGATATTCTGGTTCAGTCTAAGATGTTACTATCAGTGCAGTAGTGAATCAACAATACTCTTGAAGCGTACTTGTTCACACAGTTGTTGGTAAAGTCTGTTGCCTGTTCGACCGCCTATCTCTTTATATGGGATTTTCTCAGCAATCCACTGACACAGATTATTCTCATCTTCTGTCGTAAATTGCCTTCGCCTGTCAGGAGTCAATTAGGGGAGAAACACGAAAAGGCGGGAAAAGAACAGACTCATCCCCTGGTCGACGTCCTCCGGGATTTTTGTAAATGACAGGTGTGTATGCAAGAGACCCATTCTCTATACATTTTTTGATCCAGAGGAATGACTCTATATGCTTGCCGGATCTGCCTTGATAGGTCTTAACGAGGTGCTCGAAAACTTCGGTATTGGGGTCAGCCAGAATCACACGGGCGTCACGCATGGGCGAGTCTGGATATCCACCAGAGTGCTACAGCAGAGTCACTGAGATCATCAGGCAAAAATTCGAGATTTGCACTACTACGCACTATGATCCTAGATCTCAGAAGATTGCGAGCATTCGGATTTGCAATGCTAGCATGGACATGTATGCGAATAGGTTGATTATCTTCTTCAACAAATATCTGCTTTAACAGTTTGCCTGAAATCTTGCAAGCCTCGATGTAGGTGTAAGGAACCACGAATCTGTTTGGTCTGTCCGACGTGAGCCAACATTCCCGAAGTCGTTCTTCTTCCGAACTATGGGGCTGCACGAGGACGAAGCCTTGTCTTGGAACTTTAATCTCTACACGGCCCCCGAGGGCCTACAAAGGCAGAGTCATTAACTGGTCAAACGTTCGTGCATGCACACATACTATGATCGTTTCACACAATTCCGCTTGGACTTCTTGCGGAAGGTCTTTTTGTATGAAAAACTTTACAGGAAGACCAGTGGCATCCTGGAAGATGACCTAGAGAGCAGACGGGCGAACGTCATTAACTTGATTGTGGGACAAGAGGACAAATAAACCATGGTAATTCAGTGGACACGCAATTGGGACCCGAGATTAAGGTTGAGGGTAGAGGCTAGGGTTAACCCGGGGTTAGGGTTGCTCCAATGAAACCATGTGATATTTATTTATTCTAAGATAATTTATGGGTCTACTCCAGAACCTTTCCTGGATTCATAATTCCATTCGGATCAAAGAGGTTCTTGATCTTCTTCATCAAGGCAATGCTCACTTTGTCCTTAGAATAACGAAGAGCATGGGTCTTTTGGTATCCAATACCGTGCTCAGCGGAGACAGAACCACGGTACGATGCTGGAACAGACACTGAGAAAGCTTTCCTCGCTGCAAGAGTTCATTTTGACTCACAAACGACCTCATAAATATAGGGTTCAAGGGCGTTTTGGATCTCTGGGAGATAGGAATCTGCAACGACGTTAAGATGCAAATTGCCTAGAGACGAGTATTAATAGATGAAGGAGTCCAGTAAAATATATTACGCGCCATCACCGACATGGCCGTAACCCAATACGTGCTTAACAGCCTTTTTATGAAGGAGACCTTTCGACCTGAGATGCTCCCTAGTATTGTCGACTACTTCTTTGAATGAAGAGACGGGCACAGAAATGTCGTATTTGTATGGCTTTCCTTCTTTAGAAACTGCTTCTGTTACACCTTCGCGGAGCGCCCACAGCGACGAAAACTGCGCGGGACTTTGAGAAAGGACGCCAGTATTGATCAGGGGGGTGTCAGATTCCAAAAGATCTTCCAGAAGTGTGTTCAGTTTCTGCATCGTATATAAGCATTCAGCGTGAGCAATCCAACTGGGAAATTTTACCTCCTCGTCATGTTCACGCTTACCACCGCTTGTTTCCACAAGGACGAAGCACTCAGCACCTTGGACATCTTCGTCGCTTAGAGCACGACCTTGTCCGTGCTTGACAGCCAGGTCATAAGCGGTACGATCAATGAATTCAAATGCGGAAAGAATTTCAGAAAGCTGTCGTTTGACGGTCTGATAGAGCGGAAGGACATTCTGGAAGGAGGGAAGAGCTAAAATAACATTGTTGGAGGCCTGGGGTGCAGGAGGCGTGAGGATGGAAACACCCGTGATGATACCGAGGGTACCCTCAGCACCAATGAAAAGCTGTTTGATGTCATAGCCTGGAAGAAGTCAGCAACAGAACATTCCCCAATTAACTGCCAATGACTCACCCGTGTTGTCCTTTCGGAGGGTAGTGAGTTGGTCCAAAATAGTGCCATCAGGTAGAACTACCTCGAGCCCGAGAACTGATCCATGTAGAGATCCATAGCGAAGAAGTCGAAGGCCACCAGCGTTTGTCGCGACGTTGCCGCCTATTTGACAGCTGACAGGCATAGTTGGGAGTGGTCGTTACAAGGAGACAAGTGGCACTGCGTACCTTCCTTTGGCACCAAGATCGATAGGCATAACGTGGTTGTGCGGTGTGACATAATCCGTCAGGCTCTGTAAGATGCAACCGGCGTCTGCCACGAGAATACCTTGTGATGGAAAATTAATAAACAAGATATGGATCAGATGCGACAGAAACGATATTGACCTGATATGGGATCGAATTCGCGTACTTTGTTCATATTCGACAAGGAAAGAATGAGTTCATCTTTGACGGGGACGCTGCCGCCAACCAGTCCTGTGTTTCCACCCTGGGGCACGACGCCGATCCTGCGCTCATTGCACCACTTGAGTATTTCGCTTATCTGCTTAGTGGTCTTGGGTTTCAGGACAGTGGTAGAGGAACCATGGAAACGCCCCATCCAGTCAGTATTGAATTGGTCAAGCTCATCAAGAGAGGATGAAACGGGAGAGAAGGTAGAAAGAATTGAGCTGAGTGGAAGGATGTTTGCAAAGTGAGCGAGATCTTCCGGGGCAACAGAGCTGAGAGGACGTGGAGAGGCAGCAGAAGAAAATCTTGTCCGGCAAGCCCTGATAGGGGACCGCAGCGCGATGAACCTGGCGGAGAGCATTGTATGTGACAGAACAATCCAGGCGTGTGAATTCTCCTCTGCTGTATCTTGTATTTAGTCCTCCTGGATCGTCACTTCTCCATGCTCCTCCTCTAGTCTCCCTCATCTCTGTCTCTGCCCTCCTCCCCCCAGACGCCCCATATTCTTCACATCTCATGGCTGCCAATGCCGATGCCGATGCCGAACATCTCAATGAGTGCCAGGTTCCTCCCCCAAGGATCTCTTCAGATGCCGACCGAGTCACTACTGAGAGCGTCAAAATTTCCACCCACCATGGCAACCAGAAATCAAGTACTATTGTGTCCAGCACGGGTGCCTCCCTGTCAACGAGCCCAGACCAGGCCTCCGATGTCGCCAGCATCCACAGTATGCCAGCAGTCCTCGTCACTGAATCTCCCCGTCCTACTGTTAGGCGTCCGTCTACTGCTGCTTCACCCACGTCCACGCCGCGGCCTGAAGGCCGACCTGAACCAACTCTTACTCAGAACTTCGCTCCATCAGGAATAGTCAGCAGTACTTTCTCGCGGCGGCGTGCGCGGTACCGATCCGCAATTGAAGTGTGTACTGTTTCCAAGCCGAGTTTTACTAAAGCCATTCGAATGTGTCTGATCTGTGTCTCCTCTCGCAGGTTAGGTCTTCTAATAGATTCTCTGGCTTTTTCAATAATCTCATCCGCCGAGAGGCTCCATCTGCTTGCGAGATCATCGACGAGGACCAAGATACGGCGAAACCAGCCACTGGTAAAGCATCCCGTCCAGCTTCACCTGTGTTGGCCACAGTAGTACCTCTCCCACCATCACTCCCTCCCCCTTCTCTCCAAGAACTTGGCCTATCTTTGTCCATTTTGACATCTGACCTCTCGCCCGCGCACTTTTCTACTCCTCCTGCTAGTGGCACTTTCTTAGCTCCACACTATCTACTGCTCTGTCATGCCCAAGGTCTGGATGTCCTGCCTCTCACCTCTCCTCCAGCACCTCAGCCATATGCACTGGTTCGCAGAGTAGCATTCAAGAGTGTTGTTGCTATGGAGCATCGGGGTGTACTGGTAGCCATAGCTGGGCGTCGGGATGGTGTTCGGGTCTATGCTCTAGAAGAAGTGAAGAAGGCTATTGAATGGCGAATAGACGTTGAGGCTCGAAGAGAGCGGGAGCGTCTGCGAAGGGAAGTTGCGAAACAGGCGATTTCCCGGCTAGAAGGCGAGCGCGGATCTGTGGAAAAAGCGCGCGAGGCGAGCCTTTCCAATTCACTTCCTACTGATGACAGCCTCAAATATGTTCTCCGGAAGGCATCACACGGGAGTATTTCCCACATCCTGTCCGCCCCACCGCCTCCTCTTGTTCCCCGCGCGCCGCGTACGCCCACTCGCAGCCGAAAAAAGTCCCATGTATCCTCATTGCAGGCTCCACCGACACCCTTGGAGTCTTCCAGTCAGCCTCCCCCTTATGCAAACCCACAGGATATTCAACCAGCACCTGCCTTGCGAAGCCAGCCTTCAGCAGTTTCTGTGAGAGCCCGGGCCCGAGGTAATTCAGTCAATCATGTGCTTGCTGGAGTTTCTGCCCTAGCCCGTAATGCATTAACTTCGGAGAACCATGGCAAATCTAACGATTGGGCTGGATCTAGTGATGACGAGGCTATTGACATCCGTGCAGCAGCCAGTGGCAGTCAAGCTCTCGACGAGCGAACGAGTGCGACACTTTCGGCAAATCGAAACGCCTCGTCAATTGCTACCAGACCTCGCTCTTCAACCACTGGTTCACGGAGGCGACGACCCTCAAACCTTGATCTATCTGCAACCCGGGATGTCAATGTTCCCAATCCTGAACCCTCACCTGCTCCTACTCTGTTGACTCTTCGCCAAGCCTTGCAGCAACCGGCTCTAGAAGCTGACTCGCCAGATCCGTGTGAAGTTGAAGATGACGATGACGAAACCGATGGCAGGATCAGTCTCGCACAGGCGCTGATGGAGAGTCGTATACCCAACTTGCCGCCTCTAGGCACAACGCAACCTCAAGAGCCCATCCTATTTGGCACAGTGCAGGATACCATTGGCTCACTCTCATCCGAAGGGCACGACTCGGTTGGAGCAGAACAGACTAGCCAATCTCGTGGACGACGACGTTGGTCTGCGATGCTCTCTGGGTCTTCCTCGACGAGGCGGTCTCCCAGTCGGCAGCTGGTTGCTTCTTCGCACAATCTTCCTCGATCGAGCCATGGCAGCCAAGGCACATCCAACGATCAAAATCAAGGAAATGTCCGATCATCTTCACTGTATTCAAATGCTCTTCCCATTCCCACTGTACAACTTTCAACATCGACGGATCCGTTGTCTCAGATTGTATCGTCAACATCTATCATTCCCACCTCACAGACCTCTATAAACTCACGCTCGTCGCGGTTTATTCCAAGGATCATTAGCAATGCACTCAATAGGCGATCAGATGAGCGTCTGCCTTCCACAACCTCTGCTGCAGATGCAGATACGAATAGATGGTTGAGCGCCCCTCCCCCTCCTCCTGCTCCTCCTCCGAAATTGGAATATGTGAAGCTTCCCGGCACTAAGGGTGCTCTCGTGATCAAGGCCGTGGAGACGCAAAAGAAGAGGTAAACAGTTTCTACTCGCTTGTTGAACTTCAATTAACATTTCCAGTTTCCTCGCAATTCTCTGCGGAGAGAATGGGGAAAAGGTTGAGTTGTTTGCAGGCACGTATCGTACTGCCCTTGGACTATCAAGAACTTTCATTCTTCCGGATTCACCCCGATCTTTGGAATTACAGCTTCAAGGGGACGATCTTGCAGAAGTATTCTTGGTCTTTGCGCAAAATGTATTCGGTCTTGAGCCAGCGACAGTTAGGGTTCGTGAAGTTCGTATCGGACGCGCAGAACGAAGAGCAGCTCGCCGGCAGGCACGCGAGAATCAATTAGGCGATACATCTGTCGCCGACAACGAAGCCAATGAGGATGATACCAATGCAAGCGTTGGTCTTGGTGTCCCTATGACTTCAAGAGACGGACTCACTCGACCGTCGACTCCGCCCCCTGCTGCCAGTGAACATTCTGACGCTCCAGACGAATCTCGAGTAGGGCATTCCGAGTCCACTTTCATGACTTCAACGTCAACGAACCTTACAGACGAACTCCCCACTGCGCAGACGGGCCCTTATACTACTTTCCAACAACTCAGGTTTGCGCCTCAATTTCCCCTGGCTTCGATCGCGGATGAATATATCATACCCCCGACATATCCCAATACCTCGAGTCACTGGAGTGAGCACGAATTAGGTGAAAATGCCAGTAGGGATCATGACCCGGACCATGTTCCGTCGCAGTTCTCCCCTCCCGGGCTACCTGCGCCCACTCCTTCAGGTCCTACGCAGTGGTATTACAAAGATCCCAAAGGCGTTATGCATGGTAAGCGATGTGATTCCAATTCCATATTTCAGACTAATCTTTATATTTAGGACCATGGTCGTCAAATCTTATGCAAGCTTGGTACCAAGATGGCTTGTTGCCATCTGACCTCCCCGTCCGTCGGGAAGGGGAAATCGATTATACCCTCCTTCGAGATCTCAAACTGCAATGCGTAGATCCCGCTCATCCTTTCCGCTCACCACTGCCACTATCCATTCCCAATTACCTGCCAAACAGGGACAAACCTTTGTTACCCCCAATCTCCCTCTTGTCCCAATCAAAACATTTCGGCCCGCCAGCCCTCTTTTTTTCGTCACGAGGGGGTCACAGTACAACGATAGTTGATGCTCGTGGTCGATCCGTTCTTAAGGGTCGCTTCGTATGGAGCAATGAAGAGTTCCAAGACGAGATGACAACTTCGTTCAGGTTCAGTAAGCTGGGTGACGTGAAACATTTGGAAGCACTGGACGTGAAGGATCGATCAGTACTGGTTGCGATGCGCCAAGGTGGCTTGGAAGTTGTCGATCTAGGTGATGCGTTGTTGCGACCAGCAGATCAGTCACGAACGACACTACCTACCTTCCACCCACCGTCCAATACCATTAACCGCCGACCTCCCTTTGTTTGGAGAATTGGCACAGCGATTGATTCACTTAGTGCACCTTTATCGACTCTCTCTTCCAAGGGCAAAGCTGTGGTACCCAAAAAAGCTGGACTTGGCATAAACAAATCCACAGGGATGGGTCTTGTTGGCGTAGAGGCTGATTGCGATCCCAATGATGATGTCCTATTCCTAGGTCGAAAAGATGACGATATTTACTTCTGTGAAAGGAACACTGAGTCCTTCCGCATACTTCGGCTCTGTCCCGATACCAACGATGAATGATGACTACCTGTTCACCCTAGACTTTAGCACCTGTTCCGATATGTAAGCTCTCGATCGTGTCATTCAGTGCAGACTTTCATCTCCTCATTCTCTACTGTATTCTACACTAAGTCTGGATTCTTTTTACAACTCTCCCTAAGGCATTGTATCTGGTTCCTGAACCTTTATATCACAGAGCATCTGAGTTACATAGTTTTTTCAAGACTGAATTTGCATGCATGTACATGTATCATCTTCAATCAGAGCTTCGCAACTATTTTCCGGAGCTCAGTCTTCAGAATTTTCCCTGTAGACGTTTTCTGTAAAAATTGACAGGCTGATGTGTGAGTGTTGCATTCAGGTGCTAACCACTACAAAACTCACAGGCAACTCTGTGACGACTTCTATCCATTCCGGACAAGCAAACCCTGGTAGTCGCGCTCGGGCATAATCCTTTAGGTCTTGACTAAATTCATGGTGTCGGCCAACCCATTTGTCAACATATCGTGGATTCAGAATAACAAAGGCCATAGGACGTTCTCCCCATTTAGGGTGAGGACGAGCAACAACGCTGACTTCCAAGACATGGGGATGGCTCGCTAATTCTGCGTGTGAAATATGGTAAGAACATAATCTTATCTTAAATCAACCTCGGTTCACCTTGTTCGATTGCAAGGCTAGAGGCGTTCTGGGTCAGAGTAGTCAGATAACGACCAACACCACCACCACAAACAAAAATATACCTCTCCGCCTGAGATAATTATGTCTTTACTTCTGTCTACAACAGCAATGGTCCCATCGGAATGCATGACAGCTAAGTCTCCGGTTCTGAAAACCCCACCACGAAAGGCCTTGCGTGTAGCATCTGCATCACAGAAGTACTGAAAAGATGAGTAATTGGCATACACTCAATAGCGACGGAAGTCGTAACTCACTTCCTTCATGACAATGTTTCCCCTAGTAACGATCTCCCCGACTGTTTCACCGTCTCGTGGTACATCACAAACAGCTGAGTTCTCGTCGTCTTCTACAGATGGAAAAACTACACGGACTCCCAATGCTGTGGCGAATGCTTGCCCTTGGCGAGCCATGAGACGCGCACGCTCGTCTAGAGGCAGATTGGCCCAGTGAGGATGATCGTAGTTTCTAGTGAAAGGACCGTATGTCTATAGACGTCAGTATCCGGCTATGGACAACAATACCGATGTTACCTCTCTTGTAGAAAGTTAGCTCATAACCTCCAAAGACAAAGAAATGCTACTAACGTTGCACCATATACATGAACGGGTTTAAACCCAATTTTCTCGAGCTCAGAAATGAGCTGGGCAGTAGGTGCAGCGCCAGCTTTTCCACATCGTTACCTGCTACTCATCAAAAGCAGGGACCGGACTCACCAACACAGGCGGTTACTCTTTGTGGCGTCCTTCGAGCTTGTGGATCATTCACGATGCTGATCTGTGATCTTGATTTAATTTCCTCATCCTCGTCATACACCGCTATGGTTCACCTGAACTGTCGGTGCCCCACAATAATGAGTGACATTGGAGTAGAGGAAATGGTTCCAGATCTGCGAATAGTTCACTGTCCTGAGTGTGATCTTTAACATTGCTATGAGAAAAATTACGAGTAGTACAGAATTGGACACCTCACTTGTTTAGCCAGAGCAAAAACATTGGACCAAGGAAATGTCCAGCCTGCAGCATGAAACATTGGGAGAATCCTGTATCATATCTTCAAATCCAAATCCAAATCCAAAATTGAGAGTCGGCTTCACCATAGGTATGTCGACTCCCGATCTATTCTGGAATACATTGAGCCACTCCAAGTCATAGTGCAGATGGCCTGCACTCACTGGCACTCAAAAGCATTCGCGATAGCAGCCAGATAGGAGCCTAATCCGACAGGTGGTTATAGACGAATAAATGGGACAGTTGATAACACACCTCTCAGTGTAGTAAGGACACCCTTAGGCTACCAATTCCATTGAGCAGATTGGATCAGTGTTGAGAACGAGCCTTACCCTTCCCGTCGTCCCAGAGCTTAAGAAGAGACCGTCATGAGTATATAAAGCGCAGGTCCAAAAGGAAAACATCGCACGTATAACAGAGGACTGCACCAGCATTCTCATCATTTTCAGCGTCTAAACCACCCCATGATTTCTCCTCACTGAACCCACGACCTTCAGTGAGGAAAGCCTCATATGGATCACCGAATCGTCCAGTATCCTTTGAGACAACGACTGGAACCTTCGTTCCTGGAGGGACCAAATGAGTATACTCGTGGTCAACGAGAATGAGGCTTGAACCGCTATGGTCAAGAATATATGCAACCTCGGAAGGCTTCAGGCGGGTGTTAATGGGGGTTAGAATAGCCCGTGCAGCAAAGACGCCATAATGAGCATCTGTGTTACTTGTGAGCTAATGCAGGTGATTGGTTTGTGCTCCCCTGACCTGCGATCAGAGGACTTGACGAAAACGGAGTCTGAGCAAAACGGGTGTTGATCAGAAGAAGTACACATACGTGTTAGGCGCTATAACTGCCACTCGATTCCCAGGCTTGATACCTGCCTGAATGAGTGCATATGCAAGATTCTGAATGCGCTGAGCCCTATGAATATATTTTTGAGGAGGAAATGATGTAGAATGTCAAGCTCTCTCGCACCATACAGAAAATGTGTACTGTACTGGGTACTCAACGTTAGGATGAACTAATGCCACCTTGTCAGGGTATATTTGTGCTGCACGCAGAATGAAATCAAGGGGATTCTATAAATCGTGGGTTCAGGATATGGGAGACAAGCAAACGCGGCCAAACGCCTACCAGTGGATGACTATTGACAGGGATATCAGGATATTCCCTGAGACGATAGACAGCGTTGGCAGGGGGTACACTCGCTGGACTAGGAATGAAACTCAAGGGCGCAATCATGATGACTCAAGGCAATGGGAAGGGTAGAAAAACAATTGAAATACCGAGTTCCCACCGATTTTGAGACCCATCCAATTGGTTGGAAAAACATTGTATGATTTCCTGGATTGCTCAGAATGTGCCGAGATGATGTCCTGATTGGCTCATAGTGCGAAGTTTCTTTACCTATGTTTAGATTCTTATTAATTGACAAGATTCTGATTCTTTGATAATATGATCTCAGTGCTGTCATCTCCTATATGTTATCCAGAGTTCAAAGAAAATGCCTAGGTAACACCATTGGTGGTGATCTTATCTACATGTTTTGATCTGTTACTGCATACCTATCTACCTCTTTCCCCTTTGTCAATTATCTACTTCTTTGTTAAGCATGGTTCACATTCGGGTGAGAAAAATCTATGAGAAAAAACACAGAGATCAGATAGACTTATCTGTGATGTGTGGATTGATAATCTTGACTTCAACTTATGCATTATGCCTCCTACTAGTTATGTGGTTGCAATTTCAGATGAAAGTCTGGAGAGATTGAAATAGGATTTATAATGACAGGAATAAGTGTGTTACCATTAAAATTAGAGATGGGTCAGATAAGCAGAGTTTGATGTTAACTTTATAGTTGATTAACAAGCTGGCTATTACAAAGTAACTACTAGCCTATATGGTAGAACTTGAGTAGAGATAGAGTGAGATGCATCATAAATTTCATTCAACTCATATCTCTACAACCAGTAGACCAATTCTTATAAACCAAATAGTACTGGAAAGCCCTAAATGAGGGCTATTCACATATATGTAGGATGTATAAAAGTGATAACAGATTACTGAGATATCAGACCATCAGTAACTATAAGTTTCATTGATTATTATCTCAGAAACAACTAAACAGATTCCTACAATCAAACTTATTATAAGGGAACTAGCTTTTCTGAGCTCTTTCTCTTCCACATTTTTTGGCTGATCCATGATCCATAACCTTTTCCCACACCTGCTCATTCAATTTCCTATGCTTTGGACCTCTTTAGACTACACACCAATACTCCCAACTATTTGGATATGTTATTAAACTTTCTTTTCCACACTCTCTTGTTCTTCCACAACACTCTGTGGTTTTCCAAAGTCTTCTAATATTATCTGCACATCCACTTTCCTATGCTCTAGAAGTATCTGCTAAGTACACTAGCTGTTATGACCTTAGCTTAGAGCTTAGGTTGCACTTAGGCAAAGACTTGAGAGTAAGAAAGGGGAGATGTCAATTGGTAAAGTGTAAAGAATACAAAGGTATCTCTACACTATATATATGAAGTATCCATAAAGAAACTATTCAGTATACATGATGAAACTGAGTCATACAACATGAGAATGAAGCAAGAATAAGGTGCCTACTACATGAGGCGCTGACTGAGACTATTGTAGTGCAGCCAATTATGTCATCATCATCCTTGACCCTAGTCCTCATTGCATCTAGGAGGCATCAATCATAACAATACCTCCTTTTTAGCATTCATGTCCCCATGACTCATACTAGTACCTCAAGTTCTCCTACCATGTATGTTGCTACTGTTTTCTTGTTGGGGCCAATGATTACTTGTCCTTTATTGTCAATAGCAATGAAATAAGGTTTGTGTGAGGGTCCTCCTTGATACATGGTTATAGGATAACTATTTTGTGATGTTTCAGTGTTGTATTTGTTTTTGACCAATGCTATCACTACTTCCTTCCAGAGTTCTAGATCCTGTTCTCCTCTGGATTTGAGCAATTGGTAATGTGGAGATGGTTGAAATAATCTTGTCTGCATAGGGGATCAAATAAACTTCATATACTTGAGTAGGTTGTTAACTTCATCATCTATGAAGCTCGATTTCATTGTTGATGATGAGGATACCTCATATGGTTTGATCAAGATAACTTCTTCATCTTCTACTCTTTCTTTCCTTGACTCTTTCTTCTGTTTCATGTCTTTATACAACTCTTATATTTCCTTGATGTTGTCATCCACATATTGATTTCCTCTTCCACTGTATGCATCCAATTCGTCAGCCAACATTCTTTGAATTTGATATACCCGATCTTCTATATTGCTTTGTATGAGATATCTTAGATCTTCTGATATCCCTAAGATATTTGTAGCATTTGTCATTCTGTTATTAATGTTAGTCTTCAGAATTGTTTTCTCTATTTCCATAATTGTTGTATTCATCTCTCTAGCTATCTTCATCATTTATTGTATCTGCTTTTGTACATCAATCATTGCCTCCAGTCCTTTTAATGTCTTGTGATATAGTCTAGTTCAATTGACTTATTCTTTCTTGAATTCTCTGGCTTTGTCCATATTGTTCAACTTCCTGGTGATATAGGGATTGGGAGAGATAGGTGTGGTAATGTAGTTATTAATGATTTGAGAAGACATTGCTTTGAGAAATCAAGTTGTGTTGTGAATTATCAAAATGGAATTTTACCCCCTCTCTTTATAGGTTTAGACTTGAAATCCTTAACCAATAATCTTCAATTACCTCTTTTGCATGAGGCAACCCTATTTCTGTGATTCATTAATCATGTTCATCTCTATAATTCTTCTTCTTCATTAATAATTGTCAGTGGAGGTGCTGGATCCATGTGTTGTTCTTTGAACTGTGGTGCTTTGTATTTTGTCAGCAAGTCTTTATTAAACATATTGTGTATTATCCATCCTTCTGGAAGCTCCAGCTGAAATGCTCCTAGACTAATATCATTTGAGATCCTAAAAAGTCTGTATTTTTTCTGGTCTAGCTTCTTTAAAGGTTGATTCGAATAGATATTTTTGTTTTCTAACCACATATTGTCTCTGATCTTCAATCCTTATGGATTCCCTTTTTTCTTGTTGAATTGTCTTTTCATATTCTTCTGAGCCTCTTCTATCAACTTTGTAATCTCTTCCCAACTTTGTTGTAGTCCTGTAAGGAACTCTTCTATTTCGGAAACTCTGTTTGTGTCATCAGATTGCCTTTCCATGAATGTCTTCCAAAGTTAAGTTCAAATAGGGTCCATTTTGTTGCCACATGTTTCTTATCATGATATTGGAATTCTACAGCTACCAGCCATTCTGTCCAATTGTCTTGTTGGTAGTTGACGTAGTGTCATAGAAATGTTCCTACTTCTTGATTCATTCTCTTTATTTGTCTATCTATCTAAGGATGATATACTGTTGACAATTATATTATGGTTCCTAACAATTTTGTGAATTTCTCCATGAACTTTGACACAAATTGTGGTCCTCTGTCACTAAGAATTTTCCTTGGAATTCTGTGCAGTTTCCATACTTTATCCCTATAGATCTTGGCTATTTCTTCTGAAGAAATATTCGTTATCATCATCTTTAACCAAATCATCTTTGTAAATCTGTCCACTATAACCATAATGGTGTCTATTCCATTGGATCTGGGTAGGAGTCCTATTATGTCAATACTGATCTCTTACTATGGCCCTTATTGTTATAACTTGGAAAAGTGTGGACAGACTTCTAGGGTTAGGGTAGACAATATAGTAATAATTATTAGTCTATGGCTAAAGAGAGATATGGGCATGTGACTAGGAAGTCACATGACATTACATCATAGGCCTGGAGTAGTCTAGAGTGGTCTGGAAGGACTTAGGGTCTAGAAGGATCGGGAAGAGTCTAGAGTAGAAGTTAAGGTTAAGAGTGACGTCAAGGGACAATGGTTCCTCATGGTGTACACATGGTGTACACATGTACAGCAGAGATTAAAGAGTATGACATCAAGGCACATGTATATGGCATGGTGGCCTTATGGTGGATAAGTAATAGGACATGAGGTAGAAGCATGGACTTTAGGGTAGGAGTAGCATAGTCATAGCACAGACCAAGAACATAAGTATATAAGTAGAGATAGATCCTGTAAAGAGTTCTCCATCAAGTTCTCTTGTGTAAATCCTATACAAGGTTCTTCTCCCAAACTAACACTAAGGTTTCTGAGTTGTAACACTTGTAGTATTTCAAGGGGATGGAGTTTTCCAGATTTTTGTTGATATTGGACTTTGTTCTGTTGATACTTTATACATCCTTGCACATATTTATTGATGTCTTCCTTAATTCCTAGCCACCAGTAATTTCTTTTGACTAGTTCCAACATTCTTTGTTGTCCTGGATAGCCGATGTCTACAGAGTCATGATTTTCCTGTAAAATCCATTCTTTGAGGTTTCTGTTATTAGAGATGTAGATTTGCCCTTCCATGTATATGATTCCATCTTGTTCCCATGCTAGACCATTTTCTTTCTTCAATTCTTATTTTACTTCCTATTTCCTAGTGTTATTCCTTCATATTTCTTCCAGTAGATTGGAATTCTCCAATGACTTGTATCTTTTCAACATCGTTATTTCGGCTGTGGTTCTTCTTGTCCATAACTTCTCTTTGAGTATCTGCACATCTTTGTTGTCATCTCATGTATCCACTTGATTCTTTCTTGACAAAATGTCTATCTTTGTATTTGTCAATATGTTGTAAAGTAAAATCATAGTCTTGCAGCTTTAGATACCATCTAGCTTGTCATCCATTTAGTTTATGAAGTTCCCTGAAATATTTCAGGTTCTCATATTCCATCCAAATTTCAAATAGTTCTATTGCATCCAACAGATATTGTTGCCATTTTACCAAAGCTTCCACAATTGCCAGTAGTTCTTTGTCATAAATTTTGTAATTTCTTTCTGCTGGTTGCATTGTTCTGGATAAGAATGCTATTGGTTTTCATTTTCCCTCTTGTTCTTGGGATAACACACTCCTTTAATAATGTGTCCTAAAGCATCTGTTTTGACCCTAAAATTTCCTTCCCTCTTTGGAAGAGAGAGTACCAGTTGGCTTGTAATCTTCTCCTTGAGTTCTTCAAATGCCTTGTTATGTTCTTCATTCTATATCCATTTCTTCTTGCCCTTTAATTTGTTCAATAGTCTTGTCATATGACTCAAATTCTGGATAAATCTCTGGTAGAAATTTGCAAATTTCAGAAAACTCTCTACATCTTTGACTTTTGTTGGTATCTTCCATTCTTTAATGGCCTTGATCTTTTCTTGTTTCATTTTGACTTGTTCCTTGCCCATGATGACTCCTAGTATCAGAATTTCCTCCATATTGAAGTCACATTTTGACCATTTAAAACACAGGTTGTGTTTCTTTGCAATCTTCAAAAATTGAATAGTCCTTTCTTTGAGTTCTTTCATTGTTTTGGCCAGTATAACAAAGTTGTTCATATAATTTGCTAATACTCCTTCATGGAGTAATTCTCAGAAAATGCTATTTATTATTCTTTGAAACATTCCAGGTGAGTTGCACAAGCCGAATGTCACCTTCTTTGATTTGAACATTATTATATCCCCATATAAGATTGAGTTTGTTGAAGTATTTTGCCTCTTTCAGTTTGTCAATTACTTCTCCAATTAGAGGTAATGGGGTCTTGTCCTTTATCATGACTTGATTAAGCTTCCTATAATCCTGAACCAACTATAGTGAACCATTCTTCTTTGGAATATAAAAACAGAATGCTGCATATCTTGATTTTGATTCCACAATTAAACCTGCTTTGAGTTGTTCATCTAACTACTGGTTTAGTGCTTTCTCTTCTTTAAGGGTCATTACATATGCCTTTGTATTTAATTCTCATGGTGTTTCATTCATTAGATTTATCTCATAGTCTCATTCATGTCTCTCCAGTAGCTTTTTGAATTTCTTCTTTTTGAACAAATGCATAAATGGCCGAATATAGTTTGGTAGATCTTCTAGATTGGTTTTATCCAGTTTTTTCCCAATTTCTCCATTGTCTTGTGTTATGGTTTTCATTGCCTGAGTTTTCCTGGTTTTGAATCTGATGTCTTAAAATTTCATGGTACAACTTTCTGGACATCTTGTGAACTTTATTGTTCTATTTTTCCAATTAACTTCTAGATTATGTTTGACTAGCTAGTCATGTCCTAGAAACATGTCCGTTCTATTTAGGTCCATTACTGCAACTTCCAATTGTTCTTTGTGACTGTTGATCTCGATTTCTAGAGGTGCCACTTGTTGTGGCAACTACTAGACCAATGTTCAATAGCAGCACTACAAGTAAATCTCAAAGCAGATATCTAGTAGAGAACACAAGTTGTGTAATTCACAAGAGAACTTGATAGGGAACCACAACAGTATTCTACCAACTATTTATATAAACTATTCATGGTCCATGCTATGACTGTGCATCCTACCCTAATATCTATACCCTGTCCTCATGTTTATTAGTAATCTACCTCATGTCCTATTACTTATCCACCTTGCGTCTACCTTAAGACCAGCATGCCATATATATGTGCCCTGACATCATATCCTAAACCCTACTCTTAATCTCCATCATCCATGCATGCACCATGTGTACACTATGAGGAACTCATGCTGTTAACATGTTTTTTGATGTCACTCTATCTCTAGACTCTTCCCAATCCTTCTAGACCTTAAATCCTTCCAGACCACTCTAGGCCCTATGACGTAATGTCATATGACTTCCTAATCATGTGCCTTCTCTTTCTCATTGTAGACTAATAATATAACTACTTTCTATATCTTATCTTATCTGTCCTTAAGTCTATCCACACTTTCTTATCTTATAATATTACTCTGGTCACCTCTCCATTCTTTGTCCCATCTGCATTGAAAACTTCAAAGAAGAAGTTTATTGGTTTCATTTGTATTCTTTTCTCCTTGACTATTTGCTTGTCAATCCCCATATATGTGCATCCAGAATCCACCAATGCCTTTACTTTGAGGTTTTTGCTGTTCTTTGTTTTCACATTTGCTTGCACATTTAATTCTCTTTCAATACTACTCCATTGGTTTGGAATAATATATTTGTTATGAGACTTTACAGGGGAGATCTCTTGTACTGTGCCTACTTGAAATCTTCTCCAAAACTCTGTTTTGTATCCTCTTCTTTGTTGTTTGTTTCCTCTTATATCTTTTGTTTCTTCATTGATTGTTTTTCTTTGCAATCCTTGGCAATATGTCCTTCTCTGTCACATTTGAAACATTTTGTTGTTTCTTTTTCTTTCTTCTTCTAATACTTTTTGGCCAATGTTTGTACTTATTGTAATTGAAACACTTCAGCTTTCCATCTTTGAAGTTGTCATTGGATTTTTCTATATTCATAGGTTGTCCTCATCTACCATATGTTGTTCCTGTTCCTGTCTTGTAATTGTTTTGTCCTTCTATAGACTTGTATCCTTGTCCGACTGAGGTGATTGCTACCTTCCACTCCTTGAGTATCTCTGGTGCCACTATAGGCAAGTATCCTAGTATTATTTTGATAATGTCCTGTCATATATTCTTCTTCAATAGGAATATTGCATGTAGCTCATCTATATCCACCTTCATGGCTAATGCTTCAAATTCAATCATGAAATCCACCATATTCTTCTTTCCCTGTTTGAAGAATTCTATCCTCTACTCGGCATCTGCTGCTTTCATCTTGTTACTAAATATTGTCTTGATTTCTTTGATGAAATCATCCCAATCTTGGGTTTTTATTTCTT
>Ga0157363_1001250_pt1 | contig 21039 bp, 9 predicted proteins | sample AttsexASBM1_FD_111477 | JGI IMG/M metagenome (GOLD analysis project Ga0157363, IMG submission 111477) | Fungus gardens microbial communities from leaf cutter ant in Ribeirão Preto, State of São Paulo, Brazil - Atta sexdens ASBM1 | ecosystem: Host-associated > Fungi > Mycelium > Unclassified ... | reverse complement strand
TTTCTTATTTTCATTTTATTTTCATTTCTCTTTTATTTAGGGTTAGGGTTTAGCATGATGTCACTGTCACACAGTTATGTGGTCACAAAAGAACATGGTAGAAGCTTCTGGAACAATGACATCATACAATATGCTTAATATATGTTGACCTTATGGTTTATACATAGTTTTTAGAGTAGGCTAGATGCAGTAGTAGCATGGACCACCTGTGGTAGTATATATAAAGTAGATATGTTGTACTAGGAACTCCCTTGTGATCTACCTAATCCAAGGTTTAACTTTTGACTCTAATTCTTGAGCCTTAAGTCATAATAATCTGGGCACAATTATTCTTTGGTTATATTACTATTTTTCTGCTAGATTGGAATGCACTTGAGTGGTATTTAGAATAGCTATCATCTTTAGAAGACCTTATTCTATTCTCTTAAGATTTTCTGAAAATAAGTACTATGTATACTTTATTTAGACAATATAGCTTAGGATTCTCTTTGAGCACAAACTTTATTAAACTCCATGGACTTTACTCAGTTGTTCTAATAGCAGAACAGAATCTTTCTTCTAAAACCTCAAAGCATTATTGTTCTGTTAGTCTTAGATTGCCTACCTTCATATCTTAACCTCTCTCCTCATTTCTTACTTCTTGAACAATGTCTAATTTGAGTGACTACTCTATAAACCCCATTATGTCAAGTTCACAAATGGTGGACTTAGATTTTATTTTTCATTTTCATTTTCATTTCTTATTTTTAGAACAGCTAGGGTTAGGGTTAGAAGTGATTGGTTACACTGTCACATCAGTCACAATCTGGTAGTGTGGTCACAATATTAGTCATGAGACTTGGGAGAACAATGTAGAAGGTTCTAGAACAAATGACGTCACACAATATAGATACCACATGTTGACCTCGTGTTCTACACATGGTCATTTAGGGTAGGGTGCACAGTAGTGAGCATGGACTATGGGTAGTAGTATAAAAGGTAAATTAGTTTGTAAAGAGATTTCTATCAAGTTCTCTTGTGTTACTCAATATAAGAGTTGTTCTTTTGTCTTACTCTAAGAACTTAAGATCATAACACATTAATACTAACAAAACCTTAGAGCTTCTCCAGTACTATCTATGAGAAGTAACCAAGTACCAATACATTTCAGAATATTCTACTAACAATATTTTTACTGGTCTTATGTCTTATATCTATCTGAATACACCCAATTTATTCAATTACATCATGGATAATATTTCTTTAACATCCAATCTGCTCAGAACATCTGTGGAAGAAAGTATTTTTCTTTCTACCTACTTATCCTCTCCCAGTACAAATCTATCTAGTTTCTTTTCATATCCAATTATTCTATTACTAATCACATGGTTTCTTATGATCTCTATAGAACTTCAGACTCAATTTCTAAGGACTTTAGTATATCTAGAGTAGTTACCTGTCTCCTTCAATTCTCAGATAGTCTTAGTACCAGTATTTAAGACATGTAGATACTTTGTAGTTCCTTAGTTTGAAAATCAAAATCAACTAGTGTAATATACTGTTTTGAGTGTTCATGTGCTAAGAGTGTAATATCAGGATAAAACTCACTTTGAATGACTATCTGTAATTAATCACATAGAAAATAGTTGGATAAAGTATGGAAACTTATTCAGAAATAGATTGTTATGATGTGCATGGATACTAACATTTTTCTTTTCTTTTATCTATTTTTCTTGATTTAATTTTTCTTTTTCTTTTTCTTTTTGACAATGAAGAGGTATATGACTGCAGTCACATGATATGTCACATGATTTGAGGTCATAGGCCTAGACTCTGGGAGAAGGGCTAGAAGGATGATGTTAAGGTATATGTTAACAGCATATTTACCTCATGGTATATATATGATGTACTCATGGACAATACATGGACATTAGGGTAGGGTTATTTATTGTTAGCACAGACCATGTATTCATTGTATAAATAGGGCAGCAATGCATTGGAGACTCCTTGTTGAGTTCTCTTGTGATCCCCACTTAATATCTGCCTTGTGTTACAATCTTAAGCTTGGCTGAGGTTGTAACTTAGGAAAAGACTTGAGTAAGAATGAGGGATGAAGTCAATTGGTAAAGTGTAAAGATACAGAATAGTATCTACAGCTATATATATCTAAAGACCATGTATAATACATATGTAAGAAATGAGAAAACAGTAAGAAAAACATGATGAAGCCTTGATTACTATGTGAGATGCTTACTGATTATACATGTTGTTAATTCATAGTGCAGCTGATTATTGAGTCATATTAAAGTAACCCTAACACCTATTGTTCATGAGACAAACTATCTTGAAGACATAAGGTATTGATCATAACAATACTCCCTTTTTAGCATTAATGTCTATATGAACTAGTTTAGCAATGCTAAGTCTCCAACTATGTATGATATGACTATCTTTTTTGTTGGTCTAATGATTAATTTCCCTTATAATGTTAATGCAACAAAGTAGGCTTGTCATGTCTGTATTATGTTTCTGTTTTAAAAACTCAATAGCAACTTTGTTCCAGTATTGCTTATCTTGTTCTCTTTTTGGTCAAAGAGATTTATAGTGGGGTGGTGGATAAAATGGTATTGTCTTTACTGGTGATTGCATGAATTTTATGTGCTTTTCTAGATTATTGATTTCATCTTGGATAAATGCTGGCTCTGATATTTTATATTGACTTGATTTTGATGATATATCATAGGATTTATATAAGAAGACTTCTTTATCTTGTATTTGCTTTCCCTTATCAATTATCATTGGTTGTTTAATGTCTAGATGATTGATTTTGTATACATCTTGTATTTTCTTAATATGATCAACTGTTTGAGAATTTCCTTTGCCTTTGCATGTGTCTAGTTCATCAGCTATTAATGCTTGAATGTAATGAGCTTGATTTTTTATGTTTTCTTGGATAATATCTCATAGGTTTTCTAATATACTGAATATGTCTCTAGTTTTTTTTGTTCTGTATTCACCACTTACTTGTAAAATGGTAGTCTTAATCATGGCCAATTATATGTTGGCTACTCCTGCTAACTTGATGATGTTTTGTAATTGCATTTGAATGTCAGCTATTGTCTCAATTTCTCATATGATTTTGTGATATTTCTTTGTCTAATCCTTTCTTTTATTATTCAAAATGGTGATCAAATCTATGTTGTTAACAGTGTGAGAAATGTATAGATTAGAGGAAGTGGGAGCAGTTGTGAATTGTTAGGCCATTTGAGTCTGAGTTCTCATTGTTAGTGTATTTTGAGATGTTGATTTGGAGTTTTATGCTCCTTTTATAGATTTTGATTTGAAACTCTTGTTCAATAGTCTTCAATTGCCTTCTTTGCATGTGGCAATCCCATTTCGGATATTCACTAGTCATGTTTGTTGCCATATCCCTTCCAATGAACCAAAAATTGTATGCCACATCATCATTTTCTGTAATTCCTAACTTCTACTTCATACTCTTCTTTCTCATTGATAATGTCTAGTGGTGGTGCTGACTCCATATACTGTCCTTTAAACTAGGGTTCTTTATATCTTGTCAGCAGGTTTTTGTTGAACATATTATGAATTATCTATCCTTCTGGTGGTTCCAGCTGAAATACTCCTTAACTAATGTCTTTTAAGATCTGAAAAGGTCTATATCTTTTCTGGTCTAGCTTTTTTGAGGGTTGATTTGATTGGATATTCTTGGCCTTCAGCCATATGTTGTTTCCAACATTCAGTACTTGTGGATTTCTCCTTTTCTTATCAAACTACTTTTTCATGGCTTTTTTTGCCATTTCCATTGACTTCTTTGCTACTTCCCAACTTTCTTGTAGTTCTTGAAGGAAAATCTCCAGTTTTGGTAATTCTGTTTTCACAGTAAGATTTTCTTTCTATAGATGTCTTCCAAAGTTAAGTTCAAATGGAGTGTAACTTGTTACTGCATGTTTCTTGTTATTGTATTGGAATTCTGCTGCTGATAACCATTTGGTCTAATTGTCTTGCTGATAATTGACATAATATCACAAAAAATTTTCTATCTCTTAGTTCATTTATTCTGGTTAACTATTTGTTTAAAGATGATAGGCTGTTAATAATGTTCTTTTCATTCCTAGTGCCTTTGTCAAGTCTTCTATGAATTTGGAGGCAAATTGTAGTCTTCTATTGCTGAGAATTCTTTTTGGTATCCTATGTAGTTTCCAAATTTCATCGTGGTAGATTTTAGCAATTTCTTTCAATGATATTGCTATAGTTGTTGCTTTTAGTCTGATCATCTTAGTGAATTGATCTACTATAACCATTATAGTGTCCTTATCTTTTGATTTTAGAAGTGGTCCTATGATGTTGATGTCAATTTCCTGCTATATATCACAAACTTTATTCATCTTGTATTTCTACAAACAGTGGACTAATTTTCACAAACCAAATTGTGCTGGAAAGTTCCAAATGAAGGCTATTTGCACATATATGGGATGTACAAAAGCAACAACAAACAACTGAGATATCAGATCATCAGTAACTATAAAAGCTTCATTTGCTAATATCTCATGAATGACTAGACAGATTTGCATGATCAACCTTGTGTTGGAAAGTGTATATCAAACTGTTTCCAATGATATATGGTATATTTCATGGTAATAAGTATTGATAGAGATATAAGTATATCAATATAGTGATATAATTAGTTATCTTCTAAAATTAGCCTGACAGCTGCTATAACATATGACAGCTCCCATCAGGTACAAGTTTTGATCATGTGATGAAAACAGCTTGCATACAAACCATCACTATTTTGTATATATACTTCTGTGTCTGAGGATTAGATCTCAGACTTAACAACATCAATTTTTATCAATTTTTATCCTTTATTATCTGTATTTATCTTAATCATCATTGTTATCATTAGTGAACTTCTGAATCACTCCTCAACATCTGAAAGTGCACCCAAGGTTCAGATATCACAAATAAGTAAGTAGTTCATTTTGTGATACTATAGTCCTTCTGGTATTTTCAGTGGATAAAGTTCTTCTACTTTCTTTATATGTTGCACTTTGTTCTGTTGACACTTGGTGCATTCTTGAATATATTTCTTGACATCACCTTTTATTTCTAGCCACTAGTAATTCCTCCTAATTAACTCAGGCATTTGCTATTGTCTTAGATATCCTACATTTGTTAGATAGATTGTGATTTTCTTGTAGAATTTGCCCTCATAGTTTCTAGTTGTTTGGAATATATTCTTCCTTCAACATAGACTATCCCATACTTGTCCTTCATCTTTTCCTAATTCTTTTAAAACCTCTTGTTTCTTGGTACTGTTCTTTTATATTTCTTTTAGTAAGGTGGTTTTTTCTACCACTTGATTTCTTCAAATGATTTTCACTTCTGCTATAATAGTCTTCCTTATTCATATTTCTTCCTTGAGTAGCTGCACATCCTTGTTATCTTCCATAGTATTCACTTGATCTTTTCTTGATAGTACATTAGCTTTGATATTTGTCTTTTCTAGTATATAGTATAGTGTGAAATTGTAATCTTGCAACTTTAAGTACCATCTTGCTTATTGTCCATTTAACTTGTGTGGTTCTCTGAAATATTTGAGATTTTCATGGTCTATCCAGACTTCAAATCTCTCTGTGGCATCCAGTAGGTATTGTCTCCACTTTGTAAAAGCTTTTACTATTGCAAGTAGTTCTTTGTTATAGATTTTGTAATTTCTTTCTACCTGTTGCATTATTCTTGATAAAAATATGATGGGTTTCCATTTTTTCTCTTGTTCCTAGGATAGAACTCCTCCTATTGCATGTTCTAAAGTATCCGTTTTAACTCAGAATTTACTATCTCTTTTCAGAAGTGCAAGTATGGATTAACTTGTGATTTTTTCTTTAAGTTTGTTATTCCACCTCCACTCTTTCTTCCCTTTGAGTTCATTAAGAGATCTTGCCATATAACTGAAATTCTTAATGAATTGTTAATAGAAGTTTGCAAACTCTAAGAAGCTTTCTACTTCTTTTATCTTGGTAAGGATCTTTTATTCTGTGACTGCCTTAACTTTATCATTTTCCATTCATACTTCTTCTCTTCCAACTACTACTTCTAGGATTGGAATTTCTTTAATATAAAAATCACACTTTGATTGTTTGAAACAGATATTGTACTTTTCTGCTATCTTTAAAAAGTGAATGGTTTGTTCTTCTAGTATTGTGGCAACTACTAGTCAAAAGACCAATAGCAACATAAGCAATAAATCTCAAGGTGGATATCAAGTGAGGATTATAAGAGAACTTGATAAGGAGTCTCTAATATATTGCTACCATATTTATACAATAGTTACATGGTCTGTGCTAATGATAAATAACCTTACCCTAATATTCATGTGTAGTTCATGTTTCTACCTCATATTTTCCATAAGGACACTATGCTGTATATATATGCCCTGATGTCATCTTTCTAGCCTCTTCTAGCCAACTTTCACCAAGTCTAGGCCTATGACCTTACATCATATGCCTCTTCATTGTCAAAGAAAATAAAAAGAAAAGAAAAGAAAAATCAAAAGAGAAAGAATATTAAAATCAAGAAAAATAAATAATAAAAAGAAAAATGTTAGTGTCTAAGTGTACTATAACATCTAGTTCTTTCTTGGTCTTGGCAGATATTATGAAGTCATTCATATAGTTTACCAGTACTCCTTCATGCAATAATTCTTGGAAGATGCTGTTTATTATTCTTTGGAATGTTCTTGGCAAATTGCATAGTCCAAAATACATCACTTTAGGTTTGAATAAGCCTTTATTTATTAAAAATGCTGCTTTCCATTTATCTCCTTCCTTGATTCATACATTGTTATTACTTTTCCAATTAAGAATAGTATTATGACTTAGACTCTGTGTTGAGTAAAAGACATACTCTTATACTGAGTAACACAAGAGAACTTGATAAAAAACTCCATACAGAAATATTTACCTTATATCTTATATACTAAACTATGATGGTCCATGCTACTACTTTCCTAGTCTACCCTAAAGACCATGCATTTGCCTTAAGATTAACATGCATTCCACATATTGTTATGATATCATCTTTCCAGAATCTTCTATATTGTTCCCTCATATCATGTGAGTGTGACTTTTGTGACTACATCATGTGACCTGTGACAGTGTCACATTTTGTCTTCTTCATCTTTGACTCTTTAAAATAAGAGAAAATAAAAGGAAAATAAAATAAAATAAAATAAAGACTAAGTCCATCATTTTCAATTCTAACAGACAGTGGTATTTTATTCTTTATTATGTGTTGGTTCAATTTTCTGTAGTCCTGTACCAATCATAGTAATTTGTCTTTCTTTAGAATGTAAAAACATAGTACTATATATCTTAAACTTGATTCTACAATTAATCCTGTCTTGTATTAGAATTGTGAATAATGGACTTTATTTTATTTTTATTTTTCTATTTTCTTTTCATTTTTGTTGCTCTTTTTATTTAGGGTTAAGGTTTAGCATAACATCACTGTTACATTATTACATGGTCACAATAGAACAGGGTAGAACATTCTAGAAATGATAACATCATAACATATATTGACCTTATAGTTTACACATGGTCTTTAGGGTAGACTAGATTTAGTAGTAGTACAAACCATTTAATAGAGTATATAAAGTAGACAACTTTGTACTAGAAACTCCATTGAGTTCTCTTGTGTTGATCCTAATACAAGGTTCACTTTCTTGACCTACTCTAAGGTCTTGAGATTATAACATCTTGATCTGTTCATCCAACCATTAGTTCAATGCCTTATCTTTCTTTATTGTTATGGTATAAACCTTGGCATTTAACTCTTTGGACACATCTTTAATGAGGTAAAACAAGAAGAGAACTCACTAATATCTACAAATATTGAGTCAAGTTCAGAGCATAAGTCAGAGGAAGAAACCAGTACTAGTTCTGCTCTATTCCTATATACTTCACCACCTTCTATATAAATCTTCTATTAGGTTAATTTTGTGGTTCCATTCTTGTTTTTATAGTAACTTTTCAAACTTTTTCTTGTTAAATAAGTGTGTGAATGATCAAATATACTCTGGAAGATCTTTTGGGTTTGTCAGATCCAGTTCTATTTCTATTTCTTAGTGTCCTTTATTCTGGTTATCCATTGGTTGTATTCTCCTATTCCTAAACTTTATATCCTAGTATTGTATTCTACAGTTTTTTGGGTATCTTGTAAACTGTATAGTTCCTGTATTCCAATTTACTTCTGGATTATGCTTGACTAACCAGTCATATTCTAAGAACATATACATGCCATTCAGATCTATTACTGCTACATTGATTTGCTTCTTATATCCATTTATTTTGACTTTCAGTGGTGCATATTATGTAACTTTTCCATTCTTGGTTTTATCTGCATTGAAAACTTCAAATGATTATCCCATAGGTTCTGTTTTAATTTTTTCTTCTTTCATTAGTTGTTTGTTGATTCCAGTATGTGTACATCCTGAATTCATTAGTACTTATAACCATAATTTCTTTCTATTTACTGTCTTGATGTTAGTCTATACATTGAGCTCTCTCTCTTTGTTGTTCTATTGGTTTGGAATAACATATCAATTCTGAGCCTTAAATACAGACTGTACTTACTCAGAATCTTCTCCAAAATCCTCTTATTTCTCATCCTTCTTACTATCTGCTTCTTTCTGGATGCTGTGGTTCTTCATCTTCTATTCTGTCCTGCAGTCTTTGACAATATGCTTTATCTTGTCATATTTACAGCACTTCCTTGTGTCTTGTTCTTTTTTTAGTTTTTGGTATTTCTTTGCCATGTGTTTATATATATTGCAGTTGAAGCACTTTGGCTTTCTGTCTTTGTCAAAATTGTCTCTAGCTTTTCTAATGTCTATGAGTGTATCTCTTCCTTTGTATGTCATTCCAGTTTCTGTTCTATAATCTTGTTGGCTCTCTGTGAATTCATATCCTTGTTCTACTGGGGTGATCACCATCTTCTATTCTCTAAGTATCTCTAGTGCTACTATTGGTGGATATCCTAGTATTATCTTTATAATATCCATCCAGACATTCTTTTTTAATAAGAATATGGCATGTAGGTTGTCTGTTTCAGCCTTCATGGCCAACAATTTGAATTCAATCATAAAATTGGCAATATACTTCTTGCCCTGCTTGAATGTTTCAATCTTCCATTTGGCATCTGCTATCTTGCTCTTGTCACTAAACATCATTTTGAGTTCTCTAACAAACTCATCCCAATTCTAGATATCTATTTCTTTTTCAAGCTAATCTAGCTTCTTCTGGGCATAAATACTAGCTATACCCTCTCTAAATCAGACTATGATTGCAGTTATCCTATTGTCTGTTTCTATTACTCTGTTGTTTTTGAGAAATAATCTGATTTTCCTCTACCAGTCTTCAAATTTTGTCCTATTCCCATTGAACCATTCTAGATTAGGAACTATGCTCTTTATCATGACTGTTTGTTTATTCTGTGCTATTGCTGGTACTGGTGCTACTGATATTTTGTCTATATATTCTGTTGTTTCTTCTGAGGTATCTTCTTCAGTGATCTTCAGTAATTCTCAATGATTCCAACTGTTTTAATAATGCCTCTGTATTATTTCCTTGATATTGATCTGTCCTGCTATCTATGGGCTGTGTTACAAGTATCAATTGTCTTCCTAACAGTCTAAAACTGTGAATGTTCCAGTAGTCTGACTACTATACACTCTCTTTTTACAAGGTGAGCCTGATGATACTTTACCAAATGTTATAATCTTAAGCTTGGCTCAGGTTGCAACTTAGGTGAAGACTTGAGTAAGAATGAGGGATGAAGTCAATTGGTCAAGCATAAAGATACAGAATAGTATCTACAGCTATATATATCTAAAGACCATGTATAATACATATGTAAGAAATGAGAAAACAGTAAGAAAAACATGATGAAGCCTTGATTACTATATAAGGTGCTTACTAATCATACATGTTGTTAATGTATGGCACAGCTGATCATTGAGTTATATTAAAGTAACCCCAATACCTGTTGTTTATAAGGCAAACTATCTTGAAGATATAAGGTATTAATTATAATACCTTGAAATTTATTGCTTATGTTGCTATTGGTCTTTTGACTAGTGGTTGTTACAATGTGGATGTGGATATCCATAAGTTTAGGCAGAATATCCAGATTGTGGATTAAGCTTGGAGGCTTATCCACAGATAAGTAACATGATCTTGGATGACAACCTTGGTCTTAACTTATGTGTTATGCCCACTGTCTGTTATATGGTTGTAATTTTAGATGTTAATATATCAGAAAGAAGTGAGAGAGGATTCTGGGTGGCTTTTTAGTCAAATATTAGTTGGGTTCTTAGTTAATTTCTAGACTGAAGACTACAGAGTATCTACTTGATCTTAATACTAAGTTTGTAATTGGAACTATAATTAGAGAAATAGTAGTGTAGAAATAACTAAGGAAATGTTATAGAAATAGTTTCTAGAATATAAAATAACTGGAAGTCTAAATGATAAGTTACTAGGAAATAAAATACAAGATGCTGATATATGTGCAAACAAGCATGGATACAGAAGTATACCTAGGTATGATTAGAGTTCTAACTGGAAGTCAGAAAGTGGAAGTCTTAGAAGTCAATCTATGACACTGATAACATATCTGAATAAAATCATCTCACAAGAGAAACTCATGAGTTTAAGAATATATGTACTAATAAAATTTATTAGCTACATAAAAGAGATGCAGAAATAACTTACAGAGGAGAAGATATAAAGGGTATTTGTCAAAGTTGAAGACAGTGAACTTTATTTATTTCATTTCATTTCATATTTTTCTATTTTGAATTTAGAACTCAAGATTAGCATAATACCATATATAACTGCCACAAACTGTTATATAACATTGTGTTACATATCACAGTCACAGTCACATGATCATGTATTACATAAAATGATATAGAAAGGTTCTGGAATAATAATATCATACAGCATGTTTGTCATATGTTAATAGTAAACACTTTGTACTTGGAATCCTATCAAGTTCTCTTGTGTTAACCCAATACAAGATTTATTTTTCATCTTAACACTTTGAGACTTAAGTTGTAACAGTATTATATTTCAAGAATGAAGTCTAATATAAGATTAAAGAGTTCACATTAGGGCCAGATAGTTTAGTACTGGTAAAGAACTTAGCCATAGAATTATTAGCAGATAGGAAGATAAAACCTCAATATCTAAGTCCTGTGATAGTAATCAGATAACTGAAAATATTACAAATTTCATTCAACTTATATCTCTACAACTAATAGACCAATTCTCACAAACCAAGTCATACTGGAAAGCTCCAAATAAGGGCTATTTGAACATATATGAGATATACAAAAGTGACAACAGATTACTGAGATATTAGACTATCAGTAACTACAAGTTTCATTGGCTATTATCTTGGGAATTACTGAACAGATTCCCACAATTAGACTTGCTCTGATAATATATTATACATCATATGAAGATTAGTATTCATAGAGATATAAAAATATTAATGTAGTAACATAATTGGTTATCTTTTAAAATTATCCTGATATCTACTATAATAAATAACAGCTTCATCAGATATAAGTTTTGATCATATAATAGAAATAGTTTGCATATAAACCATTACTATTTTGTATATATCTGAGAATTAGACCTCAGACTCAACAACATCAATTATTATTATTTATTTCTTATTATTATTGTTATCATTATTGAACTTCTAAATAACTTCTAAATCTCTGAAAGTATATCCAAGGTTTAGATATCATAAATAAGTGAGTGGTTTATTTTATGATAGAAGAGAAAAGCTTTCATTTTAGCAGAATTAGATGAATTGGTGTAGTAGAATAAAGTAGTAGCTTCCAGGGTAATTTCTTATCTGTTATACAGGAAAATAATATTCAGATATGAAGTATAAGCTCTACTAGATGTGGTAGAGTTGAGTTTAGACAAGTTAGAAAAGAGCTCAGTCAAGAAAGTATCTGAGGAAGATGTTTTAGTAGGCAGTTTAGACTAGAGTTACTTGTAAGTAGAAAAGAACAAAGAAAAAAGAGAAGCCTAGACTCCCAGCATTCATTGATTAGTTATTGAGAAACAAATAAATCAGATAGCTACTGCTTCTAACAAGACTTGGCATTCTTGGCCTTCTAGATATGGAATATCTAGTCATACTTATTAGTAGTATTCTTATATTGGTAAGTGGTGTACTTAAGATTGTTGATGGCTTGTAGAATATTAGTGGAGGTCTAGAAGAGAATGAAATTTATGATCTGCTTGCTGGAAATCATAGCAATGTCACTCTGAAGAGTAGTACCCTGCTAATAAAATAACAGAGTTATATTGAACAAGATCTGAGCTAAGAAAAAGCATAGAGTTGAGTACTCATGAAAAACAAAAATGATAGAATAATTACCATCACTAAGAAGATCTATCTTAGACATGAAAGAAATAATTTATTGGAATAAGACAGAATGGTAAAACAAAAAAAACACTTGCAAAAAAGTAGTTTAGGAAAAACTCACTAAGCTAAACTAGAATTAGAAATTATGATGAGTTTAAAAAGATTTAGCAAATAATAAAGGCTCACTATGGGTAGCAAATTTTGAAGAAGGGATACAGAAGGGCCACCAGTATTATTTACTTACATAGAAACTTAGGAAGGATCTTGAGAATAAATAAAAGACAGTGAATGGAAAGGCATAAACAGTAGTTTGCAAATGAAAACCTTTAGGAATATAATTGTAGAAAGCTAGTATGATGATCTCTATATCATTACTGCCAGACTGTTTAATATTAGAAGTACTAGTTGCTAAAGAAAGAGTATTCTCTTTAATATGGTGGTACTAGAACAGATAAACAAAAAAATAGGAAAGCAACTAGAAAAGAATAAAATATGAAAATAAAGACCTGTACCTTGCTCTGAGTGATTACAGAAGGCTGGCTAGTTAAAGCTGAGGCTTAAAAGCTAGAAGAGACAGTAACAGAAGGAGTTGTAGAACACAATGCCTTATATTCTTTCTTAAATCTTTTATAAGTATATTTGACTTTAGAAAGTTGCTTAGTATAATTAGTTTTTGTGAGAGTACCAGAATCACTATTTATGTATTTAAGAAAGATGTGCTGTAAATAGTCAATAACTATAAGAAAATAGAAAATCCATTCTAGAATGCTTATAACAGGTTCAGCAAGAAAATCAATGGCTATGCAAAAGAAGTCCAATATAGTCTCTTTTTAGAAAAATATTAACAACAGTGGATGATGTTAGACAATGTATTTATAAGCTTGAAATAAGTATTAATGAACTCTCTAGTAAATTTACTAAAAATGGCTACTAGAATAATATGGTAAAGATGAACTAGAGAAGGCTTTTACAAAAAGTAAACTTGTTTAAGTATGCTTTAAGAGACTTACCTTCAGACTGATTATACCAGATAGTTTGTGATAGAAATGAACATGTGAAACTTGAAGTAAGAAAGGTTTTAAGAATGAATTACTCTTGCAAGCAAAAATTATAATCTGGTCATATAAAAGAATATTGAGCAGTCTTACAAAAACTAAAGTGAATTTAACTCAATTATGAGTAGAATGTGAGAATATATTCTATTTATAGAAAGAAAGAGAATAGAGACAGATATGAAAAATAGAAACTTGTAAACAGAAAAGAAGATATTATGAGTAAACAATGAACCCAAATATAAAAAAAGACATTATAAAAAGAAGTAAAAAGCTAGAAATTTATAGGAAAAACCAATAAAAAGACTGCCTCATAAAGGTTTCATATTTAGAACTGGGCAGTAGAAGTAAACTTAGGATCATACAAATAAAGTTTAAAAAAAAAGGTTTTGTATTAGAAGAGACTTAGTCATATTACAAATAAACAAAGATTGGACTTGGTGTTTACTACTCATACCAGAGATAGACTTAGTTTCATACATAAACAGAATTTAAATCACATAGTTGAAACAGAGATATAATAACAGTAATGATTATTCATATTAAATATATTATAGAAAAAAAATACTAGAAAGAATAACCCTTTCTCCTTTTCTACTTAGCTAACTTGGTCTGTTAGAGTTGAAGACAGTAGTTGTTATGGAACACTTTGGACACTGACAATTTTTCCTTTCTTTTATTTAATTTCTCTGATTTTATATTAATTTTGTGTTCTTTTCTCTTTTTGATTTTCTTTTGGACAATGAAGAGGCACATGACATTGTAGTCACATGACAGATCACATGATGTAACATTATAGGCCTAGAACATGGTAGAAGAATCTGAAAGATGACATCAGGGCACATGGTGTATATATAGTAGCCTTAAGTAAAACATGAAGTGGATATGAGGAATATTGTGGCAACCACTTATCACAATGACAAATGATAACACAAATGAGTAAATCTCTTATTAGGATATAGAGTGGGAAGTTCACAAGAGAACTCGACAAGGAGTCTCTGCTAAATTAGAGTCCTATATATACAAAGTACATATGGTCTGTGCTACTAATAATTATGCCTGCCCTTATGTCCATGCTACAACCTCATGTCCACTTCATTCCCTACTCAAGGCTACTATGTTGTATATATATGTGCCCTGACGTCATCTTTCTAGATTCTTCTACCACATTTAGGCCTATGACGTCACATCATGTGACCTGTCATGTGACTGTGGTGTCACGTGCCTCTTCATCGTCCAAAAGAACAAAACAAAACAAAACAAAACAAAATCAATATAAAATCAGAAAAATAAAATAAAATAAAATAAAAATTGTTAGTGTCCAAAGCATCTCATAACAAGGAGGAAGCATGGACATAAGGGCAGTTTTAATTATTAGTAGCACAGACCAGGTGTAACTTATATAGATAAGATAGCAATATAATGGGGACTCCTTGTTGAGTTCTCTTGTAATCCCCACTTGATATCCCACTAAGAGATTTACTGTCTTGTGTGATTATTGGTCTTTATGACTAGTGGTTGCCACAACAGTGGTGTCAGAATCACAAATGATGAAATTGGTTTTCTTTTCTTTTCTTTTAGTTTATTTTTGGTTTTATTTTAGAACTTAGATAAAAGGTATGATGAAATGTCACAAAAGTCACATGGTGGTCACAGTCACAGTCACATAATTATGTGACATAGAAAAGAACAGAAGATTCTAGAATAAATAACATCATATAGTATAGTAATAACATATTAGCCTTATGGAAAGCAATAGACTATTGTCTATAGTATATAAGATAGATTATCTTATACTTGGAACTCTATCAAGTTCTTTTATATTACTCAATGCAAAAGTCATAACAAGTAGATGGTGGTAAGAGAATACATTTTTTTCTCTTACTTTAAATCATTATAACAATCAACAAAAAATATCTACAATTCAATTTATGGATATAGAAATTAATACTCCTATAGATCATTTTATTACATCTAGTACTAACAATTCTAGAGTCTTCTTCTTATTCTGATATATTTTTCATAGATTATATAAATAAAGTGAAAGAATTAGCTAACAACTCTTCCTGGGCTGACTAGGTAGAAATAGAGAATCTTCAAGAATCTTCTCTCTCTTATGCACTCTTGAAAGAGAGAATGAAAAACACTATGAGTACAGTGCCTATAAACAAGACCTCACAGGTGCTTCATATTAACAATCACAATAATGTATGTTTTTCTCAAGGTATTAAAACTATGGTTATTTCTTATATAGTAAATCAACCTGTAGACCTATTATTATAGGATAACAAATTTTATCTCATTTCCCTTTTTGGATTAAACAAATATCTTAATAGAGATGTGAAAAACATCATATGTTCTCTTTTAAGGATAGTGGCTTTTATCTAACAACATAAACTAGAAGATAAAACTGCTGAAGATATTCTACAAATTGCTGAATTTGGATTTTCAGCTTGGAATTTCCTTTCTTCCATCTATAAATCTAAATGGGATATATTAATAGCTAACAAGAACAATAGATCATTTAGGTAATATATAGTATCTCAATTCAACATAAACTTACAAAAAATACAAACTAGAACTTGAGCCACAACTTCTTGACTAAAAGCAAACATGTTACAAACTTAAGATCTTAGAGTTGGTTAAGGGAAAGAACCTTGTATTAGGGTTAACACAAGAGAACTCAATAGAGAGCTCTGTACAAGATAGTCTACCTTATATACTAAAACCACATGGTTCATGCTAACTACTTCTAGCCTACCCTAAACAGCTATGTATTGCATACGTTGTATGATGTCGTCCTTTCATGTATCTTGTGACTTTGTGACCATTACTGTGACCATGTCATTTGATGTGACTGCATAATCTCATCACTCTAACTCTAACCATAAGTTCTAAAAATAGAAAAAAGGAAAATAAATTAAGTCTACTGCTTTCATCTTTTGACAAAACAAACCAGTATTTTGAAAGTTCCTCATCCTATTTCTCCAAGACCAAGTAAAACAGCAATGTATGTTTATTCTGGAGATATAGGTTTAAAATCCATAAAAATATTTTCACAGAAAGTTTGTAAGAACCAACTTCTTACTAATACTTTTTTAGAAAGTTGCAAAGATTTTGATATCTTATTTATTCAAGAATCTCCCTAGTTTATCATTTAGTACATTTTATACTCTATATCTGAAGAAGATGAAGAGACCATAGAAGCTCCAAATCATCTATCATAGATTATGTTCACTAGAATATCAAACTTGGAAAACAAGTATCTAAGAATTCTTATATATATATCAATGTTAGATTGACAAGATTATGCTTTTATTTAAGAAAAGATATATTTAATTACAAGGACATCAATCTTGTTTTCTTCTTTAATAATGGGTCTATTTGTTTTCTTATTAATATCTATTCAGATGATTATCAGTCTACCTTAAAGTATCTCAGGAATACTGAGGTAAATCTAGATAATGTTTTAATTATGATAGGAGATTTTAATATTAGAGATAATAATTGGAATCTGTTATATCTGCATTATTCTACTCATATAGAATTTTTAAAAGATATAGCCAATAGTCTCAATTTAGAATTATCCTTCACTCTTATATAGAGAAGTTCAACAACCATTCTATATCTCCTGAACTTCATAGTCCATTTGACTATACTTTCTTATTAGTTCATATCATTATTAAGGAAGAATGAGAAAAGGCTTACTATTATTAAGAACAGTGAGAAAGAAAAAGAATTCATGAAAGAATTGAAGGCTAGAATAAGTAATATTGAAACATCCAATATTTATAGTTGTAAGATACTAGAAGCAATAACTCAAAAATTTGCTTCTATTGCAGAAAAGCTCTTGTATAAATATTCTAAACCTGTTAATATTAATAAATACTCTAAGACATAGTAGAACAAAGAATACAGTAGAAATTTATTTAAATATCAAGTATCTAGAAGCAGGATAGACTGGATCAAATACAGGAATACAGTCAAAACAGCTAAATGGATCTTTTTTAACAACAAAATTCAAGAAATCATGTCAACTAATAAACAACTATGGAACCTGATGAACTGGTTAAAAAATACAAGTTATCTATTATAGAGACTATCAAGTACAATAGTTATCCTTGCATTAAACTAGACATATTATGACAAGATCTTCACCAATTCTATAGTATAGCTTAAGATAGACTGATTAATATTCAACTATTAGATAAAGTCCTATTATATCAAAAAGTGAAATAGCCTCCCTTTTCCAAAGCAGAATTCATTGATGTAATCAACAAATATAATAATTCATCTACTCCAGACCCTGATTACATATCCTAAAGCTATATAAAAATATTAGTCAAAGACAACAAATGCATCATAAATATTGTCAATATAGCTAACTCTTATATTGATTTAGAACACTAGCCTTCTTATTTCAAAAAGTTGATATTAATTATTATTCCAAAGCCAAAAAAGCCTTCTTACAATACTCCTAAAACATTTTGACCTATTGACCTCCTCAATACAATAGAAAAATTAATCAAAAAAGTTTCAAACAATAGAATTCAAGTCTACTTAATTACCCTGAACTTTATCCATATAAATCAAATAGATGGTATTAAACAATGATCAACTATGGATGCTAGCATCTTCTTAACCCACCTTATATATATGGTGTAGACTAAAGGTCTACATACAAGCACTCTTGCTTTTGATATCACTCAATTTTTCCCATCCTTAAATCATCAACTTCTCTCAATGATTTTAAACAAAGCTAGTTTTGATTCTTGGATTCCTTCTTTCTTTTCTGATTATCTAATAAACAGACAGATGTAATATATGTAAAATCATTTTTTTATCTTTTTTTAAAATAGATATGGATATAGGACAAGGTTTTACTCTTTCTTCTATTCTTTTTACTATTTATATTGCTTCTATTTTTCACATTTTTGAAAATTACAAAAAATCCAATGCAAATCTTTTTTATAGTTATAGTATTATTTCTTCTCTTTTTAACCAGGTTAGACTTGTTATTAAGTATGACAAGTCAGAAATATTTCACTTCTCCAAATCTACAAAGAATACTTGACCTCCTCCTTTAGATTTTCAGCCTTTAAAAAGGTCTCTACTTCATTCAAAAAATAAGTAGCAATATTTCAGATTCTACTTTGACAAAATACTCTCATTCCATTAACATGTTTACTATTATGCCAACAAAGCCCTTTCCATGATTAAGGATATGAAGATGTTAGGCAACTCTAATAGAGGATTATTTCTGATACATAAATAACTTCTATATAGAATGTTTGTATTCTCTATCACATTATATAGATTTAAACTGTAGTACTTTAAAAGAGTGCCACTTTATCAACCCCTCAAAGAATTGAAGAAAATACAAAGAAGAATGGTACTATGAATTTCCAGAAGCTTTCTATACTTCACCTACTTGGGAAATTAAGGCCATAGTTAGACTTATTCCTATTCAATTTTACCTTGACAAGATTATAAGTCAACATCACTTACAAATAACATTTCTCTCTAAACAACATGCTATTAACTCTATTCTTGACCAATATCATTCTAAGCAATATTGTACGGCAACAACTTTCCTTATAAACAAACAATGTCTGAAAATCAAAAGTCTTATTATAGACACCAACAATCATTTAAATGAAATTGTTCCATTGTTTGACAGTCTAAACAAAGAATTTACTTTAGGTTTCCATCTAGTAGATATTTTTCCTGACTATTTTTCTTTTACTTCAGTTTGTTACAAAGATCCTAAAACATTAGTGGCCTATCAAAAAACAATATTGCTTCCTTAATTATTACCAAATATATCCATCATGCTACAAATGTGACTTCTACTGAAGTTGAATTATTCACTATCAGATATAGTATTAATCATGCTATGTAACTGCAAAATAGTCATTGTTATAGATGTTATCCTAGCAGTGAAATAGATCTTTGACTCATCTGTTTACCTGTATCAACTCCACTCTATTGTTATATTAAGAGATTTAAAGAAATTCTTCACTATGAATTCTAACAATTCCATCAACTTTTGAAATTGCTTTGACAGTATCAAGTAGTCTCCCTATCTATTAGTTAACAGAGAGTTGAAGTATTTCAAGATTGATTTAATATTTCCAAGCAAATCATCATGAGAGTTCAGTAGAAAATAAAATTACAACTCTATTATCCACAAATAACAGATATATTTCCAAGCCTTAGAATACAAAGAAAGGAATTTTCTTGACCTCAATGATGATGACAACCAACCTATTTAGTCAACTTGCACTAAAGGTGGTGCATATTTTAAATACTTTGGGTCATTAAATTTGTTGTGTACTTGTATTACTAAACTAGTTACTGATTATGCACCAATTGGCAAATAGACTTAGATTCCTCCCCAACTATAGCTTGTCCATGTGGAGAATATCCTATCAAAATAAGAAGGAACTTCTTTTACAAGTGCTCATAGTATAAAAAGTCTTAGAATCTGAAGAAAGAATCTCTGAAGAACATTTTCAATTTCTTAAAGCTCAATCCTGGAGCTTTCTGCTTTTAGGAGGGCATTACTTAGTTAGTAGGCTTTATAATTATCAATTTTTCCTTTCCTTTTTCTTTCTTTCTCTTTTACCTTACTTTTATTTTTGTCCTTATCTAAGTAGTTATATTTGTAATTACTATAGTCTACCACTATGCCCTATATAATAAATTGCTAATTTAAAAAAAAGATTAGTGTGATATCACAAATTGTCACAAATTGGTCACATGTCACACAAAAGGACATAGAAGAACCTGAAACAATAATGTTATTTTATATATCAGTAGTATGTAATACACATAGCCTTTAGAATAGGCTAAGGTTAGTATAGCACAGACTAGTAGTCTAGCATATATAATATAGACACTTTTGTACTTGGAACTCCATCAAATTTCCTTGTATGTACCCTATACAAGGTTTTTCTTTTGCCTAACTCTTTGGCTTAAATTATAATATAGCCAAATTTTTGATATAAGAGAAGTTGCTGCCTGAACAAAGAGAAGAATGATAATGGTGCCAATCTAAGGCCTTAGAGAAAGTACCATCATAGCTGGCAAAGATAATAGTAGTATCAAAGAAAAAAACAAGACAGACATAAGATTCAAAGAGGTTTTGCATAGCTTTCTAAGGAAGATAACTATCTAGATTAGATATAGTGATATAGATAACAGTGAAAGCCTTTTCTTGAGTAGTCTTGTTCTTGTTAGCTACCAGCCTACTGTTTGTTACAATCACTATAATCTATACTTCATATTTTACAAATATTTACCTTATATTGGATATATACTGGAATTTGCTTCATCTCTGACTTATAATTGACTATGCCTTATTCTATTCTCATGTAGTATCAGTCTGTACCTCATGTGGTAGTGGAGGCTCTCTCATGTTCTCCTCATTTTCTCTTTATTGTTTTCTTAAGAACATCTTACTTATTTCTCATAGTCACTAGATATATATAGTAGTAGATATAGTCTTGTATTCTTATGTTTTACCAATTGA
>Ga0157363_1001249_pt1 | contig 21043 bp, 11 predicted proteins | sample AttsexASBM1_FD_111477 | JGI IMG/M metagenome (GOLD analysis project Ga0157363, IMG submission 111477) | Fungus gardens microbial communities from leaf cutter ant in Ribeirão Preto, State of São Paulo, Brazil - Atta sexdens ASBM1 | ecosystem: Host-associated > Fungi > Mycelium > Unclassified ... | reverse complement strand
AAAAGGTCGTTGATGCAAACGGAGAATATTTCGCTGATTAATATTTTTTCGTTTGTTTTTGAATAAAGATTGAATTTTACAAAAAAAAGCTCAGAACTTTTTTGTACACCTAATATAAAAAAAAGATAAAAAGCCGCTTTGAAGTATGAAGTATGACATAATCGGATTAAAAGCCGGTTCAATCGGATATAAATCTGAGAATCTCAGTTGCTATCGTATTTCTCGGCAAACTTCTACCGAATCTGATTTCATCGGCGACGATTTATAGCCCATAGTATTAGCCAGCGAACTGTTGAGCGATTCCTCACTTCGTAGAATGAAATTCTTAACCAGACTGTGGGGGGTTTCGGAAAGGTGGTTCAGTTTCATCCGATTGCACTGTCCCTGCAGATACTGACTTGTAATTTTCGAACAGATGCATGCTATTGTATTATAACGGTTTATCGACTTATAATGCATCGCGAAATAGAGAATATATCTACAGTAAGCGCGAAGTGCGGATGAAGTAAACCGTTCTACTCTCTTGTCTACCTTCGTCGTTCTTGTCCATTGTACTGTCTTTGATATTGAAGACGATTGCTGGGAACTTCATTAAGGGTATTTTGTAGATTTTCAAATGACTTAAAGTACCGGGTCTGGCGAATCGTGCTGAGCGTCACGGAACTGCGTACTAATTACGAACGCTTCGGACAGAGTATTCATTTTTCAAAGAGGAAGCTCTCGAGAGAAACTCCTCTCGCCAAGAAATCGTGATATACTTTTACGCGCGTGCTTAATTGAACGCGTTATATCCCGCTAGAATCGTTTCGCCCTTAAAAGCGGAAAGAATAAGCACTCTTGACATAATAGCAAGAAAAAAGCAATCATAAAATTTATTTTGTAAAGAAAATTTTGCAAAGAGTATATATTGGCGCGATATTGAAACCGCTTCTGTATTATATAGAATAATCTATTGTAAAAAGAAGTAAAAGGATTAAGTATTTTATCATTAAATCTCTCAACTTTTTTTGGATCCATGTACCAGGTGTATAAGCTTAAATTCGCTGTTTTTTAGTCAGAAAAATACATTTTTTTTTCCTAGGAAGCAAAAACAAATTTATTCAAAGTACTTGCCCTCGCTAACTATACATTTTCCCCATCTTTCGGGCAATTTGTGTATACCACGCCAAAAAAATTCCTCATCTTTCGAGGCAAACCACTTATCAAGCCATTTTCGGACGTCTTCGTAAGAATCGAAGAGCCGCTCAGCGAGCGCGTGGCCCATCGACGAAAACAGGTGATAGTTAAAAGGTGCCAGGTCTGGTGAGTAAGCGGGATGGGGTAGCACTTCCCATTGTCGACGTGTGCGATGGTGCGTTGTCGTGGAGGAAAATCAGCTTGTCATGTTTTTTCCGATAATGCGGCCTTTTTTCACGCAGAGCACGGTGCAATTTGATTAGTTGTTGGTGGCGGTGAGCATGAACAATTTCACCAGGTTTTAACAGCTCGTAGTAGATGACACCCTCCTGATCCCATCAAACTCACAGCATCATCTTCCGTTCGAAGCGATTTAGTCTTGAGAAAGATGTTGATGGTTGGGCAGGATCAAGATTTCTTGCGTTTAGGATTCTGAAAATAGATCCACTTTTCATCGCTTGTCACAATCCGATGCAGGAACGACTTTCTTTTTTGTCTAGCAAGCAGAATTTGGCTTGTGTTTTGGCATCGCTCCATCTGTCTATCGTTCAGTTCATGCGGCACCCATTTTCCAATCTTTTGAACCTTCTCCATGGCATGTAGCCGCATGGAAATGGCTGCTTGAGAAACACCTAATTGCTCGGCAAGCATTTTTTGCGATTGGGTATCCTCGTCCATAAGAGCCTGCAATTGACAGTCCTCAACCTTCTTAGGCTGATTTTCACTTCTTGTCATTCAAAATTGTCGTCATTGAACCGGCAAAACCAATCTCTGCACGTTGTTTTCGATAAAGCATTGTCGCCATAGGCCACAAACATTCGATGCGATTCGGCAGCCGATTTCTTCAAATTGAAACAGAAAAGCAAAGCTTCCTGCATATGCTTTTTTTTTAGCAAAAAACTAGACATGATTACGAAAGAAAAAATATATGTTGTTGTATGAAATTACTGATGCACTGATTAATGTTGACAGATGTCAAACACATAAAAAAAAGTGTGTTGTGTGCCTAGGATAGCTTTGTACGCTCACTAATGCCACTTATGAGCAAACAGCAGATTTAAGCTTATACACTTGGTATACATACACTAGCTAACAAATTTATTAAAATTATATTATTTTTCTAATTAAAATCGATAGTTATTTCTGATTAACTTCCTTTCTTTTCTCACATTTCTTGAAATTGTGGTATCTCAAGAGAATTCGATAATATGGGGTAAAATCATCGCTCTTACTTAGTATATATCTGCATTTATATAAATTGCATTTATATAATTAAATTTCTCAACTTTCTTTTACATTGATGTAGGGTAGAGCTATTTTGTTCATTTCTAGATATTGTTTATGTTTCTGACAATAAGTAAACTGAACATTTAAAAATCATACTTGTGCTTTCAGGAAATAATCGTGATTGTATAAGATAATTATAAGCAGATTATTGGAAAAGGTTATAACATATTGCTGTAAATTATATATTATTTTAAGATTGAAAATGAATAGCCTTGCTCTATTTTGTAGGTAAATTGAGTGACATTGATATTTATTGTTTTTTTATTTATTGTTTTTTTACTTCATTATAAGAAAATTTTAAGAAAAAAATATTGATTTTATAAAATCAATGTTTAGAATAATTTTGAAAACAAATTAATTTTGCTTTTTGCTTTCATCATTATTATAATTTAATTATTAATTTGTATTTTGAAAACTATATTCTGAAAGTTATTGTACCGCAAAGATGATATCAACTATAATCTATAATCATATATAAATATTTAATTAGCAATCATATACAAACATTCAATTAGCAATCAGCTTTTTCTTAAAATTATTCAATAAATAAATAATTCAAGGCTTTTTAAAAATGTTATTTTATTGTACACTGTCCAGTTTATCATTTTTTAAATCGCGTAACACAAATTGAATGAAACGACTTTCAAATAAATGTTAAAATTATATTTTTATTAAGTTGTTTAATTGCAATTATAAAAATATGTTTAAACATTATTTCTATATGACAATTGAAATGATTAATTTTATGCAAAATAAATAACTTACATATTAATACCAGTTTAGAATATTTTTTATTTTTCTTAGTTTAGACTATATAGCCACACTTATAATAACTAATTTCATAAGAAAATAAATTTTGAGTTTAAAATTAAACACAATGTATTAGGCTCCAATAAATAAAATTCAAATTAAATTATAAAAATTAAATTATAAAAAGACAAAGAAATCACACTTGATATGTTCATGTATAATATTTTAAATTATAATATGTTTATAATAGAATAATAATTATGCAAACATACATACAACAAATGTTTCGACCTTTTCACATCAGGTCCTCTTCAGTATAATAAAACTTAATACTATTTTAAATTTCAAATTCTTCTTAAGATTGAGATCATAACGAGATTCCTACTCTTCACACATTTACAAATGTCCAATTGAATCCATAATCCTTTGTGGAGAATTTAGTCAATGTAATAATAGCATGAAATTTAAAATGCTTGAACATCCCATAATCTTGTTATTTTTTGACATCACATTGACATACATTAAGTTCTTTACGCTCTGTCTAAAAAATCCCTTTAAAATTATATAATTTTCATAATTAAAATCGATAAATTATTAAATAATTTTTCTTTTTTTCTTGTATTTCTTAAAATTATAAAGCAAACAAAATGAAAAAGTATGGATTATTGCACTTATTTATTATTTTTGCATGTAACTAATTTTGCAAAATTGCCACGTTCGTGATACTTCTATCTATATCTTGACTGATTTTCTATGTTTACAAAGCATATCTCGGTTTTCGTAGTTGAATTTTAGTCTGATCAATGTTGTGTCGAAGATAAAGACGGACTACTGAGCAATGAACTCATACAAAGCTTTCTGCTATATAGTAATGTAAAAAAAGACCTCAATTTCACGGTTCGCTTGCGAAGAGCCAGTAACAGTTTTCCTATGCAGTACATTGTAAAAGAAGTGGCTTCTTCTCTTGTTTTCCTTCGAGAGCATACGTCTACATGAGTTTGTCGCGCGTCATTCTTGTCAAGATGAACCGCGTAGTCAAATTCAACAACGTGCGTATCGGTATGCCTTTCATGAGTCAATTTGCGCAGCTGCAATTCGAGACACAAATAGAACTGAGGGAAATGAGGAGATAGTATAACTACAAATGTCTTGTATTCACAATCTGAGTGAATTTGGAGACACGGTAGTTTCTCGGCGCTAAGACATGATGCGTTATAGAAACGTCTCGATTATCTCGATCATGAGATCGATAATTGGGAAATCTCATAATAGCGATACCGAAATTCAATGAAATAAACTTCAGAAAAAAAACTGCAAAAATAGAATCCATCAGCGCAATTACTTAATGGAAATAAATTTAAGCAATTTCAATTATCTGTTATATATATTTTATACAATCACATGCATTAATAGAAAGAATTCGAAAAAAGAAAGAACAAGATTCTTGTAATTTTCTCTCACACTTACATAATCGTTTCGTTATTGTTGAAATATTCACTTTAAATAAAATACATCCTGGTAGTGCAGTCGCGGAGTGACTGTTTCCACTGTGAAGTTATTAACTTTCCGAACTATGTTACCGCGTTTAAAGCTTTTTTTCGCCGAGCAAACGAGCTCTTACTTCACAGAAATAATCGCTGCCACCATGGCTATTACAGGAGCCATGTAGTTACGAAGTTTACAATTACCGACGCCGTTTGATACCTCGCATATGCTTTTATATCGTGCCGGACAAGCTCGAGACTCGCTTTTCACTCGCAGACTCATTCGAGTTCATGTGCTTTCAGATATTCAAATCGCGCGCATGTATACATATTCCCGGAATATATTGTACATATATGCAGCACACTATCGCATGCGTAACACTCGACGCGTTTTCTTACCATCGAGTAGACGAGGAAATGAGAAATTGGTCGGCAACGATGCGAAACTCCGCATACCGAGAGAAAAAAGACAAAAAAACTTGGGTTCTCTCCCTCAAACCGACAACGACAATTCACCAAGTTAACAAAGCGAATACTAGGTCAAAGGGTTAATTAAACGTTCTTCCAATGTTGCATTCAATCTCTGACGATCTCAAGAAACGTAAGTTCCCTGAGTTTCTCTCAGAAAGTCGCAATCATATCTCCTCAATTCTCAGAAAATTAATTTTCGAATACTGAATTTAAATTTTTTAAAATCTTTAGAAGGAAAATTTCCTTCTCCTATTTTAAACGATATGTATCTTCAAGAAACTAAATTATTCTGAACAGAATTTACTTGAGATAAAACTCGATTTTCGTAAGTTCCATATAAATCCGTTTCTGCCCCGTATTTTCACCGCTCATGTTCTTCATGGTCCTTGCAGAGGACCATTGTACGAGAGCGTCTCGGAATAACGCAAAATGCAAAATGGAGACTGCCACGTCATGATGTTTTTTTGTGATTGGAAAGAATTGTTCGACAAGTGGAGGACGTATTCTATCTGCGACTCCTTGTTCGTTTCTCGATATCGATCGCGGTCTATTTCTCGACGTTATCTTTTTATGGTATATTAATATGTATATATTAATCGCTAAAGTCGCATAAAATATTCTATCTTAATTTATTTTATACTTTTTTTTACACTACTATTTCCTTTTCTTTGTGCAAGTTTCATAATTCTTAAGGCATCATTTATCACTGAGCTACGATCAAACAAAATTACGCGAGACGGTAAAGAAATAGCTTTGGCAAGTGTCGCTTCGTTAACGGGCGTAAAGACGCGCAAACGCTGTCACTCACAAGGATGAACCGGAAATCAGTGTCCGGCCGCAATTAATGTCTTAATTGCCATCGAGAAGATCAAAGGAGTAATTAACGCGACACATACAATGACAACAAAAATATATACTGTGTAGGTTTTATCTAGAAGTAACTCAACACATACTGTTTTTCAATTCTGACTCCTCTCTTGAGAATCTTGAGTATTATTAAATTATGCAATCGACTTTGTTACGTTTGCAATATTTAAAGTTATTTTAACATGCGTTTCTCTCATCTCATTGGTATTTCTACAAAATTAATTTCATTAACTTTTCCAGCTATCGTTATTTGTCGTACATTTTTCATGTTTTTATGATTACAAAGAATTTCAAGAGAGTTTGTTTCGTGATTTTTTGCATTGCAGTTATAAGAATTTACAAACTTCTCTGATTGTCTTAATACATTGCTGAATAGTAAGTATCTCTGTTTAAAATTTACTATAAAAAATATAGAAAAAAGTTCTATAGTTTTGAATCGGTAATCCTCATCCATAATAGTTTTCTATGTGAAGTAATGTATAATTTCCAATAGATTCCAAGGAATTCTACTTGTCGATTAACATATAGATATCAAAGTGCAAATATGATATAAATATTAGGTGTAATAAATTCAATTTCATGCAAAAATAATGGATTTCTTTTTACTACACCTAATATAAGAAATAAAAAATCAAATACTTTCTTTCCTCATACTTACATCATATATTCATTATGTTTGCAATTTGCCGAACATTTATACGCATGTATTTATATATCTTTGAAAACGTACGGAGTTTCTGCGGGATTGGAACCAAAGACCTGTGGGATGGTAACTTTTTCTTAAGTTTTAACAGTTTTAAAAACTATTGAAAAACTATCAGAAATTGACTTTTCACACATAGTAACAAAGCAGTGTTTTGTTTTGAAAAAAACGCGAATGAGCCTAATTTTATTAAAATCCGAAGTGAAATAATGATTCTAAATAAATATCGACTAAAATATGTGTACATAGCGCTGCATTAAGTCGGTATGATAGATTTTCTAACCTCAGTAGTCGTCAACTTTAACGCTTAATATTTTGATTCGCGGGATTAGGCACAACATTTTACTATCAGATTCTTTTGTTTCATGCAAAAATACGTCAAATGAGCATAATTTCATTGAAATTGAATTGTGAGAGGCGTCTTCTAAATATAATAATTACGTACTATAATTTTATTTCCAAAAAATTAAAAAATTATTAAAAAGCATTATAATGGGGTATTTCTTTTTATCACCGATATATCTCTCGGCACATTCGATGCATGCAATTTCACATAGAATAGTATTGACGGCCTCTAATTCACCACAAAAACTTATAAGAAAAAATCTATTGAAATACATTAGCCAGCCGATGCCAGTTAAGTTATTTCCCATAAAGAACATTTTGACTTTTATAATTTGAAAATAGACACCTATAGATTGGTACTGTACATGAAACACCATTAAAATTGATAAGAGTATAAATAGGTAAAAAAAAAAAACACTAGAATATAGAAAATTGTATTCATAGAACTCTTATTGATAACGATTTCTATAATTGTTCTTGTACATTATTATAGAAACTATTGAAAACTATAAATACGTACATATAAATTTTATATTCCTATAGATTTTTATAAAAAATTTTAAGCAGGGATAATTTTGTAGACAAGAATTCGATTTTACTTACTTATCGGGAATAACTTGTAAATTCGCTGATATCTAACGTGAAATGAAACGAAGATATTAAAAAAGTCCGATTTTTGGGTTTTCTGTGGAACTTTAGTTAACCACAAGAAGTTGTTTGGGACCTACTGAAACAGTAAAAATAGTTTCACATTCCAAAAATGAGGGGAAAGGGTAGATTTTTTTTTATGTTATGTGTCTCCTTTTGTTGAATTTTTGTATACGCTAGAACTTATCATGAATCGGATGAATTGCAAAAGTTTTTTATGATACTTAAAGATTGACTTAGAGAAGAGTTGTTCATCATAATTCTGTTGTCAAATATGGCAAATTATGCAGTATAGGGAATCTAAAATGGCGTCATCGGTATTCAGTTTTATACATATAGAGTTGCAGTAATCAAATTTTTTATCAAAATGAATCTGAGCGTGTATGTAGCTATGTAAGGCGATAAGTTTACTACGAATTTATTAATTAAATATAAATGGAATCATTGATGACAAATTTTAAATGACCGATCCAAAATGTTTCTGTTCAATTAAAGTTATTTTTTATATTTCATACACAATATATTTCATACACAATAAAATGCGCTATCTTTCGACACTTTCTATTACGCACTGCTAAAGAGGAATTAAGAAAAAATTCAAGTTAAAAAAAATTTTGAAAAAATGGTGAATATCAGACAATTGATAATTATTTAATTCACCTAATAAAAATGATCTACTTGATCACTCTCAGTCAAATCCAAAGGCGAGGATATGGTGATTACTGTCTCCATTAGTTTCCATTTTTTTAAATATTTTTCTTTTTTTATTTTTTTTTTGGGTTTTACGTAGGGGAAGCCCGAACAACACGGATATGTTAAGATTAAAAAGAAAAAATGACACAATTAAAATTGAGATCAGAAATTATTTTTATTCTTATAAATTTCTTAAAGGACTTAACTTTGAAAATAAAAATAATTAAAAACTTGAACATTAATATGACGTTTTAGTTAAAACATAAAAAAAGAGAAACCATCTGCTTGTCCGATTCCTCTGGGCAAAACGAATGGATCGCTCGAACAATGTAAATATTATTTAAAAAATTAGAATCAGTCTTGGCAATCATCACAAAATAGCTACTAATTCCTCTATATGTAGTACAGTCTTCATGGGCCCATTGGATGAAATGTACTGGATCAATCATAAACAAATCATCATATTGCATTGTGGCAAAAAAATAAACAAAAATGAGATGTAAACAGACACGTGCATACACTCGAAAGATCGTCTGTTCCTCCGTATTCTCAGTATTTTTATTGTAATCATATACCGAATAAAGAGGATGGATCATCCGCTTTGCCCCCATCCTCTTTGCCCAAAGAATCTACTTGGCGCGAATTTGGAAAGATTAGAATAAGTTGAAGCACCAAGTGAAAAATTTTAACCTCAAATACAAATTTAAAGACACAGAATTCTTATAAAAAGTTATTCACACTGGTTAAAAAACAATTACAGATAATAATTAAACTACGTACCTAAAGAAAAATCGCAAAAAAACACTCAATTTTCTATATGTCTATTAAACACAAACAAACGCAATCATATGTCGTTTCGTATTTTCATAGCGTCGCTGGTTGGTCATTCCTTCAACTGCTAGAAACTCGCAATCTTAGATAAATAAGCAAAAATAAAAGGTATTTGCTTTATCCAGGACGTCCATTTTGCCCGGGCTTCCCCTATATGTATATTTTATTGTTAGATTTTTTTTAAATGTTATTATGCTATTAACAGGCTTTTTCAGAAAGCCTCTTCAATGCCAAGTTAAATTTTCATGCGAATTTATTATGATATAAGTAAATCGATTGTAAGGAACGGCGTAATACACATTTCACGAATTGTACAAGAACTTTCAATCAATTTCGGATTTTCTTGTTTTTCTCTATCATTGAACATACTAAAGTTTCTTTTTTGCATAATGAAAATGTGGATCAAACACTCAGTTGTTTTGCATTAACTTTAGTATCAATTAGGAAAAACTTTTGCAATACACTCGACTCGTGATAAGTGTTCTAGCGTGGTATACAAAAATTCGATTTATAAAACAAGATACATGTAACATCAAATAAATCTATTTTCATCGCATTTCTAGGATGTAAAACTATTTTTATTATTTTATGTAGAGCCCAAATACTTTTTATGGTTAATTAAAATTTCGTAGGGGACCTAAAAATCTGACTATTTTAACATCCTCTTTTATATAGTACAGATATTCGTTTTTCGAAAGTGCGCAATACATGTTGATTCCTCAGAGCTCGGAGATAAGACTTGGAAAAGACTGCATTGCTCTGACTATAAAACGAAATAAAATTTTATAGTTCATAGTCCATAAACACTAAATGTGTATCAAGAATATAGTTATCGGAACTAACACTTTCTAAATCGAATCACATTTCACGATCACATCAAACATCAACTGTAAAAAGAATGCATTGCTTAAATTATTCGAATGGCGTTCCGATACTTGACTCAAAATATCTCCGATCTAAAAATATAAATATTTCTTGTTATTTCTTGTATCTTGTTTGTACATTTCTCTATGTTTCACACAGCAATTTCCAAATATTTTAAATCCAAGAGATTTGAAAGAACTTTTAAAAAATCATCTCCCGTATATATAACGAGATATATAAAAATCTAGTATATATAAAAATCCATTCGCTTTATTTTTGAAACTCATCCATTTATTTATCATGTGCGATGTCGATACGAAAAAAATTCCCGTATAATATGGAGAAATTTTGTTTTTCTACAGCGTGGTTCAGCGTGGCGTGCGGAACACGGTGAATTAACGTGCGCTGTATTATTTCAAAGTTGGGACTCGTTACCAGGGCGAGAACAGTGAGGCTTGTTATTTTACGCAAACGGCGGCACAGTGGCTTAACAATAGCGGGAACGTTACGCCATCCGCAAACAAACATTACTCCGTGCAAGCGGCACGAGCGGCGAAACGGGGCTGTGGTTGGCATCGTATTATAGAGACATAATCTTAAGATCCCATATGGTCTCGTGTTGAGAATGTAATTGCCGCTCTGGGGGCAATCACGAGATTATCACGACAACTCGTGTCCGTGGGCTCTCAGGATCGCTGCGGTAGAAACAAAGGTATCAAACAACTAGGCTTTATTAAGCCTGACCGGGATCCACCGACAAAGCGCTGATAGTTTCGGCTGAAATGAAATACGGGTCGGCTATAAATATCGACCTATCGATAAATAGGGCCCTGACATCGCCCGTGGCGCTATGACTTCGAACAAAGGATAACTGGATTCGCTTTAGTTGACTTGGGAAGCAATCAAAGCTGCATCGCATTGCCGCGGTTTATTCGTGCAGCAGGACTTGCGAACGAAACTGGATAATTTGAGTATCTCACAATTAGTAAACTTCATTAGTATCGTTCGCTCCAGACGCTTCTATTGTGACTACGAATCTCTATACGATAATGTTTTGAATGACAAGCTTTTAGGAACGACTATATTAACCTTCAATTACAATATATATGCCCTTTTTGTATCTAGGAATCAATCATGTAATTTCACGTAAAACTTTTTTTCAGCGATTATGTATTATAACTTAGATGCGCAGACTTCTTTTTTTAAATAGAAAATGCCATTATCCATAGTCCGTTTCTCTCAACATAATAATCTTTCTTGTGAGATAAGAATTTATTGGAGAATAACACAAGCTACACATATGTCCGTTTTCCCCTTTGTATAATAGTTTAATCTTGGTTTAACTCTTCATTTTTTTTAATTATTAGAATTAAAAAAGAATAAAGAATAAATTGAATCGAAATTAAAATTAATCTGTATTGATAAAGAAACGAGCATTATTCTAATTTCAAAGTATATTTTTTAACTCCTTAGATTTTCGTCTTTTTATCACTATGTTTCATAGCGAAAAAATTTACGTGAATAATTTCACTTTTTTATAGTTGAGAAAATTGCATGATCCCGCAAAATTGCAGACGGTCGTAAAAACTTTTTACTTTTCATGTTTCTGCCCTAGAGAAAAAGTTACATGTAACCATTCCCCAAAAAATTTTAAATTGATACATCTCTACGATTAGTAACTATAAAGTTATAAATTATGTAGGTAAAAAAGACTTCCTCTATCAATCGATAGTGAAGGTTCAGTTGCATTCTATACTTCAAAGAATAGTTTTAAACTTCGATGACTTTAAAACTGTAGTTAAGGGTTCAAATGATGTAAATTTTACTCTTATTAATATTTATTTTATTTATTAATATCATTTATACACGTATTATCAAATTGTTTAAATTTCTTCCAAGCAGAAACGTGGATGAAATTGAGAGAAAGAATCGTTCTTGAATCTGATGTAATGCTGAACAAAGTTAAACAACTTGGTTCAGTCTCCTTATTCGCAAATGCGATTTGTCGTTCCTCATAATAAAGCGGCATCGACAGAGAGATGATAAAAGTGACTGGCGCTACTGAAGAGTGTTCACAATGGTTTCAAAAGGCCTCGTTTCTTCCATTACAGAGCATATCTTTGAACATAGTCGTGAAATAACGGTCGTACAATTTCGCTTTGATATAATTTCAAAGTGCATTACGCTTTTAAGGTTTAAAGAAGCGACACAGTATGCAATTATTTATTGTCCAATACATCGGCACAAGCGAATAAGAGACGCTTTTTATAAATTTAAACTAATTCTATGTTCACTTTAAGTTTTAATCGCGTGTAATGTGAAACAAAAATTATTTCGATTAAAATACATATAGACATTTCAAATTATTTATATCGTCTGTTTTTTACTCGATTTTGCAATTTGCATGTTTGCGAAAATTTCAATGTATAATTTCGATCGCAATTTAATTTTTAATCTATATAGTTCTCTATTATCTGCATTGTAACTTTGCACTTTAAATTGAAACATGTTTGTTGTACTCGACGTATCAGACTTTCGGTTAAACTATAAGTAATCAAAGTAAAACTTTTAGTACTTCTGAAGACCGTAATAACGCGGTGTTGTTCAAACGACTGTATTGCATTGCTTATTTGGAAAATAAATTTATGTAATTCAATTGGACAACAGATATCTCAAATGATTACAGAGAGCAAGGCGAAGAAAATAATGAAAATATCGCAAAATATACATACATAAATTATTCTCCCAATGAAAGTCGACGTTGTCGACTTCACGCATACGCGACGTTAGTCAAAGTGAATTTCCGACATGCCGGACCCTCGCGATTCACTTTGCCAATACTCGTCTCAGTCGCCACCCATGTCGATAGTCGGCAAACTATTAATGCTTTCTCGTTGAAAGCCCCGAGAGCAAACGCGTTAGAAAGCTGTCCGGTGTAGTCGTCTGTCACGTTTAATAGCGTTCTCGTAATAATCGCAAAGAAGCGACGACGAGTACTTCCGGATTCGAAGTTCCCTAGACAAGATTCCACGCGTGATTGTTGCTTCTTTAAAGCAGTTCGCATATAACTTCACTCTTGTAGTACATGAACGAGGGAATGACAGGAGAGTTTCCCTTTTACGGCATCCAGGTCGACGGCTTTTGAAACGCGAAAGTCAAACAGCGACAGTCGATTCTCAGTTCTAAGAAAAGCTCGTGGCTTTCGTTCGACGTGACTCCCAAAATAGTCGAGTTTCTCGCTCGAATGAGAAAAAAAGAAAGAAAAAAACGTCTCCGTCGTCATATCTTCGGTGATGTTCTCGAGAAAACCGCGGCGGATAGCTCGGGATTCATTTAACTTGAATAGCGTTCGTCGACTCTCGCTCGCGCGCGCGCAGCTCGCAAAAATTGCAGAAACAATCGAATAAGAAAAAATATTATATATATCGCGTTTCATTTACTTTATAATCGCGTTTATTCCTGTTGTGTTTATGAGCTGAAGAAAACATTTCGATAGGTATGTATAAGGTGTTCATATTACTTGCAGTGCCCAATCCTATCCTCTTATTGTCGTTAATTTGATTAAACAATGATTAATTGGATAAAACAATGAAAATTAACAATTTAACTCAAAAAATGTATTAAATTTGACTCTTAGTTTAAAATGTACTAAAATATACATTAATATGAAACATTAATATGAACGATATTTACTTTGAAAATAATTACAGAAATAGATTGATTTCGATTATATATAGAAATTATATAAAAATAACAAAATGTTATTTAACTCAATATAAGCATGAATCGGAACGCAGCCCTGGAAAGAACAATTTCGCTGTATTTAAAAATTTAGCTAGATACAGATCTGAAAACTTTATTAGAATTATTTTTCTGATCTGATTTTGATTATTTCCTTACTTGAAAATAATTTTGTTTCATCAACTCTCAAAATAATTATAGAATGTTTACATTAATGATAATACTGCAAAAAGTTTTAAAACCTTGTAGCAATTAATTTAAGGCGAGTAATCAAATTGTCAGGATTTTGCAAATCGATATAAATCTCCGAAACTGAACGAAACTGAACAAAAAATCCTTTTACAGGATTAAAGTAGACGCAAAATTTGATAGTATTGCAATAGATTTCATATTAAAATCGAAAAAAAGTTAAAAACTTACATTTTTTCAACTCATAGAGCTGTAAAGGATATAGCTAATAAGAATCAAGCACAGAAGGCGTTGCGCAAATAATGTAGCTATGAAGTGTGAAACTTCTTTATTCACTAAAACGCGCTTACATGTTTCGGCTCACTTTTGAGACAACTCCTCAGAGACAACACAAACTATCATAAATAAATTGTAAATAAAAATTATCCTGTCATGATAAGCTCCCCTATCTTGAGAATTTAAATGCCAGAATTAAATCCAAAACGAGTAAAAAGAAAAAAGAAAAATGAATGAAAATAAAAAATGATGGAAATATCGAAATAGAGAATATATAATATGAAAAATTAATTTATCAAAAAACTTTAAGATTATAATTAATTATCCTGAAAATAAAGTTCACCCTGATTATAAATCATAAACTATATCGCAAATATTACTATGAATTATTCAAAAACTGATTCTTGATATTTTGGCCAGTCAGTATTAGACACAGTGAGTCACTTTTAGTTTTAATTAGTATTATTTAAGGTTACAAATGGAAAAATTTAACATTAAAACACTAATCAATTCCATGAAAATGAAAGTTGAAAAGTAATCAAAATCACGCCAGAAAGATTTCATTACTACGTACGAACGACACTGACTGACCAGACATGACAATAACTCTAACTTTTATAGCTTGGCTATGATCGGGAGATAGACTTTGAGAAGCTTCTTCATATCTGTCTGTAAGTTGAGTTCGTGCGTCTGTCTCCTGATGAATATTATCTTCGAAATCAATCTTTTTCTATAATGAAGCTCCTCGTCTAGTACTGTAACGTTGTCCCAATCGAAATCATGGCCCTCTTGTAACCGATGCTCCGTGACATTATGAGTAGAGGTGTTCCATGTGGAACTTGTTCTTATGCTCCGTGATTCTTGACCTCAGTTGTCTATACGTCTGTCACCCACATAACTCGCACCGCAACTCTTACACTTATTCATTATTCACAATTTATTTAGTTAGTTTGTGTTGTCTCTGAAGAGGATTCAAAAGTGAACTGAAATATGTAAGCGCGTTTTAGTGAATAAAGAATTTCACACTTCATAGATATTATTTGCGTGACGTCTTTTGCACTTGACTTTTACTGTCCGTATCTTTTCCGATTCTTTGATTTATAAGGAGTCTTGGTCTTAATTTAATTTGTTATACGGATTCATAGAGTTGTCATATCATGTACATGTTTCCTTAAATACAAAAGTTTTATAGCTCATATGGAACAACCGTGCAAATAACAGTAAGTGTATTACGTGCATAAATAATACTGAGTTTATGAAACTAAGATTAAAAACTTCAAAAGAAAGATTTATATCGATTTGCAAATGACATGTATACGAATGCTAAATTTTTAAAAATTTAAAAAAAAAAATTTTTAGTAAAACCGTTCTTTTTGTATGGTAAATAAAGAAACAATTACAAAGGTAAAATGAAAATATAAGATAACCGTACACTCAATAGGTGTGTACTCAAAACGTCTTACTCGTTTTTTGTAAATAATTATACTATGAATTCAACAGATAATAAGGCATCTAACTCGATTGCATCAATTTATTGTGCAGTTTGTTTATTCTGTTATTGTTAATAAAGCAAAATGCGAAATGTCGTGGTGATATAATATATCACCATATATCATAAGCAAATAATCGCTTTTTATAATTACCATGGATGATTTTCATAGTTTATTTTATTATAATCTTGTATTTGTACTTTACAACACTGTATTTAGTTTATATTTTCGTCACAAAATATTGTCTATAACCGAAGAGAAAACACTCTTTGTAAGATAAAAATAATATGACCAATTAAGGAATACCGAGTATACACACATCGACAATAACAACGGTTTCTTTGGTATTTTTCTTTGTTATTTCGGATGGATTCTAAATCAACTATTAAACATCATGGAAGTAAGTGGATAAGAAGATAAATAAATAAGTAAATAAATCTGTTGTTTGAAAAATAGCGTTTTATGCATTTTTACATTTCACTAAACATGTCAATATATTAATGAACTTATAATTTTAAAAAGGTAATATTACATTTTATTTTCCATTTTTCTAACATTTTTTTACGAAAAAGGGGGAAACATATACTTATTGTAAATCATATTAGGTATGTATGCTCGAAATGCTTTTTTTAAATCTTTGCTACCTATTATTTACCTATTTAAATATATAAAAATGTCTTATATTTTTTTATTAACATTCAGAAATGTTCCCTCTTTTAAATATGACTATTAATTTTCAATTTTGGACTCGGCAAAAAAATTAGAAAAAAATCGCAAAACTTAGTAGGGGCATCCGGTTATCTTGTATTGGAATTCTTGAGTGTTTTTAGACATTACAAGAATGGTATAAAATATTGTTTTCTATATGTACATCCTTTAAACACGCGTCACGCGGAAATGTCGTCAGACAACAGATGCGCCTGCTAATACCTAATCACTGCGAGGAAACCGACTCATTTCCGGTGTATTTCCAGCGTCAAAGGTAGTTCGCGCGATGGTTTCCTCCGTTTCATGTCGCGAAAAGAGAAAATCGATTCTTAGATTATGACAAGATAATACGATGTGACGTACCAAAGAGCATTCTTGAGGATGATAGATCTCATCGATCTGCCCTAGCAATCGATCGAGAGTGCCATTGCCAGAATCAGGCTCGGGAAAGAAAAAAGAAGAGATTCGATGAAAAAGGCAGAAATTGCGATTTTCAAGTTAGCTATTTCCAACTTACCTTCGTCTTTTTCTCTGCATCCTCTTCCTTCACTCCCTCACACTACTCTCCTCCAGAAATCTCGAGAGATTCAATACTCCAGCTGAATTTTATGTTTGGCAAACCGCAGGAGGAAGAGGAGAATAAAAGGAATCGACACAATCGCTGATGATCGCGCAAACGTGCTTACTGAATTCTCGGTTCCTTACTCGAGCATAATTTGATTATCGAATCGGCATTTCACACTATTTTCAAAATTTTAAGCTTGTAGCAATTTCCGCGATTTGATTCAGAATGAATTGCCTGTTAATTGTAAAATATTATAGAGGCACGCACACCACCAGATTCTCCATGTCGATCTACTTTTCATCTCATTTATAATTCATCGCATCTCTCCCGTATCTTCTCGAGCGTAGGCAACTTGATAACGGATCTGTTCCCTTCTACTACCGTTGTTTTATCGAGTATGCATTTCGTCTCGCATTTAGTTGAAAGTATGCGAAAGAAAGAGCATCCCCGTTTCTACAAAACGGCGAGAGAAATGGCGCAGATCTCTTGAAAAATAAAAGCAATATTGTTCTTTGGAAAGAACGCTTCTTGCGAAACAATTTTATTGTTTTATTTAACCTTTCGCATTCACACGCGCGCGCGCGCACTTTCAGGTGCTTTCATTAAACGCGTGCTTCGGATATTTCATTCAGCAATTTTCACGAAATTCTTTTACTGTGTAGCACTCAACCTTCGCTCTCCTATTCCTTATTTTACTTAATTGTAATTTATACTATTTTACTTAATTGTAATTTATACATTTTTTACTGTTAGATATCAAAGAAGCAATGGCAAATCTTGAATTAAATAACATTTTTTTATTTTTAATTTCCATGTACTTATGCCAAAATACAAATCCATTTTTGTCGTTAATTGCAAAGTAAACTTGTAACATATTAACGTATACTTCAATAAATAATACATTAAATTTAAGTCAATTTTCATAATTTATTATTTTCTTAAGTTTAATTATTTAATTCCATTTTTAATGATATATTAGATAGAAGCAGTGGCTTATAGAAATGATTAAAAATAATTCAAATTGAGTATAATTTGATATTATGAATTTAATGGTGTTGATGTGTGAAGAACTAATCTTGTTTTTTACTTTATTTTTGCTCTTCAATTAAAACATTTCTTTGCACTAATAGCGTAATCGATGGGACGTGAAGAAATTGATCTGATATAATATATGAAAAATATATGGCCAACACTAGTGATGAACTATCGTCGATCAGAAAAAAAGAGAGCCATCGTGTTTTTACAAGAATAAAAAAGTCACAGTGACATAAAAATGGTTCCGCTCTGCAGCGGTTTGGTGCTTCAAGTCGACAATTGTCAATGTCGTGATGTCGACGTTTCGACATGATATCGATTCGAGGGATTACCGCTGAGTCTGTTTGGACAGAGAGATAACTGTAGCGTGGTACGTTAAATGATGATTACATCGTTCTTAACGCAAATGATTCATATGTAGATCTGCCGTCACAAGCATTGTGATAACTAATCGCACAATAAATATAATTATAATATTTTTACAATTTATTGTATTTTAATTAATTATTTATAATAATAATAATATAATAATAATTAACTTATTTATTTTCATGTTACGATAATATCGCTTGGTAATTAATTACGTCGTTAATTGTTTTAATGTTATTCCGTCTTGATAATGATAGTAATAAAAAGAATAGCATTGAAGTATAATAGAATGCAATTTTACGGATAAAACTCTGGCTTATCATCCATCATTCAACTGGTTTTACAAATTGTATATATCCGCGTTTGGAATATCTAATGCGTTGTTCCATTCAATATCGACACCTATGCGGTTCAGTCATACGCTTCTCAAATCATCTTATGTCTTTTATCCTTTCAAACGCCGCGGATGAACGGAGAATCGGCACATCCATAACTAGATTATGGATATAATGTTGGTGGTTCAGAATCAGGTCTGACAAATATCGAAGCACATACCTTCCTTACTTAGTTAATCTTGACTATAGAAAAGTTGTTCGTACTGCTAACACAGTATAACAGTATAACCAGCAGGGACACTCCGTGTCGGCACCTTTGATCTCCGCATCGCACGTGAGCATCCGCCATGTTTGAAAAATCTAGGAAAGAAGATATAATGCCCCTTAAGTAATAATGTAATCCCACATTAAAAATTTTTACAAAAATACTAACTAATGAACAACATTAATTCGAAAATAATAAGAACTAATAAATAAATCAAATTTATTAAGTTAAATAATAATTATGAAACAAACATTTTTATTTAGTTATTTTTCGTAAAAAAAAAATATCAAGAATATGATATAAATTTTATCAATAGGTATAAAATAAAAAAAATATTATATTTGTGGTTTTATCTAATTAAACATAATTATAAAAGTATATTAATAAATATGTATAAAAAGGAAGTAATATTTAAAAAATGAATAATAAATTTTATTTAAAAATAAAAACACATGTGTTTAATCATAGTACATCGACTTATAATTTACATTAAATGTATACTGATATAAAGGGTCTTTCAATAAGGACGATTTTTAAATGTAAATAAAACAAGTTGTGTGTGAGATATCCATTTTTTTTTATTTGAAACAATATTTTATGACATTAAGTATGGAATATAACGTCGCTCAAATGTCCGCCGCGGCTTCGTTTGGTGACACATATTCGGGCGGTCTAATTTTCGATGACTTTCTCGCATAAATCTGGCTGAATTTGCTGGATGGCGTTTGTTATGTTGACTTTGAAAGCATCAATTGTTTGCGGTTTATTCGTATAGACCTGCGATTTAAGATAGTCCCAAAGGAAGAAGTCTAAAGGGGTTAAATCGCATGATCTCGGTGGCCAGTTCACGTTGCCGCCGCGCGAGATAACCATGCCCTTAAATCGCTCGTGCAGAATGTCCATCGTGGCATACGGTGTGTGGCACGTAGCGTCATCGTGTTGGAACCACATGTTACCTCCATATCATCCATTTTAGGTCACAAGAAGTTGCTTACCATCGATCTGTAGCGCTCGCCGTTGACAGTTATGGCAACTCCCGCTTTGTTTTGGAAGAAGTACGGACCGATGATTTCGCCAGACCAAAATCCGCAAACAGTGACTTTCTCGGGATGCATTTGGAGCTGGTGTATCTCGCGTGAATTGATATCGTCCCAAATTCGACAATTTTGCTTTTTCACATATCCATTCATCCAAAAATGGGCCTCATCGCTAAAGATGATTTATTTGGCGAAATTTGAGTTAACTTCCAACTGCTCCAGAACCCAATCAGCGAACACACGGCGTTGTCTATGGTTGTTTACCTTAAGTTCTTGGGTCAGTTGAATTTTATAGGGGTGCAGAACCCAAGTTTCGACGCAAAATTCGCCAAGTTGAAGTCGCAGGAAGGCCAAGTTCTTGTGAACGACGAGAAATTGACCCGCCTCGGGTTTTCCCGTACACTCTCACGCACAGCAGCAATATTTTCAGCAGATCTTGCGTTTCGGCGACATACTGATGTTGGCTGATTATCAAACCGATTGACTCGAATTTGGCTATCAAACATCGAATAGTCGACTCGGCAGGATGGTTGTGGCGAGGATAAAAATTACATAATGCGCGGAATGTTTCTCGAACGGAGCACTGATTTTGATAATAAAATTTTATGATTTGCACACGTTGCTCAACACTATGACCTTTCATGGTGATTTTCCATACACTACTAAACAGTTCACAACAAATTTGACAGATGTCACTTTAACAACATGGCTATTATGATCTAACAATTTCGAGCGTCCCTATTGAAAGACCCTATATTAATATATTAATTATAATTTACATTTGCTGAAAATAATGAAAATTATTTAAATATTCATGTTTCCATATAATTTTTGTGGGTTTTTTGGCGATTTAAAATTGCGATTAATAAATTTTAGCGTATAGTATAATCTATCGCATTCTAGCATAAAGTTTT
>Ga0157363_1001248_pt1 | contig 21044 bp, 17 predicted proteins | sample AttsexASBM1_FD_111477 | JGI IMG/M metagenome (GOLD analysis project Ga0157363, IMG submission 111477) | Fungus gardens microbial communities from leaf cutter ant in Ribeirão Preto, State of São Paulo, Brazil - Atta sexdens ASBM1 | ecosystem: Host-associated > Fungi > Mycelium > Unclassified ... | reverse complement strand
TCTGTTACTTCATCAACACCTGAAACTGCGGATTAAACTCGTCAAAAATCGGTAACGCCGCGGCACCCAATGCCGCGGTATCACTGCCGGTCATGCCCGTTTTCAAACGTGAGCCGGTGAGATAACGCCCGCGCACCGACTGATAGAGCGGCGGTAGGCGCTGAATGATTTTATCCAGCAGTGCGGCGGGCATCATGCCGCCGATGATCACGCTCTCCGCATCGAAAATGCATTCCAGCATATTGATGCCCTGACGCAATGGCGTCAGCACGGTATCAATCCAGCGATCAAATACGGCGGGATCGACTTCCAGCAGGTCGTCCGGCAACGCGGTCATCGGGTCCAGCCCACAGAATTCATAGGCCGCCTGCAGTGATACATAACGTTCGAGGCAACCGTGATTGCCGCAATAGCATTCACGTCCGCCCGGTTCCACCACCACATGCCCGATTTCTCCGGCGTTGTGCGCATGACCGCTGTAAACATGGCCATCCATGATGATGCCAGCGCCCAATCCGGTGCCGATGTAGAGATAGATAAACGAGTTAAGATGTCGCGCTACACCGTGGAACCGCTCCCCAATTGCCGCGACCGTGGCATCGTTCTCCAGCGTGATCGGCACGCCGCTCATTTCGGCCAGCCTTGCTTCGATATCGACCGACTCCCAGCCGTGCAAGGTAGTGGGACCCACCGAGGAAATCCCCTCAACGCCAAACGGACCCGGCATCACTACGCCGATCCCCAGGACTTTCTGCCAGCGGTCACCGAGCTGCGTTTTGATCTCTGCCAGCACCTCTGCAATGCGCGCTAAAGTGGCATCAGGTTCCGGTTTTTGCACCAGGATAAGGCGACGGAAGTGAATCTCACCGGTGAGATCCACTAGCACGATTAGTAAGGTTTGGTGGTCGAGATGAATGCCGATAGAGAACGCACTGGCTGGATTGAGAATCACCGGAATCGCCGGTTGCCCACGCCCCTGCTTGCGCGGTTGGCGGCTGGTAAGCAGTTCTGCACCTTCCAGTTCAGCCACGATATTAGAGACAGTTTGCGGGGTTAAGGCGGTGAGTCGCGCCAGCTCAGCCCGCGTCAATTCACCGTGCAGGCGGATCGCTTCAATGATCACACGGCGATTATGCGCGCGCGCATGCTCCAGATTGGTTCCTGATGTTTTCATCCTGCTTCCCTCTTCTCACGCCCGCGACTGCCAGCGCATCAATATCTATGATCGGCGACACAATTTACAACCTGTTTACCTGACAGCCGCAAAAATCTGTGCAGAGTAGTGAGCAGCGGCAAACGAGATTTATGCCCTGGCACGTCACTTGCTTTAGCTCATTGATGTCAGCTGCAGCAACCTGACAACCTGTGCGCGTTATTAAATCAATCAAATTGATTTAATTAAACACCCTCTTCTTGCATCAAGGCGGAAAATGTTATGAAAATCCGGTTTTCGACCACATTGAAAGGCTGTGCCATCGCGGTCATGTTAGCCAGCGCCGGTAGCGCGGCAGCCGCAACCACCCTCAATGCGCTGTTTATGACTCAGGCGGCTTACAGCGAAAATGATATTCGCGCCATGACGCAGGAGTTCCAGAAAGCGCATCCGGATGTGCAGGTGAATCTGGAGTTTGTGCCGTACGAAGCGCTGCACGACAAAATTGTCGCGGCGCGTGGCGCAGGCGGTAACGGTTATGACGTGGTGCTGTTTGATGCCATCTGGCCTGCGGAATTCATCAAATTTGATCTGCTGCAGGACGTCAGCAGCCGTATCGCCGCAGACGAAAAAGAGAAGATCTTCCCCGGCGCAATGAACACCGTGGTCTATAACGGCAAAACCCTTGGCATGCCGTGGATCCTTGATACTAAATACCTCTATTACAACAAAGCGATGCTGGAGAAAGCCGGGATCACCACCCCGCCGCAAACCTGGCAACAGGTGATTGATGACTCACGCATCATCAAACAAAAGAACATCGTAAAATATCCACTGGTGTGGAGCTGGTCGCAGGCGGAAGCACTGGTGTGTGATTACACCACATTGGTATCTGGCTTTGGCGGCAAATTCTATAACAACGGCAAGCTCGATTTCTCCAGCCCGGCCTCATTGCAGGCTATCAAGCTGATGAAGAGTTCGCTGGATGAAGGGCTGAGTAACCCAGCCTCACGCGAATATCTGGAAGAGGATGTGCGCAAAGCCTTCTCCAACGGCGACGCCGCGTTCGCGCTGAACTGGACCTATATGTACAACATGGCTAACGATCCGAAGCAGAGCAAAGTGGCCGGTCAGGTGGGTATCGTTCCGGCACCAGGCGATGCGCCGGGTAAATTTGGTGCGGTGAACGGTTCGATGGGGCTCGGCATCGCCAAAGGCAGCACCCACGGTGACCAGGCGTGGCAATACATCAGCTATATGACCTCGCAACCGGTACAGAACAAGTACGCCACCCTGAGCCTGCCGATCTGGAAAAGCTCTTATCAGGATCCAGCAGTACTGAAGAACCAGGAGAGCCTGATCGCGGCGGCTGACAAATCATTGAACGTGATGCTTTCACGCCCGGAAACCGCTGATTATTCCCGTCTCTCTAACACCTTGCAGCAGCAACTGCAGCAAGTGCTGGTGGGCAGCGCCACGCCAGACGCGGCCATGCAGACGGTTGATAAAAGTGCTGCGCGTTTACGTTAAGGGGTTAGCATGCTGAGTTTGAGTCAACGCGAACAACGGCAGGCATGGGTGCTGTTAGCACCCATGTTGCTGGTGATGCTGTTGCTCACCGCCTGGCCGCTGTTACGCACTATCTGGCTGAGTTTCACTGATGCCGCCTTAATTGGCAGCGGTGAAGCGCCAGCCTGGGTCGGCGTGGAGAACTATCTGTTCGCCATCACCGATCCCGATTTTCAATCTTCTCTATGGCGCACACTCTACTTCACCGTGGTCTCAGTAGCGTTTGAAGGGGTGATTGGTGTGCTGGTGGCGCTCCTGCTGAATCAGAAATTTGCCGGACGCAACATTTTACGCGTGCTGGTGATTCTGCCGTGGGCGCTGCCGACCATCGTCAACGCCATGATGTGGCGCCTCAATTTCAACCCGGATTACGGCAGCATTAACGCCTTGCTCACACAACTCGGTATTATCGATGGCTATCGCAGTTGGTTGGGTTCGCCTGATTCGGCGCTCAATGCGGTGATGTTCGCCGACGTCTGGAAGAACTATCCGCTGGTGACGCTGTTGGTATTGGCTGCGCTGCAATCCATTCCTGACGATCTGTTTGAAGCGGCGCGTCTGGATGGCGCATCTGCCTGGCGACGCTTCCGTGCGATTACCTTCCCGGCGATTGTTGGCCCGCTGAGCGTGGCGCTGGTGTTGCGTACCATCGATGCCTTCAAGATTTTCGACATCATCTATGTGATGACACGCGGTGGCCCGGTTGATAGCACCAAAACGTTAAGTTTCTACGTTTATCAGGAGTCGTTCAGCTACCTGCGAGCGGGCAGCGGCGCGGCTTACGCCATGCTGATGACCCTGCTGTGCGCCGTGCTAATCACGCTTTACATGTTGTTATTGTGGCGTCAGCGCCGTAAAGGGAGCGCGTATGAAGACTAAATTACGCAGCACGGCCAAATATGCCGCCGCGTTATTGGTGGCAATTTCCGTACTCGCGCCGATGGGCTGGCTGTTTCTGATGAGCGTCAGCGCCACCAGCGATCTCACGCGTGTTCCGCTGGAATGGTTACCGCGCCAGTGGGATTTCAGCCGCTACAGCCGTTTGATTTCACTGGAACCCGGCCAGCCCGGCACGCTGTTCCTGCATGCGCTAGGAAACAGCCTGTTGGTGGCTACTGGGGCGACCATTATCTGCCTGCTGCTGGCGATTCCGGCGGCGTTCAGCTTCTCGCGCTATCGTGGTCGCGATGGCTGGCTGTTTGCCTCACTCGCCATCTATATGGTGCCGCCGGTGGCCTTTGTGCTGCCGCTCTACTTCCTGCTGCAACAGTTTGATCTGTTGAACACGCGCCCCGGTTTGATCATCGTTTACTGCTCGCTGATCCTGCCGTTCCTGACGTGGATGCTGAAGAACCAGTTCGATGCTTTATCACAGGATATTGAGCAAGCGGCGCGGCTGGATGGCTTGCGCGTCTGGCAGGTGCTGCTGCGCATTACCCTGCCACTGGCAAAACCAGTGCTGGGTGCAGCGGCGCTGTTTGGCTGGTTGCTGGCGTGGGATGAGTTTTTCTATGCGCTATTGTTCACCAGCAACATTGCGGCACAAACCTTGCCAGTGACGATTGCGGGCTTTACCGCCGGACGCGCCACCGATGATGGTTTGATCGCAGCGGTCGGCATTCTGGCATCCGTGCCACCGCTGTTTATTGCTATCTGGCTGCAGAAAACGCTGGTGAGCGGCCTGGCCAGTGGCGGGAGCAAAGGATGAAGATGAACATGGACACTACCGCCACGCTGTATGTGGTCGGCAATATTAACGTCGATTTGATTATGGGCACCCTCGACCACTGGCCGCAGCGTGGCACCGAAGTGATGATGAATCACAGCGAATTGCGTCCCGGCGGATCGGCGGGCAACTGTGCGTTAGCACTGGAAGCAATGCAGGTGCGCCATCGTGCAGTGGCAAATCAGGGCGATGACGGCTTAAGCGCCTGGCTGGGCAGTTACTTTCCACACAGCGTCGCCTACTGGACGCGCTATCACTGTGAAACCTCACTCACCGTGGGTGTGACGCACTCCGATCACGAGCGATCCTTCCTCAGTAATCTTGGCCATATCGTGCGGCTCACCGCCGAAGATGTGCTGAATCAACTGCCGCTGCGTGCCAATGAAGGCGATATCGTGCTGCTGTGTGGCACCTTCCTGTGCCTGCATCTTTACAACGAATACCCGCTGTTACTGAGTGAGTTGCAGCAACGCGGATTTACCACCGCCGTGGATACCGGTTGGCCGCCGCAGGGTTGGACCGAAGAGGTTCGCAAGCAGATGGCGCCATGGTTGCCGCTGTGTGACTGGCTACTGCTCAATGAAGTCGAAACGCTGGGTCTGATGGACGCGGAGGATCTCAACGTGGCCGCCACCCAACTCGCACAACGACTCAGCGGACGTGGCGGTTGCGTGGTGAAATGCGGAGCGCAGGGGGCGGGTTGCTGGCAATCACATCAGCACATCACTCAGCCCGCGAAGCCCGTCACCGTGGTGGACACCATTGGTGCAGGCGACAGCTTTAATGCCGGTTTTCTCGCTGCGCTGCTGCATCAGCAGAATATCACCACCGCGCTGCAATGGGGCATCGCGGTGGCGTCACTGGCAATCAGTACCCAGCCACGTCGCTATCCCGACTGGCATCAACTGCAACTTTCCGCACAGGAGCGCTAAATCATGGCCAGTGTTGAACTCGTAAAAGTGGCCAAGCGCTACGGTAAACAATCGGTTCTGCATCCGCTCGACCTTACCATTCCCGACGGCAGTTTTACCGTACTGGTCGGTCCGTCCGGCTGTGGTAAATCCACCTTATTGCGTCTGCTGGCGGGGCTGGAGAGCCTGTCGGATGGCGCAATCATGATGGATAAAGTAGCAATCAACGATCGCGATCCCGCCGATCGTGATATCGCTATGGTGTTTCAAAGCTATGCGCTTTATCCGCATCTGACGGTGGCAGAGAACCTCGCGTTTCATATGCAGGTGAAGAAAGTGAAGCGCGAAGAGCAGCAGAGCAAAATCGAACGCATCGCCGGCATTCTCGGCATTGATAAGTTGCTGGGCCGCTACCCGCGTGCGTTATCCGGTGGGCAGCGCCAGCGTGTGGCGATGGGACGCGCGATGGTGCGCAATCCGCAAGTGTTCTTGTTTGATGAGCCGTTGTCCAACCTCGATGCACAGCTGAGGATGGAGTTGCGTGGGGAGATCAAATCCCTGCATCAACGCTTCAAAACCACCATGGTGTATGTCACGCACGACCAGGTGGAAGCCATGACCCTGGCCGATCAGATTGTGGTAATGAAAGAAGGTCGCATTGTGCAGCAGGGTGCACCGCTGGCGATTTATGACCGACCAGCGGACACGTTTGTGGCGCGTTTTATCGGATCACCGCCGATGAACCTGTTACCCGCACAGTTAATCACGCGCGAGGGCATTCCGGGTGTGCAGTGCCAGGATTTATGGCAACCGCTACCTCTGCGCTGGCAAGCGGCGGCACGTGAATGTGATGGAGCAAAGGTGACGCTGGGCGTGCGTCCTCATGATTTGCTGGAAGCCGAAACTCGCGCACAAGCTAAGGTGAAAGTGGTTGAAATCACCGGTGAATCAACGTTGTTGCACCTTGAATGGCACGGTCACGCCATGCATATGCAAATCGCCGGGCGTCATGCTGCAGTGAGTGGTGATCAGATTCGTATTGGATTCAACGCCGAGAAGATTCATCTGTTTGATGCAGAAAGCGGATTACGCCTGAGCGAAGGTTAAATAATATAAAAAAGCCACCCAAATGGGTGGCGAAATATATTGATAGAAAATGCATAACAACGATGGTGGCAGGCACTCATTCCATAAGCACCGTACCCTGACTATTTTACGCAAACGGCTATTTTATTCTGTTCTCTCTGTTTAAAGATAACGTAAATCTTACTTCTTTCTTTAACAGAGAAATAACCACTACCAGGTTTTCCCGATATTAAACTGGAACTGCTCAGACTTATCGCCTTCATATTTTTTGATCGGCAACGCATAGGAGAACACCAGCGGACCAAGCGGCGATTGCCATTGTAATGCCAGACCGCTGGAAACACGGATTTCACTCGGATCACCATAATCCGGAATGCCTGCCGCGCGCGTTGCCGCGGTATTTTCCCATTTGGTATCCCACACGGTACCGGCATCGACAAAGAACGAAGTACGCAGTGAATCCGCATAACGATCGCTAACAAATGGAGTCGGGACGATTAACTCCGCGCTCGCCACAGCCATCGCATTACCACCCACCGCATCATCCGATTTATTCACCGAACAGTTGCCATAGCTGCTTTCGCTGCCGGTGCAACTGTAATAAGCCGCTTTCGGACCGATGGTATTGGATGAGAATCCGCGCACGGAGCTGGAGCCGCCGGCATAGAAGTTGTCATAGAACGGCACTTCTTTACCACCAAATCCATCCGCATAGCCGGCTTTAGTCCGGCCCATCAGCACCCAACGATGGTCATTACTCAGCGGTAAGTAAGCGTTGGCACTCAGCGTACTTTTGTAATAGCTGTTGGTCGATCCCGGGATCGTCACTTTGGTGTTGAAACCCGCTGAAACCCCCGAGGTCGGGAAGAAACCACGATCTAATGAATTGTAGTTCCAGCCGATGTTCCAGAAGAAGTCATTAGCGACAAACTTCTCATCGCTGGTGGCGTAATCGTCATCATCATCTTCATTAGTGGTGATGACTTTCGGATGGATGCCCTGCGATCCCAGATAGCGCCACATGGAGACCTGTGGCGCCATATTACTGACGCGGTTGTAGGTGTAATCCAGCCCAGAACTCAGATTACTGTTTTCGCTGATCGGGAAGCTTAACGTACTGCTGGCACCAAAACTCTTCAGCGTGTATTCAGACAGGTCATTATCTTCGGCGCTGTAATCGTTGTAGAACAGTTTACCGCCAAGACTCACGCCATCCACGGTGAAGTACGGATTGGTGGCAGCAATCTCAACATAGGTTTGATAACTGTTTTTGGTACCGCTAAAACTCACGGTATTACCGGTACCCATCCAGTTATCCTGGCTGACGCCAAGCTGGTAACTGATGCCGCTGTCGGTGCCGTACCCAAGACCCACGTTGAAAGTGCCGGTGTTACGCTCTTTCACCTTATACACCACATCGACCTGATCAGGGCTGCCGGGCACACGCTGGGTATCAACATCGACGCTTTCGAAATAGCCGGTACGATTGAGACGGGCCTTACCTTGATCAACCGCATCGCTGGCTAACCACGACCCTTCCATCTGGCGCATTTCGCGACGTAACACCGAATCCTTCGAGGTGTCATTGCCGCTGAACTTCACCTGACGCACGTAGAAACGATGCCCTGCTTCAACATTCACATGCAGTTTAACGGTTTTGTCTGCATCGTTAATTTCAGGCTGAGAACTAACTTGCGGGAAAGCATAGCCGTAGCGACCGAGCAGCGCTTTGATCGCGCCTTCGTTATCAGTAATTTTGGCACCGCTGTATAAAGCCCCTGGCGGTATATGGGCCAGTTTCTCAATTTCGGCGGAATGTCCCGCCATATCGCCGTTCAGGATAACATCGGAAATATGGTAAACATCGCCTTCATGAATATTGACTGTCAGATAAATACTTTTCTTATCGGGTGTTAAACTCACTTGCGTTGAATCAATATTAAAACGTGCAAAACCGCGATCGAGATAATAGCTACGCAGTGTTTCTAAATCGCCGGACAGTTTTTGTTTCTGATATTTCTGATCGGCAATAAAATTCCACCACGGCACATCATCACGCAATTGGAAGTGCGAGATGAGTTCATCAGACGAGAAGGCGTGATTGCCGACAATATTGATCTGCTGAATCTTCGCGGATACACCTTCGGTAAACACGAACTTCAGATCGACACGATTGCGTGGCAACGGCGTGACCACAGCTTTGACGCTGGCAGTGTATTTACCCGCGCTGTAGTAGAAATCTTCCAGTCCTTTTTCGATGTCTGATAGCGTGGTGCGATCCAGCGCTTCACCGACTCGCACACCGGTAGCATCGAGATTTTGCTTCAGCTGATCTTCTTTGATCGCCTTGTTGCCGGAGAAGGAAATGCTGGCAATGGCCGGACGTTCTTTCACACGAATGAGCAGCGCGTCACCATCGCGCAGCACTTGCACATCTTCGAAGTTGCCAGTGGCAAATAGCGCACGAATGGTGTTGCGAATATCGTCATCCGAGACGCGATCGCCCACGCGTACCGGCATGCTCAGCATTGCCGCACCCGGTGCGACACGCTGCAAGCCGTCAAAGTGAATATCCCTGAGGGTGAAATCGTCTGCACCAAAGGCTGTGGTGGTTACCATGAAAAGTAACCCGGTTAACATCTTTTTCATCTGCTATGAGCCTGCCGTTTTTCCATTCAACGCATTTCTGCCGCACCACAAAAAAACGGGCTGAACACGCGGTTCAGCCCGTTAGTTGCGGCGATATGTTCCGGAAAAAAGACCACTGCGCCAAAGTTAAATTCAGCGCAATCAACGGATTTTCGCTTACCTTACAGTAAGCTGAAAAGCCGCTGCAGAAATCACAGCATAAGGATTACCCTTCCGCTGTCACCGGCTGGAAAGTGCGACGGTTCAGACTGGTCAAAATCACCAGCGTCACCATCATTAACAGCTCCACGCCCAGGGTGCCGGAGATGGCCGCCAGGTGATTACCATGCACGTTAATCTGAGTGAAAACGCCTCCGAGCAGCATCGGACCCAAACCGAGTGCCGATTGCTGTACGGTGGATAACACCGCACTGCCCGCGCCCGCCTGATGATGCGGTACACCGCTCATGCCAATGCGATAGAAAGTGCTGACGATAAACGACTGGCCAAAGCCAATCAGGATGGTGGCGGGCATCAGGGTAAAGACGCCAACATCAGGCCAGGCAAACTGGAAGGTGGCAATCAGGGCGATCAGGCCGACCATCTGGATGCCGCAACCGGTCAGTAACGTGGTGCGTTTACCAAAGCGTTCCACCATGCGTGTTGAACGCATCGCGCCGATAAAGTAGGCAGCGCCCAGTGCGATAAACGCGTTTCCCGACTGAAATGCAGTTAAGCCAATGCCTGACTGCAGCGTCAGCGCTACCGCGAACATAAAGCCGCTCCAGCAGGAGAAGAACAGCACCGCCAGGGTCAACCCAAAGCGAACGCTTGGCAGACGCAGCAGCGAGGGTGGCAGCAACGGTGAACCGCCTTCTGCTTCCAGACGCAGCGAACTTTGACGCAGACGGTGCAATAACACCGGGAACAGCACCAGCAGCAGAATGCACGGCCATGACCAGTGCAGCAGCGGACCGAGCGCCAGCGCCAGCATTAAACAGCCAATCGCGCCCGCTAACAGCAAGGTGCCGCTGACATCGACCGGCACGCGCTGATGATTGTGGGTTTCAGGCACAAAGCGTTGCGCGGTGATCAGCACGAACAGGCAAATCGGCAAATTGATCAGGAACACACTGCGCCAGCCATATCCACCGATATCCGCTTTAATCAGGAATCCACCTAATACCTGACCAATGATAAACGCCAGTCCGCCAATGCCACCGTAAAGACCGATGGCGCGCGCATGCTCCCTGCCCTTCATGGTGACATGCATGGTGGCGAGGATTTGCGGCACGATGAAAGCTGCGCCGACACCCTGCAGTGCGCGGGCAAACATCAACAGACCGACGCTGTTGGCGATGCCGCATAATAAAGATGCAATACCGAAGATCCATACTCCTGCCAGGAATATCCGACGACGTCCGTAGTTATCCCCCAGGCGTCCGCCCATCGCCAGGCAGATGGCGAAAGCAATGCCGTACACGGCGACAATCAGCGCCAGCTCAATCGATGTGGCGCGTAACGTATGCGCCATGGCATCCAGCGCCACGTTGACAATGGAAAAATCGATCATGGGCAGCAGTTGCCCTGCCAGCAGGACCACCAGTCCCGCGCGTTGAAGTTGCGATGTTTGCATCGGTTTTAACCTTGTTTTTAAGTGCAGTACGGCATAGCATCACCTAACTATTAAACGGGTACCAGTTCTTATTTATCATGGTATAAATACTACCCGTCTCGTTTGGAGATCTGCTCATGAGCACGGCTACTGCCCCCGTCACGGCTGAATACAACAATCGAAAACTGCTGGGCACTTTTTTACGCACCCGCCGTGAAAGTCTCGATCCTAACCGTCTGGGCTTGCCGCATATGCGTCAGCGTCGCACCCCAGGTTTAAGACGGGAGGAAGTGGCGCAGTTAGCGGATGTTGGCGTGACCTGGTATACGTGGCTGGAACAGGGTCGCGATATCAAAGCCTCGCCGAAAACCCTGACGGCCATTGCCACGGCATTGCAGTGCAACGATGTCGAGACGCAGCATCTGTTTTCCCTTGCCGGACACTCGTTGCCATCGGTGCGGGTGGCCGCTGCCTGCTGCAAAATCGCAGCACATAATCAGCAGATGCTGGACGCGATCCAGTTACCGGCGATTATCGAAACACCGCGTTTCGATATTCTTGGCTATAACGCCGCCTGGTGTGCGCTAATGGATGTGGATCTGGCCGGGATTGCTGTGGAAGATCGTAACTGCATCTGGCTGGCGTTCAATCATCCTGTCTGGCGCAAAGCGATAAGCGACTGGGACGACGTGATGCCACAAATGGTGGCGATGTTTCGTGGGCAGATGGGGGAACACCTTGGCGATCCGCACTGGGAAAGTTTTCTCACTCGTTTACTGAATAGCTCGGATGAGTTCGCGCAAACCTGGCAGCGCTACGAATTGGGCAAGGTGGAAAATCGGCTGAAGCGTTTTTACCGCGAGGAAGTCGGTGAAATGACGCTGCGCCAGAATAACTGGTGGTCTGCTTCACGTAACGGTGATCGTTTGCTGGTGTATGTACCGGATGATGAGCAGAGTGCGGCATCGCTGCAGCGATTGATGAAGTCGTAAAATTGACCACCTGCGCTGCAATGCTCGAGGTCTGGTGATGCAAACGGCTTGAGCGGGCTTCAGGCCGCTGCAGCCGCTTAACCACATCACTATGCCTGGGATTCCGACCTTACCAGCGCTTTTCCGCAAACCAGGCCACCATCCATTCGGTCAGGGCACTGATTTTCGCCGACTGAAGTTGGCTGGAAGGTTTCATCAGCCAGACGCCATCTTCCCCAACCGCCTGCCAGTCAGATAGCACCGGCACCAGCGATCCTTCGGCCAGCTCCTTTTGCACCAGCCAGTTGGCCGCCAGCAATACGCCCATGCCTGCCTGCGCGGCCAGCACCAGAGCATCCATTTCATCGCTTTCAAAACGCGTTTGCACCGGCACCGCGATTTGATGACCGTCTTTCTCCAGTCGCCATTCCGGCCAGCTGTGCATCGGGGTAAAGCCCAGACAATCATGTTGGCGGAGATCCTGAGGTTGGTTTAGCGCAGGATGACGTTCCAGATAATCTGGCGCCACGCACAGCATTCGGCTGGTATCCGCTAGCTTACGCGCTATCAGGCGGTTATCCGTGAGCACGCCGATACGGATCGCGATATCAAAATTATCCCCCAGCAAATCGACGTAGCGGTCGCTGCAATTCAGTACGATACGAATATCAGGATAAGCCTGCAAAAAGCCCGGCAACGCCTGCGCCACCCAACTGCGACCAAAAGAAGCTGGCACGGTTAAGCGAATGGTGCCCGCTGGACGCGCCGCCAGGGCCCGCGCTTCTTCTTCCGCTTCCCGCAATAGCTCATCGGCAAGTTCGATCTTCTGCCGATAGCGCTGCCCTTCTTCCGTGGGACGGATACGACGCGTGGTGCGCTCGATCAGGCGAATGCCCAGCCGTTTTTCTAACGCAGCGATGCGGCGCGAGACCACTGAAACATCGCGTCCAAGCGCACGCGCGCCGGCACTGAAACTGCCTGCGCGCACCACCGCTAAAAATGCTTCGCGTTGGCGGAAATCGTCATCCTGCATTATTGCTCCCGGTGCAACAGTCATTTGGTTTTGACATCGATTATAGCGCCTGTTTTCGCGCCACACTGACTGTACTTTGAAAACAGGAGAATTTTATGCGAGCTATCCAATTAACTGCGCCCAACATTGATGCCCTGAATATCACTGAACTGCCGCGCCCACAGCCGGGCCATGGCGAGGTATTGATTCGCCAGTATGCGGTAAGCCTCAACTATCTCGATTTGGCGCTGGCAACCGGTCAGTTTGGTGCCATCGCGCAGCCGATCATTCCGGGGGCTGACAGTGCGGGTGAGATTGTTGAATTAGGGTCGGGGGTAAGCGGCTGGCAAATCGGCGAGCGCGTCGTGCCGGGTATGATGCAAAACTGGCATGCAGGTTTGATTCGCGCTGAACATCATCATGCCTTGCGTGGCGTGACTGGCAATGGCGGGCTAGCGGAGTTTGCCGTTGTTCCGGCGGCTTCTTTAGTGCGCATCCCTGATTATCTCAGTTGGCAGCAGGCCGCCACGCTGCCGATCGCTGCGACGACGGCCTGGAATGCCATCGTGCGCGGTAAGGTTCAGCCTGGTAGCACCGTGCTGTTGCTTGGGACCGGTGGCGTAAGTCTGTTTGCGTTGCAATATGCTAAAGCGGCGGGCGCGCGGGTGATTATGCTCTCCTCTTCCGATGAAAAACTGGCGAAGGTGAAAGCACTGGGTGCCGATGAAGGGATTAACTATCGCAATCAACCGGACTGGGATAAACAGGTGCTGGAACTGACGCACGGTCAGGGTGCGGACCTGGTGCTGGAATCCGTGGGTGCGGCGACTTTTGCTAAATCGATCAATGCGGCGGCCTATAACGGGACGATCTTTGTGATTGGGTTTGTAGGCGGTGCGGAGTTGACTGTGCCAGTACTGCCAATAATGCAGAAGATGTTGAATATTGTCGGGAATAATACGGGCTCAACGGCGGATCTGCGCTCGGCAGTGAGAGCGATGGAGACTGCAGGGATTGTGCCGGAGGTTGACCGGGTGTTCGGTTTTGCGGACACGCAGCAGGCTTATCGATACCTGCAATCTGCTGGGCATGTGGGGAAAGTGGTGATTGATTTAAGCGTTTGAATGCTGGGTCGTTTAAGGGTGATAACAGGATCAATTTCCTTGTCGATGCTGACTTCGGCTTTTAGACGACCTTCCCCTTTTACACCTCAATCGTCACAATCACATGACCCGTCCTGGTCAAAGTTTCTGTAGTCTTCGACATGCGCTGTTTCACACTTCTTTCGATTCGGAGAATATGCCTAAAAGCTGAGGTTGAAACATCGATGGTATTGTTGCGGGATGAAACAGATGACGAGAGATATCTACTCTCTTAGAGTAAGTTAAGAACTTAACGAAAGAAGCATTAACCACACATACAATGTTCTGGCTCATTTAGAAAAAATTTAAGGGAGTAATTTAATGAACAATGGAAAGTATGTATTAGGTATTTCTGGCAGTCTTCGTGCTGCATCGTTGAACACTGTTTTTTACAGGCCATGTCTCTGCTTAGTCCAGTGGGAGTCACGTTTGAGATATATGACTCTCTGGATAAAATCCCTCTTTTTAATGTTGATGATGAAAATACACAGAATTCAGCAGTTGAGCACTAGAGAGATGCATTATCCAGGGCGGACATGGTGTAATTGGTCAGCCCGGAATATGCACACGGTGTCACCGGAGTCATAAAAAACGCCCTTGACTGGATTGTTAGCAGTGGCGAATTTCTTGATAAGCCTGTCTCAATGCCTAACCTGTCTGTCAGGGCTCATCTGGCACATTCACAACTCACAGAGACATTGAAGGTTATGGGCGCGTTACTGCCAGAAGCATGTTGCCCGAGGGCAACACTTGAAGCACCTTATGTGTTTTCCGATGCTACCGAGTTTTCATTGATTGAAAATGCTGGAATTTGCTTAAGATTAAATGAGTTATGGGAAAATATCGAAATGGTAATGGCACAATAAATAAAATGACTTAAATCTGCCTTTAACATCCTGTTTTAAAACCATACCATCATCAACCCTCAATATTCCGCCCTTTCACATAGCGCCAGAAGCGTTCCGCCGTGAGATTTAAGCGTGCACCTGAGCGATAAACATAAGCCGAAATCTTCAGCGAAAGGCTGTGATCCATAATCGCCAGCCTTCTCTCCTCCAATTCACGCTGAATCGAGTAATCCGGCAGCCAGCCAACGGCATCGCCTTTCAGGATCATTCTCTTCAGCAACTCGCTCATCGATGAAACGAAGGTCAGAATGAAGGTGGTATTGGGTATGCGATCAATAACCTGATTGACCTGACGCCCCATATAACTGTCATTGGCATACTTGACCAGCGGCAGTGTGTCGCCATTGATGGAGAAAATCGGCTTACCGTGCTGGTCACAGGGTGAAACCAGGTGCAGCGCGGAATCGAAAATTTTGTGATTGATAAACGGATAATTCATCAGCTCTTCATTATAAAAGGACAGGATGAAATCACTTTTCCCCTCTTTCAGGTTAAATACGGCATCGTTGACGTTAATCGATTCAACAAAGAAAACTTTATCAGGGCTGTCACGGTAATCCGCTAGTATATCGGGCAGCAGCAGGACGGAAAGCGAAGGCGCCGCATCGATACGGATACTTTGCTTTAGCTTATCTTCACCCTTAATTCGGCTGATCTGGAAATCCATATCGTCGAGCATGTTCCTGGCATAGCCGACAAATATCCTGCCCTGCGGCGTCAACTGTGGCGGGTTCACTTCACGATTAAATACGCTGAAACCCAGGTTCGATTCGAGTGCCTGAATCCTTCTGCTGAACGAGGATTGCGAAATATTTCGTCTCTCTGCCGCAAGCGTAAAGCTGCGGCATTCTTCTAATGCAATTACATCATAGAACCACTTCACTTCGAGGTTACTTAGCACGTCTTTGCTCCAATTGCAGCCCCCAATTCTATGCATTTTTTACATGACAAATGATTTATATGCAATTTCTGCATCAAAAAGCCAGTGCTACTATCCATCCCTTATTCGGGTCGGCCCTAGCCGCCTCGCCAATCATCCAATGAGTCAGGGTATTTTATGAGCGCAATTAAATCTGTCATGCAACATCTCTCAAGCCTTGGCATCAACGATGTCAGCGAGATCATCTACAACCCGAATTACGAATTGCTATTCGAGCATGAAACGTCAGCCGAGCTTAAAGGCCCGGCGCGCGGAATTGTGACGACGTCTGGTGCGGTGACGGTTGATACCGGCGAGTTCACGGGCCGCTCTCCACGCGATAAGTACATCGTTCGCGACGATGTGACGCGAGATACCCTTTGGTGGTCGGATGCTGGCCTGGGGCGCAACGATAACAAACCGATGTCGACTGACGTGTGGGCGCATCTGAAAACGCTGGTCGCCGATCACCTGTCTGCCAAAGCGCTGTATATCGTGGATGCGTGGTGTGGCGCGAGTGCCGATACCCGTCTGGCCGTGCGTTTTGTCACTGAGGTGGCCTGGCAGGCGCACTTTGTCAAAAATATGTTTATCGCCCCGACCGACGAAGAGCTGGCAAGCTTTAACCCGGACTTCACGGTGATTAATGGCGCCGGTTGCGTCAATCCGCAGTGGCAGGAGCAAGGGTTAAACTCGGAGAACTTTGTTGCCTTCAACCTGACAGAGAATATCCAGCTGATTGGCGGGACCTGGTACGGCGGCGAAATGAAAAAAGGAATGTTCTCAGTGATGAACTACCTGCTGCCGCTGAAGGGTATCGCGTCCATGCACTGCTCAGCAAACCGGGGTGAAAAAGACGATGTGGCGCTGTTCTTTGGCCTCTCCGGTACCGGAAAAACCACACTGTCGACCGATCCGCGTCGACAGCTCATTGGTGATGATGAACACGGCTGGGATGCTGACGGCGTATTCAATTTTGAAGGCGGCTGCTATGCCAAGACCATCAATCTGAAAGCGGAATCTGAACCGGAAATTTATGGTGCTATCCGCCGTAACGCGCTGCTGGAAAACGTGGTCGTTCGTGAAGATGGCAGCGTGGATTATGCCGATGGTAGCAAAACCGAGAACACACGCGTCTCTTATCCACTGTCGCACATCGAGAATATCGTGCAGCCGGTGTCTCGCGCGGGTCACCCTTCACGCATTATCTTCCTTGCTGCGGACGGATTCGGCGTGCTCCCGCCCGTTTCCCGTCTGACCCCAGAGCAGATGCAGTATCACTTCTTGTCTGGCTTCACTTCTAAACTCGCGGGCACCGAGCGCGGGATTACTGCTCCAACGCCGACATTTTCTGCCTGCTATGGTGCGGCTTTCCTGATGCTGCATCCAACACAGTATGCTGATGTGCTGCAGGAGAAAGTTGCGCAGAGCGGTGCTGAAGTGTGGCTGGTGAATACCGGTTGGAACGGTGCGGGTGAGCGTTTGTCGCTGAAAGATACGCGCCAGATCGTCAACGCCATCCTCGAAGGGGAAACTGGCGCAATGCGTGAAGAAACACTTCCGATCTTTGGTCTCGCCATTCCGCAGGAGATTGCTGGTGTCGATGTAAACACTCTCGATCCGCGCAACGGCTGGGCATCACCGGCAGAATGGCAGGAAGCGGCCGAGAAACTGGCACAGCTGTTTATCAATAACTTCAAACAGTACAGCAACAACGAGGCCGGTGCGCGTATTGCGCAGGCAGGTCCGCAGTTGTAATTTCGCTGACGTTTAGCAGAGTGCCATTCCGTGGCACTCCTTCGCCGCTAATGAAGTGCTGATATCTGACTGAAATAACGCTGCCCCGCGTAAAATCGCCGGGCAGCGTTATTAATTAATAGAGCAGAAAGAATGCCAGGCACAATTAGCCTGACGTACTCAGTGCTTATGCTGCGTTATAGCGAGTTTCCAACTTATCTAAAAAACCAAATAGCACCTGATTCATCTCGCTGTAATCGTGTGCACGCAGTTCTTCTGGCGTATTAACGAAGCGGTATTCTGCGGCGCGACTCAGATCTTTCTCTGAATGCGCGATCAGCATTTCCACAACCTCCAGCGTTAGTTCCATATGGCACTGGAAACCATATACGCGGTCTGAATACGCCACGATCTGGCGCGGGCAACCTTCGCTGTAAGCGATGATTTTTGCATCTGCCGTCAGACCCGGCATGTCGTTATGCCAGTGCCCCACTTCCAGCGTGCTGGCAAAGTGAGAGAACAGTTCGTCCTTACTACCCTCTTCTGTCAGCGTGATCGGGAATTTACCAATCTCTTTTTCAGGGCTGTGCGCGAAAGATGCGCCTAGCGCTTCACCAATCAGTTGTGAACCGAGACAGATACCGATAACGGCTTTACCGGTTTGAACCGCCGAAGCAATCAGCGCCTGTTCACCTTTCGCATCAAAGTGCGGGCATTCTTCTAGTGTGGTGGACGGATCCTGAGGCCCTCCCATCACAATAAGAAAATCAATGCCTTCCGCGTTTGCTGGCAGCCTGTCGCCTGCATAAACCCGCGAGTAAGTCACATCATGACCGTGATTGTTGGCCCATGTTTCGTAGGCGCCGGGTGCTTCAAAATCTTCATGTACGATGAAATGTACGCGCATTGCAGAGAACTCCATGAGTAATGTACTGGCCTGTTCAGCCCTTATTGGTAGCCTGAATCTGACGCTGCTGTGACAGAATCCCGGCCAGGGATTTAGCGATTAACTCTGTTTCCGGTGCATCAATCTCAGAGACGGTGATCCGCAGCCCTGAACTCGTGCTGTCCAGCATGAACCCTTCTCCGCCGCGAACCAGCCAGCCGCGTTGTGCCATTTGCATCACCGTTGCCGCACTGTTGTGCGCTAAAGGAACCCAAACGTTCAAGCCATCGTGATGTTCTGAAACCGTGACGCCGTGTTTTTTTAACGCGCTAACCAGCAATTCTCTTTGGGCTGAATAGCGCCTGCGTGCGGCCAAAATGGCGGGCTGAAAGCCTGGTGAACGCAGATAACCTGCAGCCATATCTTGCAGTATATGGCTGACCCAGTTAGTCCCGGCATTCAGGCGCTGACGCAGACGCTGTGAGGTTTCTTCATCACTTGCAACAACAGCCATCCGTAAGTCGGGCCCAAGAAACTTGGACATCGAGCGAATCAGCACCCAGTTACGGGCATTTGCCGGAACAATGTGGTGATAATCCTGTGTTGAGAGTAGGGAGAAATGATCATCCACAATCACCAGAACCTGCGGGTAGCTCGCCAGTAGAGTGCGTATGCCTTCGGCGCGTCCCGCACTGAGTCCAAAGCCGGTTGGATTGTGGGCGCGCGGAGTGATGATCACCGCCTGCACGCCAGTAGAAAGCTGACGTGACAGCGCCTCAATCTGCATTCCTTCCGTATCGATTGCTACAGGCGCAGCCTGCAGACGATTGTGCCGCAAGGTGCTGATGCTACTCAGGAAGCAGGGGTCTTCAACCGCCACGAGATCGCCTGCAATCAGGTAACTGGCAAGCACCCTCTCAACCGCATCAACCGCACCGTTGGTCAAATTTAATTCAAAGGGAACATCGAGATCGGGTTGTAGCCATTCGAGACCCGCCGCCTCAAGTTCAGGCCGTATTTCCGGTTCGCCATACAAAGCTGGTGTACTTTGGATATGCGCAACAAGCTGATTAACCGAGGGAAGAGCCGAAGCCGCAGGGTTGCCGCTGGCAAGATCGCGTATCGCCAGGCCCGGGGCGCTACCTTCAATATCAATCTCAGCAATGGGCTCACGCACCACGGTGCCGTTTCTTCCTCTAGAGAGGACAAAACCTGCATCTGTCAGCCGCTTATAAGCCAGTGCAACCGTATTGCGATTAATGCCCAACTCACCCGCTAAATCACGTAGTGTAGGAAGCATCGTGCCGGGCGCGAGTTCACCCGCCTGAATCATTGCGCGGATTTGGTCGAAAATATCACCCGCTGTTTTTCCGTGTATCTTCATTGATCTGGTACAAATAAAAGTTTAGCCTAGGTCAATGTTAATTGACTGCTGAGCGCTTGTCTATACGCCATGAAAAACACCGAAATCAAAACCTCAAATCCTGACACTCAGCCCCGCCACGACATGCATAATCGTTGGCCGCGCGCAGAGAGCGTGCAGGATTTCATCGACAATCTGGCCGCCGTGCAATCCCGAATTGATGCAGCTTGCCTGCGCGCGGGGCGTGATGTATCTGAGGTTCGCCTGCTCCCCGTCAGTAAAACCATGGATGAAAACCATATCCGTCTGGCACATCAAGCCGGATGTAAGTTGCTGGGTGAAAACAAAGTGCAGGAAGCATGGGGGAAATCGCAGGCCATGGCAGATCTCACTGACTTGAAATGGTCTGTGATTGGTCATCTTCAGTCCAACAAAGCCAAACTGGTTGCCAGATTTGCCAGTGAATTTCAGGCTCTGGACTCATTCAACACGGCAGTGATACTGGATCGGCGTTTACAGCTTGAAGGCCGCACGCTGGAGGTGTTTGTGCAGGTGAATACATCTGCTGAACCGAGCAAATATGGTTTGGTTCCTGAACAAGTGGCGAACTTCATGGCGCACCTAAGTCCGCTCAAGAATCTGCATATTAAGGGGCTGATGACATTAGCAGAATTCAGCTCAGATGCCGATCGTGTGCGGGCCTGCTTTACCCGTCTGAGGAAACTGCGCGATGTACTTGCTGATGTGTATGGCCATTTGCAGCTGTCGATGGGGATGTCGGGTGATTTCGAAATCGCTATCGAAGAAGGCGCCAATGTTGTGCGCGTCGGTCAGGCCATTTTTGGTGCCCGCTCGCTCCCAGATGATCACTTCTGGCCAACAGGAAACTAAGGCAATGATCACGACACACCGCCTCAGCGTGTACCTCAATAACAACCTGGTCGGTAATCTTGACTGTGAAAGTCATCAGGCCGATGCAATCATCACAAAAATTCAGAACGCACTCTCTGCCGAAGAGGGATGGTCTACTGTCAGATGGGTTTCGGATCAGGAAAAACGTATTCTTGAGAGTAGCCCTGCGGGTATCAAACTTATAAGCAGTGAAAAGCTTTTCCGCCAGGCATAAATCTATCGCGACAATCGACACGCAGTGCCTTCAAGCAACGTGGTAATGTCGACGTCGAACTGTTTTCTGCTTTAAGGAAGCCAACATGACCCCCTTTCATCAACTTACCGCCACCAGCCTGAGCGGCCAACTTATCTCAATGGCGGATTACGCTGGCAAACTCGTTTTAGTGGTCAACACCGCCAGCCATTGCGGCTTCACGCCACAGTACGCAGGCCTTGAAGCGCTTTATAAGAAGTATGCCGCCCAGGGGCTGATGGTGCTGGGGTTCCCCTGCAATCAGTTCGGTAAG
>Ga0157363_1001247_pt1 | contig 21074 bp, 22 predicted proteins | sample AttsexASBM1_FD_111477 | JGI IMG/M metagenome (GOLD analysis project Ga0157363, IMG submission 111477) | Fungus gardens microbial communities from leaf cutter ant in Ribeirão Preto, State of São Paulo, Brazil - Atta sexdens ASBM1 | ecosystem: Host-associated > Fungi > Mycelium > Unclassified ... | reverse complement strand
TCGTCAGTAAATACTGGCATATGATTAAATGCCAGAGCTACCAACGCAGTACCTATAAAATTACCGGCCAGTACCAGCCCCCAAAGCCGCATCAGCAGTTTGAAATTATTCATCACGGGTTTATGCATCACCGGCAATACGGCAGTGATGGTATTTTCAGTAAACAATTGCTGATGGGCGATAATCACAATGATAAAGCCGACACAATAGCCGAAGTTTTCCAGCAAAAAACTACCTGGCAGCCCTTCGGTATGTACCTGCAACAGGCCCTTTACCAATAGTGAGGTGCCCATCGACAATCCCGCCGCAATCGCTGACAGGAGCAGCGCCATACCGTCGCGTTCCAGCTCTTTTTCACCGTTCTGGCGTATGGTTTCATGAATAGCGACGGCTTTCGAAGGCAGTTGTTCCTCTTCAGTATTTATTGAAGTTTCATTACTTTTTTCTTCGCTGTCGACCTGATTGTCACGGGGAGCTGAAGAGTGGGAATTTTGCACGTGGCCTCCGGTGGAAAAGATGAATATTTCATAGTTCTGAGTGTAGTATTTTTCTGCACTTTTGATGGAAAAATCAGTCGTAGTTGTTGTTATTGCGATGTTGTCTTAATGAAGGTGAGGTGAAATTCAGTTGTAAAAGCCGGAGTGGGGGGAGACAACCCTGTCAGGGTTGTTTTCACAGCACGAATAGCACAAACCCGCATGGTAATTGATGTCGCATCTGGTAGGATTTAGCGCCGGACGATAAATAGCTGTGCTGAAATCCCGCGGAAATGAGAGCCGTAAACTGTGGGGAAATCACAATAAGCGTAACAAAGTTTTATCATTGGCCGGTTTTTAGGCAGAAAAGTTGTCGTTAAGGAACTTTTAAGTAACCGTTTCCATTTTCGACATTCGGCAGAGAGTTTCCTTATGGTATAGTGCGGCCTTCTTAACGTAATCGTGAATATAAGTTGCATGCTGGAAGCCAAAGAACTTACCTGTGCCCGGGATGAGCGGGTGTTATTTTCACAGCTCTCATTTACGGTCGGTGCCGGCAATATTGTCCAGATAGAAGGGCCTAACGGGGCTGGTAAAACCTCCTTGTTACGTATCCTGGCTGGCCTGAGCCGTCCGGAGTCCGGAGAGATTCTGTGGAATCAAACGGCAGTTGGCCGGCAGCGTGATATCTGGCAACGTGAGATGTTATATCTTGGACATCTGCCCGGGGTAAAAGGGGTATTGTCTCCGCTGGAAAATCTGCGTTTTTTTCATCCGGATTGTAGCGATGAGCAAATTTTTGATGCACTGGATGAAGTGGATTTGACCGGTTATGAGGACGCGATTGTTGCCCAGCTTTCTGCAGGCCAGCAGCGCAGAGTCGCACTGGCCAGACTATGGCTAAGCCAGGCGCGGTTATGGATATTGGATGAACCGCTAACGGCCATCGATAAAGCCGGAGTGGAAAAAATAATGTCACAATTTGCCAGTCACGCAGGGCGGGGAGGATCCGTTATCCTTACTACCCATCAGGATCTGCCCGATCAACAGGATGTGGTGCGTAAAATTCGCCTGACAGCGGAAGGACGTGACGAATGCTGGTAAGTATTATTCGCCGTGAACTTAAAATTGCCTTTCGCAGTGGCTCGGAAATTATTAATCCGCTGTGGTTTTTCCTGATTGTGATTACGTTGTTTCCGCTGGGAATTGGCCCCGAATCAAAATTACTTGCCAGAATTGCACCGGGTATCGTCTGGGTGGCGGCATTGCTGTCATCATTACTGGCACTGGAACGCTTGTTCCGTGATGACTTTCTGGATGGTTCACTGGAACAGTTGGTGTTATTACCGACCCCGTTACCCTTAACGGTACTGGGAAAAGTCATAGCTCACTGGCTGGTGACCGGGGTGCCGTTAATTATTTTGTCGCCCCTGGCCTCGTTATTATTGTCGCTGAATTTTCAGGGCTGGTACGGGCTGGCGATGACACTGCTACTGGGTACACCGGTGTTGAGTTTTATCGGTGCTATCGGGGTAGGGCTGACGGTGGGGCTCAGACGTGGCGGTGTATTATTGAGTTTACTGGTTTTGCCTCTGGTCATTCCGGTGCTGATTTTTTCAAGTGCAGCCATTGATGCTGCCAGTCAGGGATTATCGATAAGTGGTTACCTGGCCATATTAGGCGCAATGCTAATCGCCAGTATTACTCTGGCACCTTTTGCCACAGCCGCAGCGGTACGTATTAGTCTTCAATAAACTGCGAGTTGTGCTGCTTTTAGCAAATATTAGTGAGCAATACAAAATGTGGAAATGGTTACACCAACTGGCAAAGCCAGAACGGCTTTATAACATCTGCGGCAGGTTTATTCCCTGGGTAAGTCTGGCGGCGTTGATTACTTTACTGCTCGGATGGATTTGGGGATTTGGTTATGCCCCGCCGGATTATCAACAGGGCGACAGCTACCGTATTATGTATATTCATGTGCCGGCAGCGATGTGGTCGATGGGTGTTTATGCCTCAATGGCCATTGCGGCATTTATTGGCCTGGTCTGGCAGATGAAAATGTCTGATCTGGTGGCCTCAGCCATGGCTCCGGTCGGGGCGGTATTCACCTTTATCGCTCTGGTGACCGGCTCTGCCTGGGGCAAACCGATGTGGGGCACCTGGTGGGTCTGGGATGCACGTCTGACATCGGAACTGGTACTGCTGTTTATCTATATGGGGGTCATTACCCTGTATAACGCCTTTGATGATCGTCGGGTTGCGGGGCGTGCCGCCGGTATCCTGATTCTGGTCGGGGTAGTGAACCTGCCTATTATTCATTACTCGGTTCAGTGGTGGAATACCCTGCATCAGGGCTCTTCCGGTATTTTGCAGCAGGACATTGCTCCATCGATGCGTACCCCGTTACGCTGGGCCATCCTCGGTTATCTGCTGGTCTTCATTTCTCTGACCCTGATGCGCCTGCGTAACCTGATTCTGGTCACGGAACGAAATCGTCCCTGGGTTTCTGCTATTGCGAATAAGGGGCGTAACTCATGACACCTGCTTTCTCTTCATGGTCCAGTTTTTTCCAGATGGGAGGCTATGCCTTCTATGTCTGGCTTTCTGTCGGTATGACGTTACTGGCACTGGGATGTCTTATCATCCATACCCTGGTACAACGAAAACAATTATTAAAAGAAATAAGACAGCGTGAATCCCGTGAACGCAGGATCAGCGCTGCAAAACGAAAAAAAACCGCCGCTAACACGGCAGGAGATCACTTGTGAACATTCGTCGTCGTCGCCGCTTACTGGTTGTGGTGGCAATACTGGTCGGCCTCGGTCTGGCGACTGGTTTAGTTATGTATGCACTGCGTTCAAACATTGATTTGTTCTATACACCCAGTGAAATTCTGAACGGACGGGGTCCTGAGCATAAGGATATACCTCATCCGGGGCAACGGTTACGCATTGGCGGTATGGTTATGCCAGGCAGCGTAAAACGTGATCCTAAAAGTCTGGCAGTGGAGTTCAAACTGTATGACGCCAACGGCGTTGTCAGTGTGAGCTATGTCGGTATTCTTCCTGATCTGTTTCGTGAAGGGCAGGGGATTGTCGCAGAGGGCGTGCTGGAAGATGGTAATCTGATCAAGGCCGATCAGGTGCTGGCCAAACATGATGAGAAATACACGCCACCAGAAATTGAAGATGCGATGAAACAGAACCACAAAGGGCCTGCTAAACGCTATCAGAACCCACAAGGTGAGCAACAATGATACCTGAAATAGGCAGTTTTTTGTTATGCCTGGCCCTTGGCCTGGCTGTGTTACTGAGTATTTACCCGCTGTGGGGAGCAGCGCGACAGGACAGTCGTTTGATGGGACTGGCCCGGCCTCTGACTTATGGTTTGTTTACCTGTATTGCGGCAGCATTTCTGATTCTGGTGCATTCTTTTATTGTTAACGACTTTACTGTGGCCTATGTCGCTGAGAACTCCAATACCATGCTGCCAATCTGGTACCGCATTGCAGCAACCTGGGGGGCTCATGAGGGATCGTTACTGCTCTGGTTACTGATGCTCAGTGGCTGGACACTGGCGGTAGCGTTGCTGAGTCGTGGTATGCCACAGGATGCCATTGCCCGGGTGCTGGCGGTGATGGGCATGATTAACCTTGGCTTCCTGCTATTTATTACCCTGACCTCCAACCCGTTTATCCGGACATTGCCTGATTTCCCCGTAGATGGCAGCGATCTCAACCCTATGCTCCAGGATATCGGGTTAATTTTCCACCCGCCATTACTCTATATGGGGTACGTCGGATTCTCAGTGGCATTTGCGTTTGCCATTGCTTCACTGATGACCGGGCGGCTCGATACGGCATGGGCCCGCTGGTCACGTCCGTGGACGACAGCGGCGTGGATTTTCCTGACTATCGGGATTGTTTTAGGCTCGGCCTGGGCTTATTACGACCTGGGCTGGGGTGGCTGGTGGTTCTGGGATCCGGTAGAAAATGCCTCGCTGATGCCGTGGCTGGCCGGAACCGCATTGATTCACTCACTGGCGGTGACAGAAAAACGCGGGACCTTTAAATCCTGGACCGTGTTACTGGCTATTACTGCCTTCTCACTGAGTCTGTTGGGGACCTTCCTGGTACGTTCAGGTGTGCTGGTATCGGTTCACTCGTTCGCGTCCGATCCTTCCCGTGGTATTTTTATTCTGATATTCCTGGTGATTGTCATCGGTAGTTCGTTACTGCTGTACGCTATCCGTGGTGGACAGGTGCGTAGCAGGGTACAGAATGAAGGCTGGTCGAGAGAGTCGTTCCTGTTAGGAAATAATGTTCTGTTGATTGCCGCTATGCTGGTGGTATTGCTGGGAACACTGTTACCTCTGGTACACAAAGAGCTGGGGCTGGGCAGCATTTCGATTGGAGCGCCGTTCTTCAATACCATGTTTACCTGGCTGATGGCACCGTTTGCTCTGATGTTGGGTATCGGACCTTTGGTACGCTGGCGTCGTGATGAACCTCAGAAATTGTATAAGCGGTTAATTATTGCGGCAGTTGTCACTCTGATTGCTTCCATTGCTCTGCCATTACTGTTGCAGGACCGCATTGAAGCGATGACGGTGGTTGGTCTGCTGATGTCAGTCTGGGTTATTGTACTGACGCTGATGGAGCTTCATGAGCGTGCAACCCATCGCCATACCTTTTTCCGTGGACTGGGACATCTGTCCCGCAGTCACTGGGGAATGGTTCTGGGGCATCTTGGCGTGGCGGTGACGGTGATTGGAATAGCGTTCAGTACCCAATACAGTGTTGAACGCGACGTCCGGATGAAAGCCGGTGATAACGTCGATATCCATAATTATCATTTTGTTTTCCGTGATGTTCAGCGTCTGGTGGGTCCTAACTATACCGGGGGGGTGGCGATTATTGATGTCACCCGCAACGGAAAACAAGAAGCTGTGTTGCATGCGGAGAAACGTTTTTATACCGCCGCCCGCACGATGATGACGATGGCTGCAATCAGTGGCGGTTTTGGCCGGGATCTTTACGCAGCCCTGGGTGAAGAGATAGGCCAGGGTTCATGGGCCGTTCGTCTCTATTACAAACCTTTTGTTCGCTGGATTTGGTTCGGTGGTGTGTTTATGGCGGTTGGCGGTATTTTGTGTCTGCTCGACCCGCGGTATCGCTCCCGCAAGAAAGCACAGGCACAGGAGGAATCACTGTCATGAATAAAAAAATTCTGTTCATCCCGTTAGTGCTGTTTCTGCTGCTGGCGGCGGCGCTGCTGTGGCAGCTGAACCGGAATGCAGACGGGGATGATCCAACGCTTCTGGAATCAGCGCTGGTCGGCAAACCGGTACCGGTGTTTAAACTGGAATCACTGCAAAACCCCGGACAACTGTACAGTCAGAAAGCGCTGATCAATGGTAAGCCGTTATTGCTGAATGTCTGGGCCACCTGGTGCCCTACCTGCCGTGCTGAGCATGAGTACCTGAATACGCTGGCTGAGAAGGGGGTTCGGGTCGTCGGACTGAACTATAAAGACAACCGGGTGAAAGCGATTAACTGGCTGAATACTCTGGGGAATCCTTATGCTCTGAGCCTCTATGATGGCGACGGAATGCTGGGGCTGGATTTAGGTGTTTATGGCGCGCCGGAAACCTTCCTGATCGACGGCAAAGGTATTATCCGTTATCGCCATGCAGGCGATTTGAATGCTGAAGTCTGGAAAGATGAAGTCCAGCCGTTATGGAACAAGTACAGCAAGTTGGCGGAGGATTGACCCGAATGAGAAAACTGATCCTTTTCCTGGCGGCAATGATGACCAGTTTTAGTCTGTGGGCGGCGATAGATACTTATCAGTTTAAATCTCTGGCACAGGAAGAACAGTATCGGGATCTGACGCAGTCGCTACGTTGTCCAAAATGTCAGAATAACAGCATTGCTGACTCCGGCGCGATGATCGCAGCGGATATGCGTCAGAAGGTTTATGAACTGATGCAGCAGGGGCAAACCCGCCAGCAGATTGTCGAATATATGGTGAAACGTTACGGGAACTTTGTCACTTATGAACCTCCGGTGACACCGTCCACCATTATATTGTGGGTCGGTCCGCTGTTATTTGTAGTTGCAGGTGCTGCGATAATTATTATGCGTAGCAGAAGAAAAAAAACGCGGGCTGAGCTGGACAGCACAGAACAGCAAAGACTGGCTGCGTTACTGGATAATGACGGGAAACCGCTATGAGTGCCCTTTGGTTAAGTATTTGTATTTTATTACTGGCGGCGTGTGCTTTAATTCTCACCAGTGGCTGGCGTTCAGGAAAAGACACCAGCAATCAGCGTGATCAGCTAAATAAATCTTTTTATCGTCAACGTCTGACAGAGCTGGAAGAGGACGAACAGCAAGGGGTAGTGGCTGAGAAACATGAAATGATTGCTGAGTTACAGCAAACATTACTGACCGATATTCCGGAAAATCAGCAGCAGGCTAAAGCGCGGACTTCCGGTCGCTGGGTACTCTGGCCGGGACTTATCGTCTTAGTACTGATCACCCTCGGCATGTATCTGAAAACGGGTGGGTTGTTGCAGGTTATGCAGTGGAATCAGATCCGTAATGATTATCCGGCGTTGCGCCAGCGGTTAATGGATCCCAATGCTAAAAACCTGAGCATGCAGGAATTACAGGAATTCGAGGTTGGACTGCGGACTTCTCTGCAATCAAACCCGGATAATCTGAATGACTGGGAAATGCTCGGTCGTCTGGGGATGGTGCTGAATAATGTTCCACTCTCCAGCCAGGCCTTTCAGCGGGCGTTGAAATTGTCACCTAATAATACGGCGTTGAAACTGGATTATGCGGAAGTCCTGGTACGTTCACCGGATCCTGAAGATAACCGTCAGGCAGAGGTCATGCTGGGTGATATGCTGAAAGCTGAGCCGCAAAATCTCCGTATCCTGAGTCTGCTGGCGGCCGATAGCTTTACAGAGCAAAACTATGATAAAGCGATTGGTTATTGGCAAAAAATGCTGACCATGATCCCTGCCGATTCGAAGGAAGCAGACGCGGTACGTAAAGGCATAGAGCAGGCCCGGACTAATGCAGGGCAGCAAACCAGCAAGCTGACATTGAATATTGCCATTGCGCCGGCAGCAGAAAAAATGTTAACACCTAACGGAATATTGTATATTTCCGTAACTGACGGTGTTTCTCCGGTTCCGGTTGCGGTGAAACGACTGCCGTTAAGCCATTTTCCGCTGACGATTACGCTCGATGACAGTAATGCGATGATGCCGGAACGTTTGTTATCTGCACAGCATACTATTCAGGTCCGTGCGCGGATTTCCCGGAACGGAGCAGCGAATCCTCAGTCAGGGGACTGGTTCGGCCAGACTGATAAAATTCAGTATAACGGTCAACAGACAGTGGCTGTTGAAATCAACCAACAGCAGCCCTGAACTCACCAATCAATCATTGCAGAGGGAGCTCAGCATGCATTACCGCCTGACCAGTCTGGGGGTGGCCAGTTTACTACTGGTAGGGTGCGCCGGCAGTAAACCGGCCACTGACAACACAAAGCAGGTCACGAAGCCTGAGACGCAACAAATAGCGAAATCTACTGTTGCGGCCCCGCAGTCACAACCTGCAGCCTCAGGGACCGGGCAGCGTAGTGATCCGTTGGAAGGTTTTAACCGCACGATGTTTAATTTCAACTACAACGTGCTGGATCCTTATGTTCTTCGTCCTGTGGCAGTCGCCTGGCGTAATTATGTCCCGGTGCCTGCCAGAACGGGGCTGAGTAATGCGTTGAGTAACCTGGATGAGCCTTCCAGTATGGTGAACTCACTGTTACAGGGGCATGTAAACCAGGCGGCTATCCATTTCACCCGCTTTTTCCTGAACTCTACACTGGGGCTGGGCGGGTTTATTGATGTGGCCGGTAAAGCTAACCCTAAACTGGCTCGTGAACATGCCAATGGATTTGGTACCACGCTGGGTCGTTACGGTGTTGGCTATGGTCCGTACGTGGAACTGCCGGCGTATGGTAGCTTCACTGTTCGCCAGGATGGCGGTGATATGGTTGACACTCTGTATCCGCCATTGAGCTTCCTGACCATCTGGCTTTCAGCCGGTAAATGGGCCCTGGAAGGTATTGAATCACGAGCCGAATTACTGGATTCCGACGCAATGCTGAAACAGCAAAGTGATCCGTACTCGTTTATCCGAAATGCCTACTTCCAGCGTTACGATTTCCTTGCCAACGGCGGAAAACTGAAACCTGAAGTTAACCCGAATGCTCAGGCGATTCAGGGGGATTTAAGCGAGATTGATTCTGACTGACTGAGGTGTTTTTCAACGTTGATCATTAAAAGGGCCGGAGAAATCCGGCCCTTTTTTCAGAAGCGATAGTTAAAGCCGGCACCGTACAGCCAGGCTTTACCCGTAGAATTAAAGGTATAAGGTCCTTCATGAATGGTGACATGCTGTCCATGCATATAGGAAACACCGACATCCACTGAGGCATCCGGGGTAAAGGCGTAGGATGCGCCAGCACTCAGCCAGACTCTGTCCTGGTCAGGAATTGAGATGCTGCGATATTTCGCTGATGCCGGGCTGTCATCAAAGGCGATACCGGTACGGAAGGTCCAGTTGTCATCATAGAAATAGGTGGTACCTAATGCCAGACGATAGGCATCGCGGAATTTTTCATCTTTCTGCATCAGTATCTGGCCATTATCACCGGTTCCTTTCAGTTCCTGGAACTGACTCCAACTGGTGTAAGCCATACTGTAATGTACCGCCCAACGGGGTGCCACTTTATGCCAGCCGGAGACTTCCCACATTTCTGGTAAATTCAGCGTCAAAGCACCAGGAATACTGCTGCCATTGGTGCCATACAGCCCCGCCTGTTGCCAGACGGCATTGTAGGCGGAAGGTAGCTGACTGCTGTAGTTGCCATGAAATTTCACTTTGACTTCGGAGCGATAGGTAAAGCCAAAACGATTGTTCTGGTCCACTTCGTACAATATTCCGGCATTCCAGCCATACGCCCACTTGTTGCCTTTCAGATGTGAAATCTGAGTGTTAGCAGGGATGCCGTAAGCGGCAAAACTCTCTCCGGCATATCGTTCCAGTTTAGCTTTGGAGTAGATGGCATCGAAACCGACACCAAAACTCAGATGGCTGTTCATCCGCCATGCGGTACTTAAATTGAGGTTAGTGGTCGTTAAATCGGTGTTGCCGCCATAAGGCCCGGCGGTATAGCCACTGGGAAATTCAGTGGCGAGACCATAGTTGGAGGTGGCGGAAGCGCCAATCCACCACTGATCATTGATTGGCTGAATATAATGGATATCCGGCACCCAGGCGGTTGGAGCGATATTATTAGCATCCAGACTGGCTCCCGACGGACTGGTACCGCTAATGTTGACGTCAGGGTCAATGAACACTGCACCGACCGAGAATGCCGGACGGTCGAAAAGGGCCATTGTCGCGGGATTACGGCTGGCGGATGCGGCAGTATCGCCCATGGCGCCTTCACCGGAATAGGAACGCCCCAGTCCGATGGCTGAAAATTCGTTTAACTGGTACCCGGCCGCCAGCACCTGGCTGGTTGCCAGAGTTACCCCGATAGCCACGGCGGTTTTTAACCACTGCTTTTTAGGTGTCATAAGTTTAACCTCATGTTATTTTTGTATTTTCTGCAACCAAAGCTATCAGGAGACGTTGCAGTGTAGGGTTCAGTCTCAACTACTCTGACCAGTTCGATGAGTATAGGTCCGACCTGTTGCTATGTTGCAATATTGTTATTTAAATATTTCTATGCCGATCATAAAAATGAATAAAAATTATCCAAAACCTGACAAAGCAAGCGGACTGTGAAATTCATGGAGGAGGGTTGTTGCGTTGGATCAAGCTTTGCGCGTTCTTCGGCCCCGGAGGGTGCTTTCGTCTGGAACCGGAGCTTACCGGAGGCGTACACTGTGCTAAGAAATTCACAACCGCACCGGAGCAGATGATGACTGATGCAATAAAAAAATGTAGTGCCAACGAAACCGCAGCCTGTTGTTGTGTGGATGTTGGTACGGTGATGGATAACAGTGACTGTACTGCCAGCTGGTCAGCGAGCTATGCTGATCGAAATGCGGCGGAGTCGGCACTGGCAACTCTGACGGCCAAAGCCCGTGCAATAGAATCTTCGCCCTGCGAAATTCAGGCGAAATTTAATGATCAAACAGAATCTGTCCGGCTGGACGCGGAATTTATTTTTAGCTGCCAGGCTGAAAGTATGATTTTCCAGTTAGGTCTGCGTTAATTCCTGCCTGAGCCGCTGCCGCGGCTCTCTGTTCTTTCAGCAATGAGTCTGGTTTTCAGCCCTGGCCGTTCGTATCAATTCGTGTTGCTTCTCTCATTTTTTGTTACCGCTATTGGCGTAAAAATCGCATCCGGGCAACACTGACTATCAGGTCAGACCTCTTCCCTGACAAGCCACAGCCGTCACAAGGAAACCGAATGAATAAATCCCAGCCTTTACGTACGCGACAGGGCGAACGAATTGTATTTACTCATGGTTTACGCACACCGTTTGTCCGCCAGGCGACCGATTTTCACGGGCTGCCTGCGCTGGAATTAGGCCGGATTTTAATCTCAGAGCTGATGGCACGCAGTGAGCTATCCCCCGAAATTATTGAGCTGCTGGTGTTTGGGCAGGTGATACAAATGCCGGAGGCACCCAATATTGCCCGTGAGGTGGTTCTCAGTAGTGGTTTACTGCCGCGAACTGATGCGTACAGCGTTAGTCGAGCCTGTGCTACCAGCCTGCAGTCCGTTGCCAGCGTGGCTGAGAATATGGTAGCGGGTCATTGTAAAGCGGCCATTGCGGGCGGGGCAGACTCATCGTCGGTATTACCGATAGGAGTATCGCGGCCACTGGCAAAGGCTTTACTGGATATGAGCAAAGCCAAGGGCTGGTCTAAGAAACTGGCATGCCTGTCCGGCATGGGATTACGTGATTTTCTGCCTCAACAGCCGTCGGTGGCGGAATATTCGACAGGATTGCGGATGGGAGATACCGCCGAGCAGATGGCAAAGAGCTATCATATCAGCCGGCAGGACCAGGACAACTATGCCAGAAAATCACATCAGCTGGCGGCACAGGCCTGGGATAGCGGGCAGCTGGATCAGGAAGTGATGACTGTCTGGCTGGCCGGAAAATCAGCACCGGTCAGCCGGGATAACACGGTGCGTGCTAACAGTTCTGCAGAAGATTATCAGCGACTGAAGCCGGCGTTTGATCGCCGGCATGGCAGTGTGACGGCGGCCAACAGCAGTATCCTGACCGACGGTGCGGCAGCAGTGATAATGATGACTGAATCGCGGGCACGTGATTTGGGGCTCCGGCCATTAGGATTCTTACGGAGTTATGCTTTCACCGCTGCCGATGTATGGCGGGATATGCTGCTGGGGCCCGCTTTTGCATCGCCGATCGCTCTGGAACGCGCCGGTATTACTCTGCAGGAATTAACCCTGATCGAAATGCATGAGGCTTTTGCTGCGCAGGTGTTGGTCAATCAGAAAATGTTCAGCGATCCACAGTTTGCCAGCGAGACGCTGAAAAGGATGCAACCTCTGGGAGAAATTGACCCACAGCGTTTTAATGTGCAGGGCGGATCGCTGGCTTATGGTCATCCATTCGCCGCTACCGGCGCGAGGATGATTACCCAGACGCTTCACGAGCTGCGACGACGTGGTGGGGGGCTTGGGCTGGTCACTGCCTGTGCGGCAGGGGGGTTGGGTGCGGCAATGGTTCTGGAGGTCGAATAATGACGACAGATACTGCGTTCCGTCTGACGATCGGCGATGATCATGTTGCCGTGATTACCCTCGATGTAGTGGGGGAGAAGGTGAATACCCTGAAAGCAGAGTTTGTCGATCAGTTACGGGCGGTGATTGAGGTGGCCCGTAAGGATCCTCAGCTGGCCGGGCTGGTATTCATTTCCGGGAAGAAGGATAGTTTTATTGCCGGTGCAGATATCCGGATGATCGATAACTGTCAGAGTGCCGGTGAGATAGAAACTATTTCACAACAGGCTCAGTCGGTGATGGCTGATATTGCCGCATTGCCAGTACCGGTTGTGGCCGCTATCCACGGTGCCTGCCTTGGTGGAGGCCTGGAGTTCGCTCTGGCCTGTGATATTCGCCTCTGTACCGATGATGAGAAAACCCGCCTTGGGTTGCCGGAGGTACAGCTGGGGCTGTTGCCGGGGGCCGGGGGTACCCAACGTTTGCCAGCGTTGATTGGGCTGGCGGAGGCGCTGCCACTAATCCTTACCGGAAAAACCCTCAGGCCTCGTCAGGCATTGAAGATGGGTCTGGTGGACGAGATTGTCAGCCCTGAAGGGCTGCTACAGATAGCACGGCAGAAAGCCATTGCCGGGAAAACGACACCCCGCCGGCCGGATATCAGACAGCGTCTGTTGTCTGTCGGGGTAATACGGCGACTCTATTTCCGCCTGGCAAGACGGCAGGCTGAACAAAAAAGCCGTGGCCATTACCCGGCTGTCGAACGGATACTCTCTCTGTTGGAAAACCATCGTGCTGTGCCTTCCGCCGGAGATTATCAGCAGGAGAGTCGATATTTTGCGGAACTGGCGATGACCCCGGTGTCTGTTGCATTACGTCGGTTGTTTTTTATCTCTACAGCCCTGAAGAAACCGCAGGAATTACCGCCGGGTGTGGTTCCGGTGAACCGGGTCGTTGTGCTGGGGGGAGGACTGATGGGGGGGGGGATTGCCGCCATCAGCGCACTAAATGCTGGCGTGGCGGTACGTATTAAAGATATCACGCCGCAGGGTGTCCGGCATGCCATCGACTATAGTGCCGGAATTCTTAAGAAAAAAGTGCAGCGCAAACATTTACGCAAGGCAGAGATGGCACAGCAGATGTCGCGGATTACCGGAGACACTGAATGGCGGGGAATGAGCCACAGTCCGCTGGTGATTGAAGCTGTGTTTGAGGATTTGCCGACCAAACAACAGATGGTGGCTGAAACCGAGCAGCGTTGTCTGCCGGCCACTGTGTTTGCGTCCAATACCTCCTCGTTATCACTACAGGATATTGCGCGGCATGCAGAACGCCCCGAGAATATTATCGGGCTCCACTACTTCAGCCCTGCGGAGAAAATGCCGCTGGCTGAGATTATTCCGCAACCGGCAACTTCCGGAAGGACTCTGGCGCTGACTCTGGCATTTGCCAGACAGCAGGGCAAAATTCCGCTGGTAGTTGCTGATCGCCCGGGATTCTATGTAAATCGTATTCTGACTCCTTACCTGAATGAAGCAATGCACTGTCTGCTGGAAGGTGAACCGGTGGAAGTTATCGATCAGGCACTGGTCGATTTTGGCTTTCCCCTCGGTCCGTTTCAGTTGCTGGATCAGGTCGGGATTGATGTCGCGGCCAAAATATCCCCTGTGTTGTATCAGGCTTATGGTGAGCGCTTTCAAACGCCTGAGCGAATTTCAGCTATGGTTAATGACGGGCGAAAAGGCCGTAAAAATGGTAAGGGATTTTACCTCTACCCGGCAAAAAAAACGTGGTTCCCCCGTAAAAATCAGGCTGACCCGGCTGTCTATGCATTACTGCATGTGAAACCTCATGCACAGCAGGCACCGGCCGACATCGCACGGCGTTGCGTACTGATGATGCTGAATGAGGCGATGCGTTGCCTTGACGAGCAGGTGATCCGTAATGAGGAAGACGGTGATGCCGGGGCGGTATTTGGTATTGGCTTCCCCCCCTATCTGGGTGGGCCGTTTAACTATATCCGACAACAAGGGGAAGCTGAAATTTTACGGCAACTGGAGCAGGCAGCCAGCCGGTATGGTGAACGTTTTACTCCTTGTCGGCCAGTTTCTGAGCCCTGAGTGAATATGCAAATATCCTATGGTGAAGTTTGCCCGGGCCGCTGGTATTTTATCTGGCGAGCGGTTAACTGAAACTTAGCGGGATAGCCGGGAAAGGGCAGGATTTGCGCCGGGTCAATATGAGAGGCGATAGGTTGTTCAGTAAATAAACAATTGGTTGACTGTAGCACAGGCTTTAGGTAAAACACCTGCTTCATTGCTTTTTGCAGTTTGCTGCAGGTAATGAAACCGTTCTTTTTTCAATTAACAGCGGTGCCATATGCAAGTTTATATCATGCGTCACGGTGAAGCGGCGCTCGAAGCGGACAGTGATTCAGTCAGACCCCTGACACATTGCGGTTGCAGTGAGTCACGACAAATGGCCAGTTGGCTGTGTAAACAAACTGTCGATATCGAACGTGTGCTGGTAAGCCCTTATCTGCGTGCTGAACAGACCCTTTCTGAAGTCCGTGGCTGTCTACAGCTGCCGAAAGAGTTTGAAGTATTACCTGAGCTGACTCCTTCCGGGGATGCAGCAAGTGTGGCCAGTTATCTTGAGGTTCTGGCGAAACAGGGCGTAAGCTCGGTATTAGTCGTTTCTCACCTCCCGTTAGTCGGCTATCTGGTGTCAGCGCTCTGTCCACAGGAAGCTCCACCGATGTTCGCCACCTCAGGCATTGCCTGTGTCCGCTTTGACGAAAAGAGCGGGCAGGGGGAGTTGCTGTGGCAGGTTAGCCCTTCAAGGCTTGATAAAGCGATGTAACCGGAACTGACCCGGAGGGCAAACCCCGGGTCAGGGTAATTCCGGAGGCTGCCACTCTTCTGTCTCAATCAACACCAGTAATGCGGCATCGCCTCCAAACAGGCGAGGGGCCTGGTGAAAGGCCATCACATAGGGATGCTGAGCCAGCCACAACGGTGTCTGTTGCTTCAGGATGTGCTTTCCGTGCCCATGCATGACACTGGCACAAAACAGATGCTCCCTGCGGCAGGCGGCGAGTAATGCCCCCAGTTCCTGTTTTGCCTGTTGCTGTGTCAGACCATGCAGGTCGAGAAATATTTCCGGCGTGTAATCCCCACGACGCAGTTTCTTCAGCTCATAATGACTGACATCTGCCCGCACATAGCGGACAGGTCCTTCCTCAGCCAGCAACGGCTGGAATTCATCAGAAAAATAGTGACTGTTATCTGCCTGTTCCGAGAGTGCGCGTTTTTCAGTAATTTTACGTCCCGATGCCCGTAACGGGGTATGCAGTACGGTATCCTGTTTCAGGCGTCGGGTATCTGACATCAGTTGCCGGAACAACGCCTGGTCTTCATGAGTTGTTTTTTTTGAATTCATATGACCACTGGATCTGTCAGGGCGGATAAAAGCGTATTTTCCCTGCTTCCTGTTAAATTGTAAATTCGATTCCGATCTGTGACTGTCGGCTTTGGTTATCAGCGGCTGCCGGTCAGAACACACACCACATAACAAGTGTATTTTTGTCGCTTTGGATAAGTCGATTCAGGATAGCAGATAAAAGCTGGCTTTTTATCATCAGGACGCTGAATTCTGAGTCACTTCATGGCAAACTATCGCCAGTTTTTGGTTATCGCCCCCGGAGGGCAATGTGGACAAAATTTTCGTCGATGAGGCAGTGAACGAACTGCACACCATTCAGGATATGCTGCGCTGGGCAGTAAGCCGCTTTTCAGCGGCTGATATCTGGTACGGGCATGGCACAGACAATCCCTGGGACGAAGCTGTTCAGCTGGTTTTGCCAACGCTCTATCTTCCGCCGGAAATTCCGGAAGATATGTATACTGCGCGCCTGACCAGTAGTGAGAAAAAGCGTATTGTGGAGCGGGTGATCCGCCGGGTTAACGACCGGATGCCGGTCGCTTATCTGACTCATAAAGCCTGGTTCTGCGGACATGAATTTTATGTGGATGAGCGTGTACTGGTCCCACGTTCGCCGATCGGTGAGCTGATTAACCATCGTTTTACGGGCCTGATTAATATCCAGCCTGAGCGTATTCTTGATATGTGTACCGGCAGCGGTTGCATCGCCATCGCCTGTGCGTATGAATTCCCGGAAGCAGAAGTAGATGCCGTGGATATTTCGGCAGATGCCCTGGCCGTAACGGAACAGAATATTGAAGCACACGGTTTGCTGCATCAGGTGACTCCTTTGCGTTCTGACCTGTTCCGTGATTTACCCGCCATTAAGTATGATTTAATCGTGACCAATCCGCCGTATGTTGATGCTGAAGATATGGATGATTTGCCGGATGAATACCGCCATGAGCCGGAATTAGGGCTGGCAGCCGGTAGTGATGGCCTGGTGCTGGTACAGCGAATACTGGCAAATGCCGCAGATTATCTGACCGATGACGGCGTGCTGATTTGTGAAGTCGGTAACAGCATGGTGCATATGATTGAGCAGTATCCTGAAGTGCCTTTTACCTGGCTCGAGTTTGAAAATGGTGGTGACGGAGTGTTTATGCTGGACAGGCAGCAACTGATTGAGGCGATGCCTTACTTCAGACAGTACCAGTTTTAATTTCAGGATTGACCGGTGGCCTGCCGGTTTGTGTTGCAGAATTGAGGAACTACCATGGCCGGAAATAGTATTGGACAGCTTTTCAGAGTCACCACCTTTGGTGAATCACATGGGATTGCCCTGGGATGTATCGTGGATGGTGTCCCCCCAGGCATCCCGCTCACTGAAGCAGATATTCAGCACGATCTGGACCGCCGCCGTCCGGGGACTTCGCGTTATACCACTCAGCGGCGTGAACCGGATCAGGTGAAAATCCTGTCAGGTGTATTTGAAGGTGTTACCACCGGAACCTCTATTGGTTTACTGATCGAAAATACCGATCAGCGTTCTCAGGATTATAGTGCGATTAAAGATCTGTTCCGTCCGGGACATGCAGACTACACCTATGAACAAAAATATGGTCTGCGTGACTATCGTGGCGGTGGTCGTTCATCCGCCCGTGAAACTGCAATGCGGGTTGCGGCCGGAGCTATTGCTAAAAAATATCTGCAACAGGCTCATGGTATTGTCGTTCGTGGCTATCTGGCTCAGATGGGTGATGTGCGTTGTGAGTTACGCGACTGGCAGCAGGTAGAACAGAATCCTTTCTTTTCAGCAGATGAGACGGTGCTGGATGCGCTGGATGAATTGTTGCGTGGCCTGAAGAAAGAGGGCGACTCCATTGGCGCTAAGGTCAGTGTCGTGGCGGAAGGTGTTCCTCCAGGGCTCGGTGAACCGGTGTTTGACCGGCTGGATGCCGATCTGGCACATGCCCTGATGAGCATTAATGCCGTGAAAGGCGTTGAGATTGGTGATGGATTTGCGGTGGTCAGCCAGCGAGGGAGTCAGCACCGGGATGAAATCCGCCGTGATGGTTTTCAGAGTAACCATGCAGGTGGCATTCTGGGGGGGATCAGTAGTGGTCAGGCGATCCTGGCGACCCTGGCTCTGAAACCGACGTCCAGCATTACGGTACCAGGTAAGACTATCACCCGGCAGGGTGAGGAAGTGGATATGATCACCAAAGGGCGTCATGACCCTTGTGTGGGGATCCGTGCGGTGCCAATTGCAGAAGCAATGATGGCAATAACTTTGATGGATCATCTGCTGCGTCATCGTGCTCAGTGCGCAGACGTGCAGAGCAGTGTTCCTCGCTGGTAAATACGATGAAAAAAATTGCGCTCGCGGTTCTGATGTTGCTACTGAATGCCAGTGCTGTGGCTGCAACACCCTGGCAGCAGATTCAGAAACCTGTCAGTGGTCCGCCACAATCCATTGGTAGCTTTGCTAACGGTTGTATTATTGGCGCTCAAAGCCTGCCTCTGAATGCTGAAAATTATCAGGTGATGCGTCAGGATCAGCGGCGTTATTTTGGTCATCCAGATTTGATCCAGTTTATTCAGCGCTTTAGTGCCCGGATTGCCGAACAGCGACTGGGTGAAGTACTGATTGGTGATATGGGGATGGCGGCGGGTGGACGCTTCAGCAGTGGCCATGCCAGCCATCAGACCGGCCTTGATGTTGATATCTGGTTGCAACTGCCTAAGTCACGCTGGACGGCACAGCAGCTTTTGCATCCTCAGCCCCTGGATCTGGTCTCTGCCGATGGTAAACATGTGGTTGCCAGACACTGGACTCCTGCAGTGGCACAGATGATCAAACTGGCCGCAGAAGATCCACAAGTCACCCGTATTTTTGTGAATCCGGCAATAAAGCAGCAACTTTGTCTACAGGCTGGCAGCGATCGTACCTGGCTGAACAAAGTTCGTCCATGGTTTGCTCATCGTGCACATATGCATGTCCGGTTGCGTTGCCCTCCGGGCAGTACTGAATGTCAGGATCAGCCATCACCACCGCCAGGTGACGGATGTGGTGCTGAACTTCAAAGCTGGTTCCAGCCGGCGAAACCTGGCAGTGGCGCTCCTGTCAAACGGACACCTCCGCCGTTACCACCTTCCTGTCAGGCATTGCTCGATAAACATTTATTGTAAGGAACACTATGGAGTGGTTTTTGGTCTCACCCGGGACGGTTGCTCTGTTATTTCTGGTGGCGGTTGCTGCTGCGTTTATAGACTCGATTGCCGGGGGCGGTGGATTGTTAACCGTCCCGGCACTGTTGGCCGCCGGACTCTCACCGGCCAACGCCCTGGCCACCAATAAGTTGCAGTCGGTGGGAGGCTCTTTTTCAGCCAGCCTCTATTTTATTCGCCGTGGCGCGGTCAGGCTGTCTGAACAACGCCTGAATATCATCATGACTTTTATCGGTGCCATGATAGGGGCCACGGTGATTCAGCATTTAAGGGCTGATCTGCTGCGCCAGTTGTTACCGTTATTGATGATTGGTACCGGTTTATGGTTCTTACTGATGCCGAAAGTCGGGGAGACTGATCGTTCGTCAAGACTCACTGGCCTGGGATTCGCACTGGTGGGTGGCGGATGTGTCGGCTTCTATGACGGATTTTTCGGACCCGGTGCAGGCTCGTTTTATGCACTGGCGTTTGTGACCCTGAGTGGTTTTAATCTGGCTAAAGCCACCGCTCATGCCAAGTTGCTGAATTTTACCTCTAACTTTGCCAGTCTGCTGTTTTTTATGTTTGGTGGCAAAATTATCTGGGGGCTCGGTGCCGTGATGTTGCTGGGAGCATTTTGTGGCGCACGGCTGGGGGCCAGGCTGGTACTGACCCGTGGACAGCAATTGATCCGGCCGATGGTCGTAATTGTTTCGCTGGTCATGAGTCTGAAACTTTTATGGGACAGCCACGGTCAGGCGATTCTGCAGGCTTTAGGGCACTGAATCCGACCCACAGGGAGCAGAGTCGCTCTACAAGCGACTTAAAGTGACGTAAATCAGGTAAAGAGTAAGCAATGACAACGCATAACTATCAGGATCTGATGGTCATTTTTGACCAGTGTTTTTATCAGGATTTTAATACCCGGCTGGTAAAAGGGGACGACGAGCCTGTTTATCTGCCGGCAGATCAACACAGTGATTTTAACCGGATCGTTTTCGCTCACGGTTTTTACGCCAGTGCCCTGCATGAAATCTCTCACTGGTGTGTCGCCGGCGAAGCCCGCCGTAAGCTGGTGGATTTTGGTTACTGGTATTGTCCTGATGGCCGTGATCAGCAGACCCAGCAGCAATTTGAAGCTGTAGAAGTGACCCCGCAGGCCTTTGAGTGGATGTTTTCGGTAGCCGCCGGATTTCCGTTCAATGTCAGTTGTGACAACCTGGAAGGTGACTGTGAACCTGACAGGGTCGCTTTTCAGCGCAAGGTTCATCAGAAAATAGCGGGTTTCCTGACCCATGGAATTCCTGAACGCCCCTTGCGGTTTATTACGGCATTAAACCGTTTCTACTCGACTCCGGTGCTGAATGCTGAACAGTTTCCGTGGCCGGAAGATCTGTGCTGAGTGGTATTTCCCTGAATAAGAGGTTCTGAGTAATGGTAGAAATTGAAGCGCATATTCTGGCAATGATCGATGATATGGTGGAAAGCGCTTCCGATGATCAGTTATTTGCCGGTGGCTATTTACGCGGGCATCTGACTCAGTCGGTTGCAGAACTGGAGCTGCAGGGAGAAAGCAGCCCGCAGGCATTGAAACAGAAGGTTGAACAGAGCCTGCAGGCAGCTATCCGCCAGCAGGAGTTATCGCCGCCCGACCAGGTACTGGTCCTGAGCCTGTGGGAAGAGCTTTATCATAAGGCCAGCAATGCTTAAGCAGGTTAAGTCACAGAAGGCGCTTCTATCATCCGTTGACGGGGCGGCCTTTCAGTAGTTTTCTTATCCAGAAACGGTTTGGCTGCAAGGCGTCAAGAGTTGTGGCATCCAGAGGCTGAGGCTCACCACTGATCTGTGCCGCCAGAATTTCGGCAGCCAGAGGGGCACTGCATAATCCCCGTGAACCCAGTGCTGCCAGCACGAAGAGTTGTGGCCAGACCGGCGCTGCCGTGACCAGTTCCGGTTTGTGGCTTTGTTGCTGTAATGCCGAATATTGAGTCAGAGTGGCATCATAATCGGGCAGAGCCCCGGTCATGGGTAAGTGGTCGCGGATAGCGCAACGCACACCGTTTCTGGCCTGGTGTAGTGAGACATCAACTTCATTGGTCCATGGGCTGTCTGGCAGGCAGTTAATGAGCCGCTGACGGTTTTCCTGTTGATCTGTTTCGCTGAAGCAGGCG